>JAEPEX010000096.1_pt1 | contig 71654 bp, 55 predicted proteins | sample 9130951 | NCBI WGS metagenome assembly JAEPEX01 (sample SAMN17228542, study PRJNA684324) | microbial mat metagenome | biome: saline marsh[ENVO:00000054]; feature: microbial feature [ENVO:01000007], biofilm[ENVO:00002034], sulphate-reducing...; material: estuarine water [ENVO:01000301]|estuarine... | reverse complement strand
GAGCAGGCAGTGACTACCCAGGCCTCTTCCCACACCCCCGTCTGGTACCGCATACTGGTGGTGGATTCAGGCCGCGATCTGTTCAAATACAAGTCCTTTTTTCTGCTTATTTTCGTCCTCGCCCTGATCGACAAATTGCTGAAAAAGTATGTCAAGCTCGACCGTTCGTCACTGCCGACCATACAGGAGATGAGCATCCAGTCGGCCGACTACGTATTTACCGGGCTGCCCGCCGATGTGCTGGCCCTGATCAGCGATTACCGGACCTTTCTCGTACTGGCCGCCCTGTTCATGTTCAAAGAGACAATCTCGTTGTGGCCCAGCAGTGACATGCGCCGCATGCACCGCAACGAACGGGGCAGGTTCGGGATTTTTGCCTCACTGACGGCAATCCGCTGGCAGCAGGTGGGCTGGGACATTATCGCGGTGGGCGCCACCTGTGGAGTGTTCATGCTCTGGGCGGTGTCTGGATTTGTGATGTGGCGTGGCGGCTGGCAAATCCTGGCCAGTCCATGGTGGCTCGTTTTGTTTGCAATGCAGGTTGGACTTGCTCTGCCGCTGGTAATGGCCGGGTTTTCCTTTTCCTCGAAGCTGGCGGTGATCTCACGGGGTGCATTTTCCGCTAAGCTGGCGCTGTTCTTCAAGCTGTTTACCAGTGCTCGGCTGGCGGTACTGAGCTGGATCTTTTTCACTGGTCGTATTGTCCTGGAAAGTATCTTTGTGGTGGGCCTGCCGGCCCTGATCCTCTTTTCAGTAGATCACCTGATCCTCCGGCTGGTGTTGGCAACCATGATCGCCACCCCGAGTTATTGTTACCTGAAAATGGCCTCCTTCAAGTTTTTTTTGATGGTGTATCGCCCCTATCAGCTGGTACATAATGAATATCGTCACTACTATCAGAGACTCTATGAAACCTGAACTGAAGATCGTTGCAATTTCCCGCCTCCGCCTGCTGGTACTTATTTCAGCACTATTGCTTGGCGGATGCGGCTCCTCCGAACCAGAGCAGATCGTCGCGGAATTTGTCACACAGACTGAAGAGGCGATCGAGGCCCGTAAAGGACGCGCCGTCCGGGCGCTTATTTCAGAATCATATCTCGACGAGCAAAACCGCACCAAAGCCGATCTTGCCGGCGTGGCCACCGGCTACCTGCTGAGCAACAGATCAATCTACGTGCTGAGCCGGATCAGCGAGGTTATCCCCATCGACGAAAAAACCATCCAGGCAACCGTGCTGGCCGCCTTTACCGGCAGCCCGGTGGGTGACGCCGCGGGGCTGCCCGATATCAATGCCGATATCTACTGGTTTGATATCACCATCTTAGAAGAAGACGGCGACTGGAAACTCTCCCGTGCCGGCTGGCGCCAGGCAATGGTGGAAGATTTCTGGTAGCATGGTCGACACATCAAAGCCAAAGAAACACCTGCTACTGATGAACTCGTAAAAATCTTGAATCTGCTTACGAACGTCATTGCCGCCCTCGACAACACTCAAGGGCAGGCTGCAGCGGGAATCCAGTAATTTCGATTATGGATTTTGGCTCAACTCCACAATGACCGTAATTGGGGTTTTTACGACGCCATCACTTCTGATGGGCTCGTACAAACCTCAAAATTGCTTGCTGCCGTCATTCCCGCGAAAGCGGGAATCCAGTTATTTCAATTAGTTATGGATGTCGGGTTAATTCCGGTTTGACAGGAATATGGGCTTTTACGAAAACATCACTTCTGAAGCCTGGAAATTTCCCTCCGGATGGCGCCCTCACAGATCACGATAATCTCTTCTCCACCGGCAAGCGTCAGCTTGTAGTGGTGCACATCTTGTCTTCTTTTGACAACATTTCTGATAATATTCCACAAATTGACCGGCAAAATGAGGGTGGGATTGGTCATGCCCCACTCCATGGTGCCACAAAAACCAGATGCGCTTTTCACGCCCACCAGCGCAATCGCCGTTATTTCAGACAAGGGTATTGTCCGCGGCCTGCCCGCATCATCTACGAGTACAATAGTCGTATCCGTCAGTTCAGTCGCCTTAAGCCGTGTAAAGGCGAGATTGTCTCCGATTTTCGTCACACCCTCACACCTCGAAACAAGTTCCCGTGTTAATCTGAACGAGCCGGTCGCCCATTATCGACTTTAGTACCGTAAAGGCTTTTGCCCCAGTACAATGGCCGGTATAGGTCATTTCGATGGGATAGTCCAGTACCGCTCTGCCAAGCGCTTCGATCTCCCTCTTGCTTCCCGCCATCCGGTTCAACGGTATCGCGGTAATCAGGTGAAAACCGCCGATAACAGCCTTTACCGGCAGCCCCGGAAACCTGTGCACCACCGTATCCACCATATTGAGCAGACCGTTGTGTGAACAGCCGGTAAAAATGACAAGCGCCTCCCCATCTTTTATGGCCATCACTATCTCATGGGAAAAGTCATCATGATACAGCCTTCCCTCATGCTCCACATAGAGCTGGGTGTTGCCCCGCGGCCGTGGATGAGAACCGCTGATGGCAGGAAAAACAAAGACATTGGGAAGTATCTCGGTGGTTTCCGAGACGACTACAAACCGCTCAGGATGAGCGCCCATAATCGAATTATCAAAACCTATGTGCCTCTTAAACAGAGAAAAGATTTTGATGTAGCATTCACCTGCCGGTGGCGACGCCAGATACACGGATGCGCCGGAGTTGTGATCAAAAAACCGGGGAAGGCCACCGCCATGGTCAGCATGGTGATGCGACAGCACCATCGCGTCTACAGAGGCGATATCGACACCTAACCGGGCCGCATTATCGGCAAACGCGCCGGTCTTGCCCACATCGAACAAAATCGAGTGCTCACCACACTCAAGGTGCAGCGATAACCCCCATTCGCAGATAAAATCAGCACCACCCTCAGCACATTCATTTTCAATCAACGTAGTGATTTTCATTGGCCGCTCCTGTTATCGCCACCCGTTACCCTTTTTCAGATCATTTCAAATTATCATTGCTCACGGCAAGTATCTACTTTTGTTGAGAGCAATAATATTAACTTTTCATGAATGTTTCTTCCTCTTGAGATGGCCTATTATCTCAAATTTTATAAATTTATACAAAGAATGTCCTATTGCAGTCAATCCCATGATACAAAGTCCAAGAACATAAAAAGTAATAGCGAATCCTAAAATAGGTATATCTCCTCCTACACGATATATTAAATAGGCGTATATTAACAGAGGAAGATTAATTCCAACCAGAAGGTATATAGCAACAAGAATAGTCTTTAATACAGAGAATTTCTTACCCTCAATTACCTTTGTTATTACTGTTAATTGGCCAAATAGCAGCAATATCACCAGTATCAAATTCATGGTTTAATTCTTACAAAAAATTATGCAGAAGCATGAACTATTTCAGCTAGAATCTAAAAAAATATTCTACTAGATATTGTAACACCTTTCAGCATGCATTTTAACGATAATATGGAAAAAACCTATCGTGACTCTTTACCAGCATTATCCATTGCATGCAAATAGTATTGCTTGTCGCATCAGATACGGTTGATTTAAATCCGTTGGTCCGCCAGTATTCGTATGCGTAAATCACCTGACCTTGAGATTTTATCATATTCTATCTTCGTGTGGTTAGCTCATTTCAGATCCTCACCCTTGGTATCCAGAAAATCGGATTGACAAACAGGGGTATGGCGCATAAAAAGCTCGGGCGATGGATGTCGGCAGAGTTGACATCTTGGCAAGCAAATACATAGGTATTCTCCACTCATGGCTGACAAAACTCTCATTATTGCGGAAAAACCAAGTGTTGCCGCCGATCTGGCGCGGGCCCTGCCGGGCTCGTTTACCAGGGCGAAGACGCAATACGAGGGCGCGGACTATATCGTCTCCTTTGCGGTGGGCCACCTGGTGTCCATCTGCTTTCCCGAAGAGATTGACGGGCGCTATCAGAAATGGCGGATGGACGATCTGCCCATCATCCCCGAAACCTTTCCCCTCAAGGTGCTGGACGGAACCAAGAGCCAGTTCAACGCCCTGCAAAAACTTATTCGCCGCAAGGATGTGACCACCATCGTCAACGCCTGCGATGCCGGACGGGAAGGTGAGCTGATCTTCAAATATATCGTCAGGCAGGCGTGGAACAATTCGGTGAAGGGTAAAACCTTCAAGCGGCTGTGGCTGCAGTCCATGACCAAGGAGGCTATTGCCGCCGGTTTCGGCGCCCTGCGTGACGATAAGGAAATGCAAGCATTGGAGGACACCGCCCTGTGCCGTTCGGAATCGGACTGGCTGGTGGGAATCAACGCCACCCGGGCGCTGACCGCCTATCGCTCCCGATTCGGCGGTTTTTTCCTCACCCCCTGCGGCCGCGTCCAGACCCCCACCCTGTCGCTGCTGGTGCACCGTGAGCGGCAGCGCATAGACTTTCAGCCGCGTTCCTATTTCAGTCTGATCGGCGCCTTTACCGGGGCCGAGTCGCCCTACACCGGTAAGTGGATCGATCCGAAATTTCGCAAAAGAAAAAAAGATCCGGACGCCCAGGCAGATCGTATCTGGGATGAGAAGCGTGCCGCCGCCATCGCCCAGAGCTGTGCCGGCAAACCCGCGGTGGTGAGCGAGAAAACCAGAGAGGCGCGCCAGTCACCGCCGCAGCTCTACGACCTTACTTCGCTGCAGCGCGAGGCCAACAACCGATTCGGCCTCTCGGCCAAGAACACCCTGGCCATCGCCCAGGCCCTGTATGAACGGCATAAGCTGCTCACCTATCCGCGTACCGACTCGCGCTATCTGACCAGGGATTACATTGGGGTCGCCACCCGGCTCACTACCGCGCAGAAAAAGTGGGACTACGGCGAACACGCAACAACCGTGCTCAGCAAAAAGTATATCCGCGCCAATCCCCGCATCTTCAACGACGCCAAAGTTTCCGACCATCACGCCATCATCCCCACCAACAAACTGCCGACCGGTTCGCTGAGCAAATCGGAGCTGGACATCTACCGTATGGTGGTGCAGCGGTTTCTGGCGGTATTTTTCCCGCCCGCCGTCTATTTGAAGACCAGGCGCATCTCAGAAGTTGAAGGCGAGCAGTTTCTCACCGAAGGCGCCATTTTGCGGGAGCCGGGCTGGCGCGCGGTGTATCTCAAGGACGGCGCCGCCGCCGATGACAACATGCTGCCGCCGGTGAGCGCTGATACCGCCATCACCTGCAGCGATGTTGAGGTACAGTCCCTTGCCACCAAGCCGCCGCCGCGCTTTTCCGAGGCCACCCTGCTGACCGCCATGGAGCATTCCGGCAAGCTGGTGGATGACGAGGAGCTGGCCGAAGCCATGAAAGAACGGGGGCTGGGAACACCGGCGACCCGGGCCGCAATCATCGAAAAACTGATTAACGAAAAGTATGTGATCCGAGAGGGCAAGGAGCTGGCCCCCACCGGCAAGGCGTTTGAGCTGCTCACCCTGCTGGAGGCCATGCGCATCAATGTATTGGCCTCGCCGGAGATGACCGGTGAGTGGGAGTACAAGCTCAACCAGATATTGAAAGGAGACTACACCCGGGCCGATTTTATGGCTGATATCCGTAATCTCACCGCTGAGATCACCGAGCGCATCAAGAAATATGACGGCGACCGGGATCGCGTCCCGGCTCCGTTCAGCCCGCTGGATGGGGTGGATTTCTATGAAACACCCACCGCTTATGTGCGCGGTGACAATAAGATCACCATCCGCAAGATATTAGGCGGTCGTCTGATGCGCGAAGACGAGGTGGTGGCCCTCATTACGGGTAAAACCGTCGGCCCGTTTTCTGATTTTCGCTCGAAAAAGGGCAAGCCATTTACCGCCTCGGTGCATCTGCACAACAACAAGGTGGAATTTCTGTTTGCCGAGGCCACCGATCAGCTCGATATCGACGCCATCACCAGCACCGAACCGCTGGGACTCTCGCCCATCGACCAGAGCCCGGTATACGAGACCCCGGCCGGCTACATGTCTTCCTCCGCCCTGCATGGTGATGAGAAAAAAGGGCTTAAAATCAGCAAGATTATTCTCGCCAAGCCGATCCCGCCGGAGGCCATGAAGGCCATGCTTAGAGACGGCAAGACCCCACTGATCAAGGGCTTTATCTCGAAAAAACGGCGGCCCTTCGACGCCTATCTGGTGCTTGACGGCAGCGGCCGCATCAGCTTTGAATTTCCCCCCCGAAAACGACGCGGCGCCGCGAAAAAGAATTGACAGCGGGTTCATTTCCCGTCAGTAAAGCAGGATGAGTAACCTGAAAAAAGAATATCGCGATCGCGACGGCCACGATATCGCCGAGGTCTGCCACCGGGTCGCCACCGACAGCAAGGGCGAAGAGATAGCGGTTCTCGACGTGCGCGGGATGTGCTCGTTCGCCGATTATTTCGTGATTGTCAGCGGTCGCTCCACCAGGCATGTCCAGGCCATGGCGGAGAACATCGAGCACGAGCTGCGCTCCAAGCGGATCAACACCTCGCGGGCCGAGGGACTGCGCGAGGGAACCTGGGTACTGCTTGATTTCGGCGATGTGATCGTTCATGTCTTTTACCATGAACAGCGCGAGTTCTATGATCTGGACGGGCTCTGGCACGACGCCCCCAGGGTGGAGTTTGACCATGATTCTACCTAGCGGCCCCCAAAACCAGCGGCGCTGAGCAAGCCATGGAATACATCAGCACGCGCGGCGGGGTAACCGGTATCAGCTTCAGCGAGGCGGTTATGATGGGGCTGGCCGAAGACGGCGGCCTGCTGCTGCCCCGCGCTATTCCCCGGGTGGATCATGATACGGTGGAGAGATGGCGCGGCTTCAGCTACCAGGAGCTGGCCTTCGAGGTAATGTCGAGATTCATCGACGATATCCCGGCCCCTGATCTCAAAGCGCTGATCACCGACTCCTACGCATCGTTCAACGATCCGGCCGTCGCCCCGATGGTGCATGCCGGCGAGCTGCACATCCTGGAGCTGTTCCACGGCCCGACCCTTGCCTTCAAGGACATTGCTCTGCAGTTTCTGGGCAATCTTTTTGCCTATCTGCTTACTAAATCAGGCGATCAGCTCAACATTATCGGCGCCACCTCCGGCGACACCGGCAGCGCCGCCATTCACGGGGTGCGCGGCAGGGAGCGAATCAATATCTTTATCCTGCACCCCCATGGCCGGATCAGCACGGTGCAGGAAAAACAGATGACCACGGTTACCGACGCCAACGTCTTCAACATCGGTATCCAGGGAACGTTTGACGAGGCCCAGGCCATCGTCAAGACCATTTTCTCCGATACCGATTTCAAACACCACTACCGGTTGGGCGCCATCAACTCCATCAACTGGGCGCGGGTGCTGGCGCAGATCGTCTACTATATTTATGCGTATCTGCACATCCGCACCCACGAACAGGACCGCACCGTCGGCTTTGCCGTTCCCACCGGCAATTTCGGCGATATCTTCGCGGGCTATCTGGCCAGAAAACTTCTCCCGGAAGGCGCCATCGGCAGCCTGATCCTGGCTACCAACGAAAACGATATTCTCGCCCGGCTCATCGAAGATGGACACTATTCGCGACGGCCGGTGGTGGCCACCTCGAGCCCGTCCATGGATATCCAGGCGGCATCGAATTTTGAGCGCTACCTCTATTACCTTTTTGATAAGGAGCCACAGCGGGTGGCCGGCGCCATGGCAGATTTTGCCCAAACCGGCGTATTGGATTTGCGTGATCAGCTTGATCATATCCGACGTGATTTCATCGGCTGCGCGGTATCAAGCGATGAGGTCAGCCAGACCATTGCCCACTACTATCGCACCTACGGCTATGTGCTTGATCCGCACACCGCCATCGGGGTTCGCGCCGGGCAGCAGCTAAGCGGCAAGGGGACGCCGCTTGTCTGCCTTGCCACGGCCCATCCGGCAAAGTTTTTCGATACGGTGGAAACAGCCATCGACACCAGATTCGAGCTTCCTTCATCCCTGGCCGCCATGCTGGATATGCCCAGCCGGTGCGAGGTGATGGAGGCGAAGATGGAGGACGTGAAAGCGTTTGTCGCGAAACACGCGCTCAGTAGCTCATAAACTACCGATGGAGTGGTAAAAACTTCTGTTCCCGTAATGCCTGAGTTAACCAGCCATCGATATTTTTTGAAATTACTGGATTCCCCCTGAAGCCTGCCCGTAAATGGTGTAATCGAGCGCCGCAATGGTGGAAAAAATGCTAATTCAGGGTTTTAACGAATTCATCAATTCCCTATGTGCGACTATCTAACCCAGGTAAACGAGGCGGTTGCCTACCTGCGTGGTGAGCTGCCCTTTGTCCCCGCCATCGCCATGCAGCTGGGAACCGGCCTGGCCGGGATCGGCCACGCCATGGCCATCCACCACCGCATTGGCTATGAAGCAATCCCCCATTTCCCCCGTTCCACGGTAGCCGGGCATGAAGGAGTGTTGCTCGCCGGGACCCTGGCGGAGGTGCCGCTGCTCGTCTTATCCGGCCGCTTCCACTATTACGAAGGCTACGACACCAGGGCCGTCACCATGCCGGTGCGGGTTATGCAACTGCTGGGCATCAAGACGATGATCATCGTCAATGCGGCGGGAGGGCTCAACCCGTTGTTTGCCCCCGGCACCATTATGGTGATTCGCGATCACCTCAATTTTCTGGGCGAAAACCCGCTGCGCGGCACCAACCTTGAGGCATGGGGAGAGCGTTTTCCCGACATGTCGGAGCCGTATCATCCGGGGTTGATCAAACTGGCGCTGGACAGCGCTTCCACCGCCGGCATCGCTCAGGTGGTAAGCGGGGTGTATGTCTGCATTCCCGGGCCGAGTCTGGAAACACCCTCGGAAACCCGCTGGCTGAGAGGCTGTGGGGCGGACGCGGTGGGCATGTCGTCGGTGCCCGAGGTGATTGTCGCCCGCCATGGCGGGCTCGATGTGCTGGGTTTGTCGGTAATCGCTAACGTTAACGACCCCAATAATTTTCAACCCATCAGTCTCGATGAGATTTTTGCCGCGGTCCACGCCACCGAGCCGCACTTGATCACCCTGATTGCAACCATTGTTGCGCAACTGCCGGCATACCAGAAACCATGATCAATAACCGCACAGCCGATCTTGTTCTATCCGGGCGCCACCTGTTGCCTTCCTGGCGGCAGGAGGATCTGCTTGCCGATGGCGCCGTGGCAATCTCGGGTGACACCATTGTCGCCGTGGGTGAGCGTACCCGTCTCTGTGCCGACTATCCCGATGCACGTCATATGCATGAACCGCACGGGCTGATCATGCCCGGGTTGATCAATACCCATACCCACGCGGCCATGAGTTGTTTGCGCGGCCTCGCCGATGATCTGCCGCTGATGAGCTGGCTGCAGAATCATATCTTTCCGGTGGAAGCGCATCTGGATGAGGAGCTGGTCTATTGGGCCAGCCTGCTCTCCATGGCGGAGATGATCAAAAGCGGCACCACCGCCTGCAACGATATGTATCTGTTCAGCAAGGCGGTGGCGCGGGCGGCAGAGCACTCCGCCATGCGCTGCTGGCTGGGTGAGGTGCTCTACGATTTTGATTCACCCTGTTATGGTGAGCTTGCAAACGGGTTTGTCTACGTGGCCGAACTGCTGGCCGCATACCAGGATCATCCGCTCATCACTATCACCATCAACCCGCATGGGGTCTACACCTGCTCGCCCGATCTGCTGAACCGATGCGCCGAGCTGGCCGAACAGCACGATACACTGCTCCATATTCATCTCTCTGAAACCGACAGCGAAGTGGCAACCTGTCGTGAACGCTACGGCGTATCGCCGGTGCATCATTTGGGTGCGCTTGGGGTGCTTTGCTCACGCGTGGTTGCCGCCCATTGCGTGAAACTGAGTGAGGCCGATATGGAGCTGCTGGCTGAACACGATGTGCAGGTAAGCCACTGCATACAGTCCAATCTCAAGCTCGCCTCGGGCATTGCCCCCATCCCGGCTCTGATTGAACGGGGACTTTCGGTGAGTCTGGGCAGCGACGGCAGCGCCAGCAACAACGATGTCGATCTCTTTGCGGAAATGACAAGTGTTGCCCAGACGCACAAGGCCATCCTCAACGATCCCACCGTCATGGATGCATCCACCGTCCTGCATGCCGCCACCCAGGCCGGCGCCGACGCCCTGGGAGCAGGTTCATCCCTCGGCACCCTGGAACCCGGCAAGAAGGCTGACCTGATCGTGATCGACCTCGATCAACCTCACCTCACCCCGCTGTACAATATGGCCTCCCAGCTGGTCTATGCGGTCCGCGGCGCCGATGTCATCCACTCGGTAATCGGCGGCCGCCTGGTGATGCGTGACCGGCACCTGCTCACCATTGACGAACCCGAGGTGCTGGCCCGCATGCGCGGCAGCGCCGCCCGCGTTCAGGCGTTGCGCGATGCTTCACGGCGACACTGAGGAAAAGGGTCGCACGCCAGTTAAGGATACATTTTTGGATTAAATTGTGGTATAGAGCAGGCGTGATGATCCATCACAACGGCTCACTCAGTTCCCATTCACCACGGAGGTCTTATGATCACCCTGAACGTTAACGGCACCCAAAGGCAAGTGGACGCCACCCCGGATACCCCATTGCTCTGGGTGTTGCGGGATAATCTTGGTCTGACCAGCGTAAAATACACCTGCGGCATCGCCCAGTGCGGTATCTGTACGGTTCTTCTCGACGGCGAGGCGGTTCGCTCCTGCGCCATCAGCATCGACGAGGCGGCGGGCGGCGAGGTGACTACCATCGAAGGGCTTGCCGAGGATCATCCGGTCAAGATCGCCTGGATCGAAAAACAGGTGCCCCAGTGCGGCTATTGCCAGCCGGGCATCATGCTGCAGACCGTTGATTTTCTTAACCGGGTGGAAAAGCCGTCCGACCAGGAGATCATCGATGCCATGGATGATGTGATCTGCCGCTGCGGTTCCCATCCCAGAATAAAAGAAGCCATTGTCCAGGCCGCCGAGCTGAGCGCCGGAAAAAGGGGGTAGACGATGAAACCATCGATGACGCGACGATCATTTATTGCAACAAGCAGCCTGGTAATCGCCGGTGCCGCGGTCTCTTCGAACATTGACATTTTCAATGTTTCCCCCGCGCAGGCGCAACCGAACCCGACGTTCAAACCCCATGCCTTTCTCGAGATCGGCACCGATGACACCATTACCGTCTGGGTGGGGCAGACCAATCTCGGCCAGGGCAGCCATACCGGTATCCCCATGGTTATCGCCGATGAACTCGATGGCGACTGGCAAACGGTGCAGGTGAAAATGGCGCCGGCCGGCGAGCCGTTCAAGAGCCCCATCTGGCATATGCAGGCAACCGGCGGCAGCACCAGCATCCGTCACCGCTGGGATATGTTGCGCACGGTGGGCGCCGCCGCCCGCCAGATGCTTGTTGAGGCGGCCGCCCAGCAGTGGGAAGTCTCCCCGGCCCAATGCACGGTAGAGGCGGGCACGGTATTTGGACCGGCCGGACAAAGCGCCCGCTTCGGCCAATTGGTGGCACGCGCCGCCACCCTGCCGGTTCCAGAAAACCCGCCCTTAAAGAATCCGAAAGAGTACAAGATTATCGGCTCGGCCAGAGATCGGCTGGACATCCCCGACAAGGTGATGGGCAAAACCGTCTACGGCATTGATTTCAGTGTGCCGGACATGTGCATCGCCGTGGTCGCCCGGCCACCCGTCTACGGCGCCACCCTCGAATCGTACGACAAAGAGGCGGCGCTGGCCGTACAAGGGGTTGTCGATGTGGTGGAGCTTGAGGGCAGAGTGGGCGTCTGTGCCGAAACCACCTACGGCGCCATGAAGGGTAGAGATGCCCTCAATATCCAATGGTCGGCACCCTCTCATCCGGAGTTGAGCGACGAGACACTGCCAGCCATCTTTTCCGACTATCTTGAAAAACCGGGGGTAATCGCCCAGGATGAGGGCGATGTGACCGGATCACTTGCTCAGGCCACAACGACCATCTCCCAGGGCTACCAGCTTCCCTATCTTTCTCATGCCCAGGTGGAGCCGCTTAACTGCACCGCCCACGTGGAACAGGATCGCTGCCGGATCTGGATGCCCACCCAGGGCCAGACCGCCACTCAGATGACCGCGGCCCAGTTGACCGGACTTGCCCCCGAGCAGGTAGAGGTGATGACTCTGCCGGCGGGCGGCGGTTTTGGTCTGCGCGGCGAACAGGACACGGTCTTTGACGCGGTACAGCTCTCCCAGGCGCTGAAGCGTCCGGTAAAGGTGGTGTGGAGTCGTGAAGATGATTTCACCAACGACTATTTTCGGCCGGCCAGCCATTGCACCATAGCGGCGGGGCTGAACGGTGACGGTACGGTGGCGGCCTGGTCCCACAAAATCGCGGCGCCGTCGGTGATGACCCGGGTGTTACCCCAATTTGTCAAAAACGGGGTGGATCCCGACGCCGTTTCGGGGGTATGGGACATGCCTTACCTCTTTGCCAACAGAAAGGTCGAGTATGTGATGGTGGAGTTGCCCATCCCGGTGGGGTTCTGGCGCTCGGTGGGCTATTCCGTCAACGTCTTTGCGGTGGAATCGTTCATGGACGAACTGGCGCACGCCGCCGGCGCCGATCCACTGGCCTTTCGTCTTAACCACCTGGAGCAGGGCGGCAGAATGCATGCACTGCTTACGGCGCTGGCCGACCAGGCAGACTGGGCCGCCCCGGCGCCTGCCGGCAGGGCCAAAGGGGTTGCCGTAACCGCCTGTTTTGAATCCTTTGCGGCGCACGTGGCCGAGGTCTCGGTCAGTGAGCGGGGACGCATCACCGTCCATAAAATGCACTGCGCCATCGACTGCGGCACCGCCGTCTACCCCGATGCCGTCAAGGCCCAGGCGGAAGCGGGGGTCATTATGGCGATGAGTACCGCCTTTCATGAAAAAGTGAGTTTTGCGGGCGGCGGTGTTTCCTCCACCAACTATGACAGCTATCCGCTGCTCACCATGTCGGAGGTGCCTGAGATCGAGGTGTACATTGCCCAAAATGATCTCAAGGCGGGCGGGGTCGGCGAGCCGGTGTTCCCGTCCGTGGCCCCGGCCATTGCCAACGCGGTATTTGCCGCCACCGGTGTTCGGTTGCGGCAGCTTCCCCTGGTGATGCCGAGTTGATGGAGGTGGTTGGTTCACCGCGATGAAAAAAGTAACAATAATTGCCCCTTTGGCGTGTCAATGAGCGACATTCTCGAAGAGATATACCGTTGTCTGGCAGCAGGAGGCGAACTGGTACTTGCCGCTATTGTCGAGCATCACGGCTCGACGCCGCGAACCGCCGGCGCAAAAATGATTGTCTACGATGGCGGCGCTAGTAGCGGGACCATCGGCGGCGGCGCCGTGGAGGCCGCTGTTATTGAGGCCGCCCTGAAAATTTTTCAGACCAAACAGAATGCACTGCTTCATTTTGATCTGAGCCGGGCGGACAATCTGGCTGCACTGGATCTGATCTGCGGAGGCCGGGTACAGATTCTGCTGGAATACATTTCCAATTCTCCTGAGAATGTTGAGCTGTATCGGGCAACGAGCGAAAACATCAACAATTGCACGCCTTTTTTCTGGGTCACCACCGTCCATAGTGAAGATGAACGCTTACTTGTTGAACGATCCATTGAAGAGTGCGTCCAAGCCAATGGTAAAGGCGCTGCTGCGACCGCGGCGCCGGTGCAAGCAGATGATGGCCGCCTCACGATACGTGAGCAGGTTCTGCCCGCCGAGACCCTCTATATCGTCGGCGCCGGTCATGTCGGACAAGCTATCGGTGAAGCGGTTGCAGGGCTTGGCTTCACCATCGTGGTTTTTGATGACAGGGCTGAATTCGCCAACACTGAGCGCTTTCCCGCCGCCGATGAGATTCGCCTCTGCCCCGGCTATGCCGAAGTGTTCGCGGGACTGGCAATGCCGCCCGATTGCTTCATCGTTATCGTTACCCGGGGCCATCGGTTCGACAAAGAGGTACTGGGCCAGGCCCTGCGCACCGAGGCGGGCTATATCGGGATGATCGGCAGCCGGAAAAAGCGAGATACCATCTTTACCCAGCTTCTGACGGAGGGGTTCATTAAGGACGATTTGAGCCGGGTGTTCTGCCCCATCGGCATCGCCATCGGCGCTGAGACACCCGAAGAAATCGCGATCAGTGTCGCTGCCGAACTCATCGACCACCGGGCCCGCCGGCGGCGGCGTGGCTGACCCCCAACTCGGCGCCCTCATTCTGGCGGCCGGACGCTCGTCACGGATGCAGGGGTTTAAGCCGCTGCTGCACGTGGGGCCACGATCCATGCTGGATCACGCCCTCGCCCTTTTTCAGATACCCGCCGTCATCGATTGTGTCACCGTGGTGGGCCATCGCGCCGAGGAACTGATACCGGCCATAGAAACCGGTGGAGGGCGCTGGGTGCTCAACAAACACCACGATGACGGCATGTTCTCCTCCATTCAGGTGGGTGTAGCGGCACTCGGCCATAGCTGTGCTGCTTTTTTCCTGCTGCCGGTAGACATGTGTCTGGTCCGGCCCCACACGATAACGAGCCTCCTCCATGCCTATGCGACCCACCCCGGCGCACCGGTGTATTACCCGCACACGGAAAACCGGCGCGGTCACCCGCCGCTTATTGCGGCCCGGCTGCGAGAGCCGATCCTGACTCACAACGGCACCGACGGCTTGCGCGGCCTGCTGCGCGACTATGAGATACATTCCTGCACTATCGCACTCGATGACCCCTTCATTCTGATGGATGCCGACACCGATAAGGATCTGGCAAAACTCAGAAAACGATACCAGAAGCTTAATGACGAATGAAGCCGAGAAATCTATCGGCGCTTCCGAGCACAACCCCAACAATTCACCTCTCGGCCGACAATGTCAGACCACAATCCCAGCGCTTGCCGCCTGAAAATTATGGTGTATACTGCGATAAGATGTTAATCTTACGCGTGAAAGAAAAGTAATTATCAGGGCAAATCGCATCGTTAAGCGGAATTAATGCCGTTATCGAGGCACATTGCCCTGTTTGGCGGGTAATTATCAACTTATCAAGGCAAATCGCACTGATAATCAGTGGTTCGGCCAAAACTGGAGGTACAAATGCTCATTTCACATAAAACCTAAATATTGCAAAAAGGTAGCCATAGAAACATGAAAAAGGTAATATCCTTAGGAAGTTAACCATGACGAAAACAACCTGGAGGAATCACCTTTTTCATGAAAGCAAACAATAGCAGGCGTAGTGCCCGAGTGTCATCAAAAAAAGTCACCATGACCAACACCGCTAAGGGTCTCACCAGTCAGGCAGGGCTTCTTCCCGTAGTCAAATTCCTGCGTCACAACGGTGCCGTTTCCCTCATCAAAGACACGATTGAGCATGAGCGCGGCAACAATGCCCTCTATGACTGCGTTGATGCACTGTTTCTCACCATTATCGGTACGATCGGAGGAGCCCGATCAGTAAGCGGTGTGGTCACTTTATGGGCGGATGGTATCCTCAGAAAAGTGGCGGGGTGGGTGTCAATTCCTGATCCAACCACGTTAGGACGTATCTTCCGAACATTTGCGGAGCGCCAGGTCTATCAGTTGGAAGTGTTGAATCATCGACTGCGGGGGAGATTCTGGAGAAAAGCATTGAGAAACGGCACCTCCACAATTGCCATGCGGCCGTGCCGCGTCATTGATGTCGATTCAACGGAAAAAACCGCCTATGGCACCCAACAAGGGGTGAAAAAAGGCTACAATCCGTTTCGCAGAGGAAAAGCATCGTATCATCCACTGCTTGCTTTTTGTGCCGAGACAAAGGAGATTTTACAGGGATGGCTGAGAAGCGGTGATGCGTATACCGGCAATGGGGTGGTTGAATTTACCAAACAATTACTTGCTCACCTGCCGAACACGCAGACGATTCTGTTTCGTGGAGACAGCGGTTTTTTCAACGGCGCCCTGTTCGATCTGCTTGATCAGTATGGGCACGGCTACCTGGTCAAAGTAAAGCTGAAAGGACTCAATGAGCTTCTCTATGCCCAGAGCTGGGAGCCGGTTCTGGACACCCCCGGGTGGGAACAGTGCAGCTTTTGGCATCGCTGCTCCACGTGGTCTGTCTCGCGTCGTTTTGTTGCGGTGCGGCGGGAGCGGACATGCGCGCGGAAATCCCCCTGCAAAAGCCTGTTTGAGATCAAGGAGTATGACTTTTTCTGTTATGTGACAAGTGAAGATATGAGCTGCCGGCGGGCACATACCCAGTATGGTCGGCGGGCGACGTGTGAGACGTGGATAGATGAGGCCAAAAATCAGATGAGTCTGGCCCACCTGAAGATGGATGATTTCTGGGGAAGCAGCGCTCTGTTCCAGTGTGCCGTAATGGCCTACAATACCATTCGTTGGATGGCACTGTGTAGCGGTAACAGAGAGCTGCGCCGCTGGGAGCCGGCGACGATTCGGACGATGCTTGTCAGAGTAGCCGGCAAGCTCCTGACAGGCTCCAGGCAATTTACGCTGCTCACCCCTTCCCATCATTTGTTCCCAGCCCAATGGGATGCCTGGGTTGATGTTGGATTACACTGAATCTCGTCTGTTCCCACAGAGCTGTAAGATACTGACAAAGGGGCAGGTACGCCCTGTATATGGTAGATTGCCCGTAAAATTGATTTATTGAGCGCTCCACCAGCTTGTGGTAGCCATATAAGGGCTATTTGTGAGATAGGGAAAGGCGGGAGGGAGGGAGTAAACAAGTTTTAGTTGTCAGGCTTCTGCTCCCGATCAAGGATTGCAGGATTTAGGTAAAAGAAAAAAACCTGAAGTTCATTCCTCGGCATATATTGCGCCAACCGCAACGATTTGTGGGGATGTAACAATTGGACCGAATTGCCGGGTGATGCATGGCGCTTCAATCATCGCAGAGGGCGGCAAAATTATGATTGGTGAGCATTGTATCATTTTTGAAAACGCTGTGGTTAGGAGCAATGCCAACCATTCTGCAACCATTGGGAATTTTTGCTTGATCGGTCCTAATGCACATGTTGTTGGATGCACGATTGAAGACGAAGTTTTTATCGCAACTGGTGCGGCAATTTTTCACAGTGCACATTTGGGTAAAGGTTCACAAATTAGAATCAATGCAGTTGTTCATCTAAAATCATACCTTGAACCCGGTGCTTTAGTACCAATAGGATGGATTGCTGTTGGAAATCCAGCTAAGCTATTTTCGCCAGGTCAACATGAAGAAATATGGAAAATACAGGAGCCACTCAATTTCCCATTGACAGTCTACGGCTTTGATCGACCGGAAGCCACTATGAAAAAGATCACGAAACGGTTAGCTGAAAATCTTGGTTCCCACATTGATGATAATATAATTACAGGAGGTTAAGGCCGAACAATGCAGTGCAGTAGACAGCCAGGGTCGTGCCGCTTTTGTGAACTTATAGAATTTCAATTTTTTACCTCTCTAGCTGTCTTTGAGCGCCCTGGCTGCTACTGAACGCCGGCGTTTGCGCCGCTCCGCGGCGCAAACGGCCGAGTTGCCGCGGCCCAACGATCGGTGTGCTCCGCTGCGCTGCGCAAACCAATCGTTGGACGGTGCAAATTGCCCCAATAATCGGCAGTTACCACTGCCATTATTAACGCAATGTGCACGTCAACTCGGCCGTTAGCCACATGATGAAATACGAGCGATTCCAGCCACAGATCGATCTGAATGACCCGGAGAAGGGATTCGAGTTCGCCTCTGACGGCGACGGTGTGACACTGTGGTTCACTGACTGGCGTAATCGGCAAGTGATATTCCGATTCCGGATGGTCTACCGCTTCTCCCACCGATTGGCCAACGGGTACGCCGGTCTGCCAGAAGGTGAGGCCCTTGAGATCCCTGATTCCGATGTTGTGGCATCTCTGAGAGCCGATGGCACGGCATCCGAGAATGAAGAACTGCATCACTACGTCATCTCAACGAATGAAGATGAATGGTGCGAGGCGGTTGCAGAGCGGATAGAGATAGAAGAGGAAGGCTAACCAAGCCATGCTACGGACGGCTAATCGCCGCCACAGATGGCCACGTTTGCGCCGAATTGACGTGGCCCAATAATCGGCAGCTACCACTGCCATTATTAACGCAATGTGCACGTCAATTCGGCCGTTAGTCAAAATTAAGAATAGATAGACATATCAGAAACAGTATCATATTATCGAAGCATGCCAGTTGTATTTAGACATAAAGGATATCGATTCTTCTTTTATTCAAACGAAGGTATGCCGCGAGAACCGTTGCATATACACGTTAGAAAAGGTGAAGCATTGGCCAAATTCTGGCTGGAACCTCTCCCCAAAGTGGCGGAATCATATAAATTATCAGCACATGAATTACATGAATTGCTGGATGTTGCCATTCAGCACAAGGCAGAAATACAGAGGTACTGGGATGAATACTTTAATAGCTGAACCACAGGCAACAAATATTCATTTTGACAATGACATCATGTGGGTTGATCTTGCAGATGGACGACAACTTGGAGTTCCTCTTGCATATTTCCCACGTCTTATGAATGCCTCTGATACAGAAAGAGCTAAATATATTATCAGTGGCGGTGGTGTTGGTCTCCATTGGGACGAATTAGATGAAGACATCAGTGTGTCATCGCTTCTTGCGGGAATAGGAGACAGACATCGCCAAGTTGCCTGATTAGAATCAGGACTAATCGGAATAGGACTCCTCATCACTGAAGAGCCCTCCCACACCGCCCGGCATACGGATCACGTACCAAGGCGGTTCGGCTGATCAGGAAATCAGTATCCCGGCAGGTATAATCCTCGCTCAGTGAAGTAGCTTTGTGGCATGGCAATGGCGACCCACTTGATTCTACTCATACGCCAATACTTCTTGCGGGCACTTCCGCGGAGCATGGCGTCCTCATGAGCAATCCCAAGCTTTTCCAGGTTAGCTACCCTGGTCTTCGGGTTCTTCCATTGTTTCCAAACAAGACTCCGTAATCTCCGTATTATCCAGATTCTCAGTCCCTTGAGGAAGGATTTTGCTTCCGTTAAACGAAAGTATCCCCACCAACCAAAGAACTGTTGATTTAGCTCCTGGATCACCTGCTTCAACTTGGGTTTGCGGTCTGTAAGTACATGAATCACCGCAAACCATTGCTGTTGGTGGTTATGCGATGCATAGCAAGATTCGGCGTGTGTCTACAAATTCAAGCTGTTTTTTCCGCGTGTATGAGCTGCTTTGGTACCTTTATCTTTAATGATTTTAATATGTTTCTTGCCTCTGTTGTCACTTCGTTGCGCATAAGCACACGATACTTTAAATCAAAAAATTCTGTGATCTGCAGTGTCTCCAAATTTCGCTGGATATGGTGCCACGACATGCCGCAGGTCATTTCAGCGATCCGTTCGATAAGCAAGGCCAGTACGCAAATTTTGACATGACTCACAATCCTTCGGGAGGCCCAGTGGTACATCGGCACCATCTTTATCTGGGTACGTTTCAACGAGCGGAAACAACGCTCGATCACCATATCTGTTGAACCCCAGATTATCTAAAATAAAACCAGCCTTTTTTGTCAGAATCTGTTAGCAGTGGGTGGTGACACTGCAGATTATCTTGAATTCTCGTAACGTTATTGTACACCCCTCATGAGTGGTGGCTGCCGGGGCCGTGGCAACGGCCCCGGCAGCCCTCCAGGCAGGAAACCTACTTCCTGAAAGGAGTTGCCTTGTGGTACTGTTTGTTGCCGCATCCGTCAAGGAAATTGCTCGTCTCGGCACCGCCTACCCCTGGAATAAACCATCGTGCTGTCCCCGGTGCGGTGGACGGTTGTGGTGGCATGGATTTGTTGTCGCCTGGTTTAGCTGCCGCTCTCATTGTGTCTATCTTCGACGTCTGTTCTGTTCGCAGTGCCGCGCCGTTCATCGGTTGAAACCACGGGGATATTGGCCCCGGTATCGCAGTTCCAGTGCTGAGATCCAGCAGGCAATTACCCACCGACAGAGCACAAAACGCTGGCGGCCCGATCTGCCGCGTTCGCGCCAACGCCAGTGGTGGCGTCGGCTAGGTCGGATGATTCGGCTGGTCTTCGGGATGTCCGCTCAGCTTACCCACCGGGAAGGATTCACTCGACTCATTGCACGAAACATCATCCCGGTTACCCAAGCAATACACCATGACAATCGACACATCCATGACCCACCCTACCGTATTGTAGCTCTGCCCGGCGGCCTCTGAGCATGGTATCGGCAGACAGACTCGGATAACCCGACTCTGATACCCCATACCCAGGAGGACGCCCATGGAAGACGAAGCCTTGCGTACCGAAGTTGCCCTGTTTCGCTTCGGAGTCATCAGCGAGTTGGTTGCATCACGACTCGAACCCGGTGAGTTGACCGAACTCATCTATCAAAAAAGTGAGCAGCACTGGAACATCCCCGGCTCTCATCGCACCCGGGTGTCGGCGGCCACCGTCAGGCGCTGGCTGCGACTCTATGAGCGGGGCGGCCGCGAGCTCAGTGCCTTGATGCCGGCCAGGCGGTGCGACCGGGGATGCTCTCGCACGGTCGATGATGAGACTCGCGGCGCCCTGATCCGGTTGCGCAAAGAACAACCAGGCTGGCCGGTCTGGCGGCTGGTGCAAGCACTTGCTGAAAAACAAGTAATCACACCCGGCACGACCCTGAGTCTCTCCACCGCCTATCGCATCCTCACCCAGGAAAAGCTTGACAGCGCCGCCCTGCACAAGCGAGCCCCGGTGGATCGACGGCGTTACGAGGCCGAATTCCCCAACGATATCTGGCAATCAGATATCATGCACGGCCCGCTGGTAAAAGGCACCGGCAAAAGGCGCAAAGCGTATCTGATCGCCATTCTTGACGATCATTCCCGGTTCATTACCCACGGCGAGTTCTTCTCTTCGGAAAAACTCGAATCCTGGCTCCAGGTCTTTCGCCAGGCCCTGCTTACCAGAGGACTGCCGCGTAAACTCTACGTGGACAACGGCGCCGCCTTTCGCTCACGCCATCTCGAACGAATCTGTGCCTCGCTCGGCATCGCCCTGATCCACAGCCGCCCCTATACCCCACAGGGGCGCGGCAAGATCGAGCGGTTCTTTCGCACCGTCAGATCCCGGTTTATCTCGCGCCTCGATGACCAACCCGACACCCTTGCTCAGCTCAATGACCGGTTCCAGCACTGGCTGGAAACGGACTATCTGCATCGGGTTCATTCGGTTACCGCGATGACCCCGTTCAACCGCTTTGCCGCTCATCTTGAAATGATTCGCGAAGCACCCGCTGAGCTTGCTGATCACTTCCGTAAAGAAGTGCGGCGCCGGGTCAGCAAAGACCGGGTCGTCACCATCGACGGACGACTCTTCGAAGCCCCGGTTCAATTGATCGGTGAACGGGTCACGCTCTTGTTCAACGATGATCGGCCGGAACGGGTCGAAATCTTCTGTAAGGGGCAGTCGTGTGGTCTGCTCAGGCCGGTTGATCTGGTGGTCAACACCCTGGTGAAACGAACCAAAAACGGCGGTGAAGAGATGCTCGCCAAGACCACGACATGCCAACCCGGACGGCTGCCCTTTGATCCTGGCGCCGACGGAGGTGGATCATGAGCTATCGAAGTTTCTTCGGCCTCAGTGCGGAGCCCTTCAGGGCCGATCTCGCCCTTGAGCAGGTACTCACCACCCCGGAATTGCTCGGCGTCCAGCAGCGCCTCGACTATGTTCTGCGCCTTGGCGCCATCATGCTCGTCACCGGCGAAGTCGGCGCCGGCAAATCAACCGCCGTGCGCTACAGCTGTGGAACGCTTCATCCCTCTCAGTACAAAACCCTGTGGGTCACCGCTTCGGCCGGCTCTATTCTCGAACTCTACCGCCAGCTCCTGGCCGAGCTTGATATCGCCACCGCATCGTCCTCACGGGCCGTATTGACCCGGCTGATCAGAACACAGATCGACAGCCTGGTCGCCGGTAAAAAGCAGCAACCCCTGCTGATTATCGATGAGGCCTCACTGCTGCGCCTCGATGTCTTTGCCGAACTGCATACCATCACCCAGTTCGAGGCCGACTCCAAACCGTGGCTGCCCATGGTGCTGGCCGGCCAGAATAACCTGGCCGAAAACCTGCTCTACCGCACTGCCATCCCACTGGCTTCCCGCATTGTTGCCAGAAGTCATCTGCCGGCGGTCACCCGGCAGGCGATGGGTGAGTATCTGGACCATCATCTCACCATTGCCGGAATAAAAAACTCACCCTTTACCGAACAGGCGGTAACCGCCATTCATCAGGGATCCGGCGGGCTCTTTAGAAAAGCCAACCATCTTGCCCGCGGCGCCATGATCGCCGCTGCCGCTGAAAAAACACAAGAGGTAACAGCGGAGCATGTTCGGTGTGCCGACTCGGAGCTGCTGTAATTCAACCATCAAACACAAGGAGCACATCATGAAACCTGAACAGACCATCCAGTTTCTTGCCGAATTGCTTGAACTGGCTGAAGAACTAAACCGTATCGTCAAACAGTATTGCCGACTCGTAACCACTGATCAATCTGGACACGGACACTACGCAGAGAAGAAGGACTCAGAATATGATGCATTGTTCTGAGTAAATCTGTACTCTAGTCGTGCCGAGATGCTCCCCCGGGCGGCGCTACGCGACGCACGCCCGGGGGGGACGCCTGCAAAATATTCTGATATCACTGGTAAGATATTCAGACAAATGCTGTGCATTTAATGTGAGAATCAACACCATCAGACTCTTGTAACCGCACGCCGCATCCTCGAGACTAATGGTATCGTCGTTGGTTTCAATTACCCATTTTCCATCATACTTTGCCGCCTTACCAACGGCAGCCCGGTCAATACGAATGAGGCCACCTTTGGTGGTTCGCAGATATTTCTTGAAACGGCGTGATGCCAACAATTCAATAGCCCACTGGGCAGTTGCTGAGTGATCCTTGTGCGTGGCCAACTCAGCTTCAAGCAGCTCGATTATTAGCTGTCTGTGGCTCCGCTGCCTTTGCGCTTGTTTGGGGTTATAACAGAGGATGTAACGCCTCCGCCTCTCACCATCGCCGACGATGATCTCCTTGGCATAGAGGTTATCCTTAAATTTGGTGTAGCGGCCACGTTTACTGAGAACCTTCAAATTGATTTCAGAGATACTGGCCATACGACAGGCCAGAAGATATTTCCCACAAGCTTTGGCCAGTTCAACGCGGTTATCTTCGGAGTTCATCCCCGCATCGGCGACAAACATTGCCCGACCCAAGTTCCAGCCTCTGAGATCGGCGCGAACTTTTTCTACCGTTGTGACATCGGCGGTATTACCCGGCAACACCCAACTACGCACCGGGATACCATCGCGGGTCACCGCCAGAGCAACGACGACCTGCGGTGCCCAACCGCCTTCTTTACAACGGCCAAATTTACGTAATGTGGCGTTGGGGTCGGCTTCAGAATGGTCTTCAGCATCGACCTGGAAAGAAGCGGTCGTCGTATCGTAAAAGATCAGATCGACCTCCAGGTTGAAAAGGTTGGCCGTGTTGAAAAACACGGTTTGTTCAATGGTATCGATATTGGCGTGAAGCAGGTCCATCGCTTCATACATATGCCTGAGCCTGAGGCTTGCACAAGAAGGCAGGTAGACGGTGGACAGCCAGCGGTCCCATACCCCGAGTTTGGATTCGGGGTCACATAATCGGTTAGTGACCATGGCCAGAATTGCTCGTTCGTAAGGAACTTGACTACCGGTTGCCTGTTCAATACTATTGAGCGTCTTTTTCAAACCGAGCCGTTCCCATAGGGTCTCAATGACCAACGGGCACCCCAGAGCAAACGTTTGCTTGATCTTCAGATCAGGCGGTATACCTATTGCTTCTCCCTCTGGTAGCAACACGTCTTCAGCCAATGGATCAGAGATATGCAACCCACAGACCCTGGCGATAGATCGACACAGTCGTACCAGTTCAAGACGGTCAAGTTGGTCGGCTCTACCAAAGTTATGGATGATTTTGGCGACCGGTTTGCGAGTCTTTGGATGGCGCTCGTTGTGGGCAATCTGAAAGTACTCGACGACCGAGCCATCTTTGTTGGTGCGTTTTGTTGTTCTCAGGTACATGCTTACGTAAATAGCATGTATAGACAGCTAATGCAAGGAAATAAATACAATTCGTGTGCCTACATATTTCAGCTCACACCTGACATTTGGCTCGATATATGTTGTTGAAATTTAGCGATTTTGACTTATCTAATGGAGTGAATTCGACCGATTTTGTGCCTACTGACCGCAAACCCAAGTTCAAGCTTTTGCCACGACTGCGGCTGGTCAGTTCCCTGACCGTGCCCTTGAAGCGTTTGAGGGTTTTCCCATGGATTCGCACCTTGGATTGACCACACATGTGGAAATAGGTGAACCCGAGAAATTTACGCAGCCACGGTCTGCTGACAGCGCTTTTATCCTGATTGACCTTACGCTTCAATTTCAGCCTCATCAACTCAGTGATGCTCCGCTTCACTCTCTCGGCTGCTTTCCGGCTTTTGCAATAAACCATGAAGTCGTCCCCGTAGCGGACGAACTTGTGCACTCTGCTTTCCAATTCCTTATCCAACTCGTCAAGGACGATGTTGGACAGTAGCGGAGAGAGAGGTCCACCCTGGTGAGTTCCCAGGTGGCACAGGGGAGATCTCCCGGGGTAAACACATCTCTTTCTGTACGTGAGTGCCGGGTTTGCGGATACGCCTAGCAATAGATAGAGGACTTTATCTTGTTGTGCAGACTCGTCCCGACGTATGCGCCTTATACCCGATTCCTGTTCGTCACCCCGTACGTTCGCGGTACCCGGATTTCCAGGCGGCTTCCTCCCGAAGCATTGTCGCCACAACCTCGTTGCCTACCGCTACACCCTTCGCCTCCATCTGGCTGGGTTTAAGACTTGCCAAGTAACTGAGCTTATTTTACACTTGGCTCACTTTTAAGAACATGTGCCGTGCCCGGCACTCGCGAGCAGCTGCACCGGAAAAATTTTAACTGTCACCTTTTGTGCAAAAAGACGCACAAAAGCCGCCAACCAAAATTTGTGCGGTGAGCTGGGCATTCGCCAATGGGAACGAAGTAAGATGACACATCAAGGCGGTTGGAGTTCTTGCTGCAGGAAATCGTGCAGAGAACCGCACACGGGCCGGAAGACTATCTTGTCCGATCGTTGATAACGACCGTTTAGCGTTCGATCTAGGAGGGAGTTAATGGGACGACGTGGTTTCTTGGCGGAGCTCAACAAGGCGATTAAGAGGGCGGCACGTGAGGCGGAGCGTGCTCAGCGTCAGCGCGAGCGTGAAGAGCGGGCAGTCCAGCGGACGGCCGAGCAGCGGAGGAAACAAGAAGCGCGACTCCGCCAACAAGCGACCAGAGCGAGTGACGCGGAACAAAGGAGACTAGAGAAGGAGGCCGAAAAGGAGGCGGCAGCTGCTCACGTCGAGGCAAGACTAGCCGAGGTCGACGACCTCAACGCCGAGATCCAAGAGGCATACGCGGAGATCGACGGACTACTGGCCGCCACGCTATCTGTGGACGACTACGTTGACTTGGAAACGCTGAAGCAAGAAGTCAAGCATCCACCGTTCGACCGACCCGACCTTGAGCGACCAATTCCAGCGCCGGCGAAGCCCGAGCCTCCTGAAATGCCCGCACTGATAGAGCCCGACACACCTACGGGTCTGCGCGGCCTTTTCGGCAAGAGGGGGCATGCGAAACGCCTGGAAGAAGCAAGAAGGCAGCACGAGGCTCATTCTTTGGAATGGAAGCAGACAGTGAAGCGGCTTGAAGCCGAATATGAGGCGGCAGTTGAGGCGCATGTTCGCGACGAAGAACGGCGGCTGGCGCAACTAGAGGCTGAAAGGGCCAGGTACGCCAAGGATTGCGAGGCCCGTGAGACCGAGATAGCCGAACAGAATTCTGCGGTAGACAGGCTGGCCTCGAACCTGGGCTACGGCGTGATCGAGGCAGTCGAGGAGTACGTCGCTATCGTGATGTCAAACTCGGTTTACCCGGACCATTTCTCTGTGATTACTGAGTTCCAGTTTGATCCCGCACACGCAGAGTTGCGAGTTCGTGCGGTGGTTCCGGATCCGGACCAGGTACCATCCGTCAAAGCGTACAAGTATAAAAAGACGAGCGACGAGATTACGGCAAGCCAGCTTTCCAAAAAGGCATGCAAGGACCGCTACGCCAGTGCGATCCACCAGGTCGCTATCCGGATACTGCACGAGGTCTTCGAGGCTGACCGCCGAGGGATCATCCACTCCATCTCGCTCGAGGTCGGGACCGAGACGATCCATCCGGCAACAGGCTTGGCCACCTATCTGCCGTTCGTTGCCGTAGCGTCAGCCAGAGATACCTTCGTGAAGTTCGATCTTTCGTCGGTCGTACCGCTCGCTACGCTTGAGCATCTAGGCGCCGCTGTTTCCAAAAATCCCTACGAGTTGGTCCCGATTGATCCGACAGGTGTGAGGAAGGCATGAGCGACCGCGGCGTTGTATTCAACCCTCCGCCAGGCTGGCCGAAGCCTCCGGCGGGATGGGTGCCTCCGAAAGGTTGGACGCCAGACCCCTCATGGCCGCCGCCACCTGAAGGCTGGCAGCTTTGGCTGCCAGCCACTGCAGATGCGATACAGGGACAGCCTGCCCCCACAGCTTCGGCGCCCGAAAGCGATTTCCATGCCTTCACCTCGGACGATAGTGACGCTCTGATCGCGCTGCTTGAGGGCGAACTTCGGGCGCTCCGTCTTCAGCTAGAGGCTTTGGCATCCGATGAGACAGTAGTCCTCAATGACGAGCGGGTCCTACAGGAAGTCGGCATTTACCGGTACCACCACCCACTTGAGAATGCTGCGGCCTACCGTGATCGTCTCACGGACCTCAGTGAGCGTATCGCGATGCTCGTGAAGTCAGATAGGGCCATTCGGAAGTCCGAAATGTTCACATATGACGGATCTTTGGCCAAAGGTCGCCAGATGACTAGCGACCTCGGCAGACTAATGCTTCGCGCGTACAATGCCGAAGCGGACAATAGTATTCGCACGCTGCGGATTGGGAACGTTGTCACCGCTAGAAAGCGGCTCGAAGCCTCCCGGACAGCCATCGCGAAGCTAGGTCGGATGATGGAAATTAGCATCACGGATGAGTTCCACGCCCTGCGTCTCGAAGAAATCGAGCTTACGGCGGATTTCCTCATCAAGAAGCAGGAGGAGAAAGAGGAGGCCCGAGAGGAGCGGGCTCGTCTTCGTGAAGAGCGTAAGGTGGCAATGGAGCTGGCTGCCGAGCGTGAACGTTTGGACAAGGAGCGAAGTCATATTGTTATTGCCATACAGAAGCTCCAAGCCACGGGTGGCAACGACGCTGAGTTGGAACTCCGGCTTGCGGAACTGGATACGGCGATCGCCCAAAACGACTATCGGGCCGCAAATATCCGGGCCGGATACGTTTACGTAATTTCCAACTGCGGTGCCTTCGGCGATAGCGTTGTCAAGATCGGCCTGACTCGAAGGCTGGAGCCCCTGGATCGAGTAAATGAACTCGGGGATGCTTCAGTGCCATTCCGCTTCGACGTGCACGCCCTGTATTTCTCGGAGGACGCCGTTGGGCTGGAGGCTGAGCTACACCAGCACTTCGCCGACCGGCGCTTGAACTGCGTGAACACTCGAAAAGAGTTCTTCTTCGCTACCCCCGCCGAAGTGCGAGAGGTCCTGGAAGCGAAGGTCGGCAATCTGTTGGAATTCGCCGAGAGGGTCGAAGCGACTGAATTCTTGCAGAGTCTTCAGTACTGGCCGGAAGGTCGCAGGCCACCTGGTGATAGCTGATATCGCCGGGTAAGTTCCGGCAAGCCAAGCTCGAACAACAAACATATCGATACTTGACGCAAATGCGGTCTAGTGCTCAATGAGCCGTAGCAACAGAGCAGTCGAACAACCGGTTGCAGCCGACGGCCCGCTACGCGGCCCGCCGCTGAACCGAAGCGTTGGGCGTAAAAATTCGCGATACGCATGAATAATTTAATTGCAGACGAAGTGCGTAGCCTTGGTGGAGAACCAACGGATGATGTTTGGCTGTGGTTGTTAGAGCGAGGCCCTCATGGTGAGGATTTTTCATGGAGCCAAAGAAAGAATAAGCCTCCCGGCTACGTCGGGGTTGAGCACCTTCAGCAGATCGTCCAAGAAAGGAATGCAAATGATTCCTCATTCTCGGAAAGAGCGCGTGAAGCTGTCACGTTGGCACTACGCGCAGATAATCCGGTGATCCTTAGGCGTGGAATTCAGGTTGCTGCTGTAGTGGGTGGTGAACCGGAATTAGTTGCTGTAGTTGGCTTAGCCCAGTCAGAGATTCAGAAAGTAGCAGCAGATGCAAAGGCGAGCGCGTTCTACCTAAAAAGGCGTCTCAAAGCTGAAACTTCTGGACAGTCTGCTTAAAACCGCGCCCAACGAATAAGGTTAGATCGTGCGAGGAACGAGCCACGAGCTGAACCGTTTGTTGGACGAGCCCGGCAGTTACTTAGAAAATAGCTTTTTAAGGGGGTTGTTTTCTAACGTGATTGTGCAGAAAAATGAGCAGTGCTTGGCAGCCGTAATTGGTTTTTAAGGCATGAATCAGCAAGTATCAGGTTACACCGGTGCCGGCCGGCGTTTTTGAGGGCGCACGTTTCCAGCGCCGGTTTACACCGGTTTTTTTTGCCGCTGGTTTCTATTTTGGGCATGAAGAAACCGTGCCCTGAAGAGGTATTTGCCTGATTTGGCCCGCCATAGCGCGAATGTGTGGATGGAAGTCAAGGTTTCGTGCGTGGGTGTGTAACATGGCGGTAAATCCGCCATCGCCGCCGAGCCTGGTGTCATGTGTGGTGACTGTTTTGAGTACCTGCTGGACGGCCTGAAACATACATGCGTAGACGCGCCGCTGGTTCTTATACGCCAGATCTCGGAGTTGGCGGGGAAGGGTAACTGTTACCAGGTGTTTAACCCCAGATTATCTAAAATAAAACCAGCCTTTTTTGTCAGAATCTGTTAGCAGTGGGTGGTGACACTGCAGATTATCTTGAATTCTCGTAACGTTATTGTACACCCCTCGTGAGTGGTGGCTGCCGGGGCCGTGGACACGGCCCCGGCAGCCCTCCAGGCAGGAAACCTACTTCCTGAAAGGAGTTGCCTTGTGGTACTGTTTGTTGCCGCATCCGTCAAGGAAATTGCTCGTCTCGGCACCGCCTACCCCTGGAATAAACCATCGTGCTGTCCCCGGTGCGGTGGACGGTTGTGGTGGCATGGATTTGTTGTCGCCTGGTTTAGCTGCTTTTCTCATTGTGTCTATCTTCGACGTCTGTTCTGTTCGCAGTGCCGCGCCGTTCATCGGTTGAAACCACGGGGATATTGGCCCCGGTATCGCAGTTCCAGTGCTGAGATCCAGCAGGCAATTACCCACCGACAGAGCACAAAACGCTGGCGGCCCGATCTGCCGCGTTCGCGCCAACGCCAGTGGTGGCGTCGGCTAGGTCGGATGATTCGGCTGGTCTTCGGGATGTCCGCTCAGCTTACCCACCGGGAAGGATTCACTCGACTCATTGCACGAAACATCATCCCGGTTACCCAAGCAATACACCATGACAATCGACACATCCATGACCCACCCTACCGTATTGTAGCTCTGCCCGGCGGCCTCTGAGCATGGTATCGGCAGACAGACTCGGATAACCCGACTCTGATACCCCATACCCAGGAGGACGCCCATGGAAGACGAAGCCTTGCGTACCGAAGTTGCCCTGTTTCGCTTCGGAGTCATCAGCGAGTTGGTTGCATCACGACTCGAACCCGGTGAGTTGACCGAACTCATCTATCAAAAAAGTGAGCAGCACTGGAACATCCCCGGCTCTCATCGCACCCGGGTGTCGGCGGCCACCGTCAGGCGCTGGCTGCGACTCTATGAGCGGGGCGGCCGCGAGCTCAGTGCCTTGATGCCGGCCAGGCGGTGCGACCGGGGATGCTCTCGCACGGTCGATGATGAGACTCGCGGCGCCCTGATCCGGTTGCGCAAAGAACAACCAGGCTGGCCGGTCTGGCGGCTGGTGCAAGCACTTGCTGAAAAACAAGTAATCACACCCGGCACGACCCTGAGTCTCTCCACCGCCTATCGCATCCTCACCCAGGAAAAGCTTGACAGCGCCGCTCTGCACAAGCGAGCCCCGGTGGATCGACGGCGTTACGAGGCCGAATTTCCCAACGATATCTGGCAATCAGATATCATGCACGGCCCCTTGGTAAAAGGCACCGGCAAGCGGCGCAAAGCATATCTGATCGCCATTCTTGACGATCATTCCCGGCTCATTACCCACGGCGAGTTCTTCTGTTCGGAAAAACTCGAATCCTGGCTCCAGGTCTTTCGCCAGGCCCTGCTTACCAGAGGACTGCCGCGTAAACTCTACGTGGACAACGGCGCCGCCTTTCGCTCACGCCATCTCGAACGAATCTGTGCCTCGCTCGGCATCGCCCTGATCCACAGCCGCCCCTATACCCCACAGGGGCGCGGCAAAATCGAGCGGTTCTTTCGCACCGTCAGATCCCGGTTTATCTCGCGCCTCGATGACCAACCCGACACCCTTGCTCAGCTCAATGACCGGTTCCAGCACTGGCTGGAAACGGACTATCTGCATCGGGTTCATTCGGTTACCGCGATGACCCCGTTCAACCGCTTTGCCGCTCATCTTGAAATGATTCGCGAAGCACCCGCTGAGCTTGCTGATCACTTCCGTAAAGAAGTGCGGCGCCGGGTCAGCAAAGACCGGGTCGTCACCATCGACGGACGACTCTTCGAAGCCCCGGTTCAATTGATCGGTGAACGGGTCACGCTCTTGTTCAACGATGATCGGCCGGAACGGGTCGAAATCTTCTGTAAGGGGCAGTCGTGTGGTCTGCTCAGGCCGGTTGATCTGGTGGTCAACACCCTGGTGAAACGAACCAAAAACGGCGGTGAAGAGATGCTCGCCAAGACCACGACATGCCAACCCGGACGGCTGCCCTTTGATCCTGGCGCCGACGGAGGTGGATCATGAGCTATCGAAGTTTCTTCGGTCTCAGTGCGGAGCCCTTCAGGGCTGATCTCGCCCTTGAGCAGGTGCTCACCACCCCGGAATTGCTCGGCGTCCAGCAGCGCCTCGACTATGTTCTGCGCCTTGGCGCCATCATGCTCGTCACCGGCGAAGTCGGCGCCGGCACATCAACCGCCTTGCGCTACAGCTGTGGAACGCTTCATCGCTCTCGGTACAAGACCCTGTGGGTCACCGCTTCAGCCGGTTCTATTCTCGAACTCTACCGCCAGCTCCTGGCCGAGCTTGATATCGCCACCGCATCGTCCTCACGGGCCGTATTGACCCGGTTGATCAGAGCACAGATCGACAGCCTGGTCGCCGGCAAAAAGCAGCAACCCCTGCTGATTATCGATGAGGCCTCACTGCTGCGCCTCGATGTCTTTGCCGAACTGCATACCATCACCCAGTTCGAAGCCGACTCCAAACCGTGGCTGCCCATGGTGCTGGCCGGCCAGAATAACCTGGCCGAAAACCTGCTCTACCGCACCGCCATACCGCTGGCTTCTCGCATCGTTGCCAGAAGTCATCTGCCGGCGGTCACCCGACAGGCGATGGGTGAATATCTTGACCATCATCTGGCGATTGCCGGGATAAAAAACTCACCCTTTACCGATCAGGCGGTAACCACCATTCATCAGGGCTCCGGCGGGCTCTTTCGCAAAGCCAACCATCTTGCCCGCGGCGCCATGATCGCCGCTGCCGCCGAAAAAACACAAGAGATAACACCGGAGCATGTTCGGTGTGCCGACTCGGAGCTGCTGTAATTCAACCATCAAACACAAGGAGCACATCATGAAACCTGAACAGACCATCCAGTTTCTTGCCGAACTGCTTGAACTGGCTGAAGAACTAAACCGTATCGTCAAACAGTATTGCCGACTCGTAACCACTGATCAATCCGGACACGGACACTACGCAGAGAAGAAGGACTCAGAATATGATGCATTGTTCTGAGCACATCTGTACTCTAGTCGTGCCGAGATGCTCCCCCCGGGCGGCGCTACGCGACGCACGCCCGGGGGGGACGCCGGCAAGATATTCTGACATCACTGGTAAGATATTCAGACAAATGCTGTGTATTTAATGTGAGAATCAACACCAGGTACTATCGCACCGGCAGAAGCTTTGCTCGTTGGTTGTCAATCCTCTGCTGACTTTCATGGCTCCGGCAATACAGGGGTACCCTGTTTGTTCGCGGCGGTGGCCGTGGCTGCTTCTTGACTTTGGCGGTCAACTACTCTACAGTGCGGTATTAGTAGGGTTCGGCATACCGGAGCGGGACTGCTGAATTTTCCATGGTATTCATGCGAGGTGTAACATGTTCGGATTGGGAATGCCGGAGCTTATCGTCATTCTAGTGATCATCGTGATCATTTTCGGAGCGGGCAAACTGCCTGAAATCGGCTCCGGTATCGGCAAAGGGATAAAAAATTTCAAAGAAGCCACCAAGGCCGAAGAAGCAAAAAAACTTGATGAAGAGTCGACGGATAAGGGCGACTCTGACAAAGCGTAACATATTGGTCGTCAATCGGCAGACACTGCCGTCATAGTGAGGTTCTCCGATGTTTGGTTTAGGTACCCCCGAGTTGATCGTCATTCTCGGTATCGCGTTTCTGATTTTCGGCGGCAAGAAGCTGCCTGAGATCGGCTCCGGCCTGGGCAAGGCCATTTCCTCTTTCAAAAACGGGCTCAACGAAGTGGAGGAGGAAGGCAAGAATGTGGTAAACGATATTCCCGGTGTTAAGGAAATTGCCGAGGTCAAAGAGCAGGTACACAAGGTTAAGGATATCGGCAAGGTTCTGAAGTAAAGCTCTCCGCATTCAGCACTGTGCAAATCAGAGGTTTCGCACAGTATTGCGTCCGTTGCTTGACTTATTGGTTCAATTCAGGTAATCGGTTTCATCCGAATACCGTCCGTGAGTAGTATCTGGCTGGATGTAGTCAGTCCTCTTCTGGTTCACGTTCCACCCCGATCGCCATACACCGCGGTAAAAAACCCTAGATAGGAGTAGTTGCGATGTGTCGACTCGCCTTGAAATCAGCCGACGTCCCGTTCTCTCCATACGAGATGCTCCAGGCCATGGAGGCCATGCAGGAGGGCTACGACGGCTCCGGGCTTGGGCTGCTGATGCGCGGCATGGAGTTTGAAGATTTCAGGTACAACCCCCGCTTTCCCATCCTCTCCGGTATCGCCGAGAGTGAAAAAGCGTGGCGCAGACTTGAAAACTTCATGGAAAAACGCGGATTCGAACTCAAATACGATCACAAATTCGATATGCAGCGCCACCATATGGAAGGGGCCGACCGGCACCGCTATTTTATCCGCGCCTACCGGATGCCGGAGCGATTTCGTGAGTCATCACCGGAGGTGCGCGGCATGGAGATGATGAAAACACGCCTTGCCCTGCGCAAAGACGGCGAGGAGCATGGCGGCGATCTGTCGGTGTTTTCCTTCTGGCCCGATGTGGTGATGATCAAGGAGGTGGGCTGGCCCTTGCAGGTGGGCAACATGTTGAGCCTGCACGACGGCCAGATCAAGTCACGGGTCTGTATGGCGCAGGGTCGCCAGAACACCAACTACGGCATCAACCTCTACGCCTGTCACCCCTTTTTCATCCAGGGTGTGGCTACCATGACCAATGGTGAAAATACCGCGTTCGTGCCGATCCGCGACTGGCTGCTGGGTCGCGGGTTTCCCGGCTACATGGGCTACCAGAGCGACTCGGAGGTCTTCACCCATATTCTTCACTACACCCTCAACCATCTCAAGCTGCCGCTTGCCGCCTACAAACATATCATCACCCCGCTCAGCCCGGCTGAAATCGACGTCCACCCGCAGGCCGATTTTCTGCGCGAGCTACGCAACGTCTGCCGGCGGCTCATCATCGACGGCCCCAACGCGGTGATCGGCACCCTGCCTGATGAGTCCTGCCTACTGGTGATGGATCACAAAAAGCTGCGGCCGGCCACGGTTGGCGGCAGGCCCGGCGTCTGGGCGATGGCCTCGGAAATGTGCGGGGTCGATGCACTGGTGCCCGATCGCGACACACGTCTTGATTTTCAACCCATGCGCGAACACACGGTGGTTATTCCCCCGGATAGAAAGGAGTTGCATATATGGTCTCAATACGATCAGTTCCCGTTACCCCTGGCAGCCTGACATATCTCGACTGCCCCTGGATCATCCAGCACCGGGAGGACCGGTGCACCCTGTGCGGCCAATGCGCCGCGGTATGTCCCAAGGAGTGCCTCTACCTGGGCTACCGCCGGCAGCGTATTCCGCAACTGGAGGTGTTGACCAACAAACGGGGCAACGACTACCGCACTTTTGTCGGGGTACGCCAGCGCACCGATATGAAACATAGCTGCATCGGCTGCGGCATGTGCGCCATGGTCTGCCCCAATGAGGCGATAGCGCCGGTGCCCAACACGGTGGAAAACCGCAGTGTGTTCCTTCATAATCAAAACGGTGAAGCGGGCAAGCGCGGCGGCAGGCGCAACGTCACCGGCCCCACCCTGCTCGACCGGATCATGTTCGACCGCATTTCCATGCTCACCGACCCGGCTCTGGACGCGGGCCGCCACGAATTCAGCCTGACTACCACGATCGGCCGCATCCTGTCGCCCGAACAGTACCTTGAGCGGCGCCTCAACGATGGCTGGATCCCGCCGACTCGAGAAGTTTTCCCGTTTATTATCGGCTCCATGTCGTTTGGCGCCCTGTCACCCAATATGTGGCTGGGGCTGCTCCAGGGGGTGGCCTATTGTAACGAGGTGCTGGGAATTCCGGTAGTCATGTGCACCGGCGAGGGCGGCTGCCCGCCCTGGGTGCTGAAAAGCCCCTATCTCAAATACATCATCCTGCAGATTGCCTCCGGCTATTTCGGCTGGGACGAGATCATCCGCGCCATCGACGACATGCAGTGTTATCCCGCCGCCATCGAAATCAAGTATGGTCAGGGCGCCAAGCCGGGCGACGGCGGACTGCTCATGTGGTACAAGGTCTCCAAGCTGATCGCCCGGCTGCGCGGTGTACCCGAAGGTGTCGATCTGCCCTCGCCACCGGTGCATCAGACCCTGTACTCCATCGAGGAAAGCGTCATGAAGATGATTCAGACCCTTTCCATGGCCTTTGACCACAAGGTGCCGGTCTACCCCAAGATATCGGCATCCACGTCCGCCAAAGCGGTACTCAACAACCTGGTGCGCAATCCCTATGCGGGCGGCCTGCTCATCGACGGGATCGACGGCGGCACCGGCGCCGCCTATGATGTATCGCTCGATGCCACCGGTCATCCGGTGGCCTCCAACCTGCGCGAGTGCTATCTCGATCTCGCCGCCCAGGGCAAGCAGAACGAAATTCCCCTGTATGCCGCAGGTGGTGTCGGCAAGAACGGCAACGTCGCGCAAAACGGCATGGCCCTGATCATGCTGGGAGCAAGCGCCGTACACATCGGCAAATACATCATGCAGTCGGCCTCCGGTTGCCTGGGCAGCGAGCAGAACCGGTGCAACGTGTGTAATGTCGGGATCTGCCCGAAGGGTATCACCAGCCAGAACCCCAAGCTCTATCGCCGCCTCGATCCCGATCAGGTAGCCGAGCGGGTGGCCCACACCTACATGGCTATTCAGACCGAAGTCAAAAAAATCATGGCGCCGCTGGGCCGCTCGCAGAGCCTGCCCATCGGCATGTCGGACGCCATCGGCATCAACGACAAGGACGCCGCTGAGCGGCTGCAAATTAAATATGTGTGTTAGAGCATCATGAACGATCTTCCTGTTGACCAATCCGCCGAAAACCCGGCTAACCCGGCCATGACCATGGTTTCCGGACTTGACGAAAACGGCCTGCGGCTCAGTTCCATGGATTTTGAGCGGCTTGTGCGGCTGGCCGCCGCCGAGTCATCCGAAGTTGTGCTGCGCACCTACGGCCAACATAATATCGGCATCCGGTTGCAGCGGCCGGAAGGGCTGCATCTGGAAATCTCCGGCCCCTGTGGTCAGCGTCTCGGCTGCATGGGCATGCCCGGCACCAGTATCATCTGTCACAACGCGGTATCAGATGATGTGGGCTATCTCAATATCGGTGCGGAAATCACCATTTTAGGGGACGCCACCAACGGGGTGTGCAACGCCATGGCGGCGGGCAAGGTCTTTATCGGCGGCTCCATCGGCGCCCGCGGCCTCACCATGACGAAATGGAACCCTGACTATGAACGCCCGGAGCTGTGGGTGCTTGGCTCCACCGGTGATTCGTTCGCCGAGTTCAATTGCGGCGGTGTTGCCGTCGTCTGCGGGATCGAACCGAAAAACCCGGACAACGTCCTGGGCTATCGCCCCTGCGTCGGCATGGTTGGCGGCACCATTTATTTTCGTGGGCCCATCGACGACTCCTATTCCCGAACAAACTCCCGCCTGGCCCCGCCCGATGATGACCAATGGCAATGGCTGGTTGAGCAGATGCCGACCTATCTTGAAAAAATCGGCCGCCCGGAGCTGCTCGATGTGCTCACCGTACGTGATCAATGGCAGGTACTCAACGCCATAACCCCGCAGGAACGGGCCCTGATGTTTGCCGGGCCCATGCCCATGGCACGCTTTCGGGAAGAGTTCTGGAACAACGCGTTTGGCGGCGGCGATCCCCTGCGTGATCTCTCCCCCGGCCTCGACCGCTCCGTTATCGGCGCTATCGTCACCGGTGATCTGCGACGTCGCACACCGTGGTGGGCGAACGACGAGGCGGTGGCGCCATGCACCTATCATTGTCCTATCCACATTCCCACGGTGGAGCGGCTGCGCCTCATCCGCGAGGGTAAGATAGATGAGGCCTATCAATTGGTACTGGGTTACACCCCGTTGCCGGCTTCGGTCTGCGGGGCAATCTGCCCCAACCTCTGTATGGAAAACTGCACCCGGGTGGGCATTGACGGCTCTATTGAAATGCAGGTGCTGGGCCGTGCCGTGGCCAATTTTCCCCCTCCCGAAGAAGGTGAATCACTGGGCGTCAAAGTGGCGGTAATCGGCGGCGGACCGGGTGGGATGAACGTGGCCTGGCAGCTGGCCATCGGCGGGGTTGAAACCCATATCTTTGAAAAAGACACCAGGCTGGGGGGTAAGCTTGCCCAGGTCATTCCCTGGGAGCGGCTGCCCCAAGCCATCTGGGATGAAGAAATCAAGCGCTTCACCTCCATGTCCAATATTCATGTGCATCTCGGGGCGGAAATGGATGGGGCACGCTTTGCTCAGTTGCGTGACGATTTTGACTATGTGGTCATCGCGGTGGGCACCCATCAGCCGCGTCGCCTTACCTTTCCCGGCCATGAACGGGTGATCCCCGCTCTTGATTTCTTGAAAGAGGCAAAAGGTGCGGACTCCATGGATATCGGCGATGAGGTGGTGGTTATCGGCGCCGGTAACGTGGGCTGCGATGTAGCCTGCGAGGCATATCGGCTGGGCGCGAAACACGTTACCTTGATCGATATCCAGAAACCCCTTGCCTTCGGCGCCGAAAAAGAGGCCGCCGAGGCTTTGGGCGCCCGCTTCCGCTGGCCGGTAGTGACCAAAGAGGTAAATGGTGAGGGCCTCATCACCAGCGAGGGTGAACTGATTCCCGCCAACAATGTCTTTATTTCCATCGGCGATGTGCCGTCCCTGCCCTTTCTCCCCGAATCGGTGGAGACCATGACCGTCGGCGGGGCCAACTGGATCAAAACGGAACCGGGTCATACGACCTCTGATAGAAAGGTATTAGCGGTGGGCGATGTGGAAAAACCGGGTCTTGCCACCGATGCCCTGGGGGCCGGTAAAAACGCGGCGGAGTTTATTCTGGCCCAGATCAAAGGTGAGCAGTGGCATCCCTTTGACCGGCCGCTTATTCCGATTTCATCACTCACCATTGCCCATTATCACCCGGATGCAAAAGGCACCACCGAGGCGCAGCAGGCGGATCGCTGCCTTTCCTGCGCCACCTGTCGCGACTGTCATCTGTGCGAAACCATCTGCCCCACCGGCGCCATCACCCGGGCCGACTACACCGACGCCGCCGCTACCAGACCGTTTGAGTACATCTCCAATGACGACAAATGCATCGGTTGCGGCTTCTGCGCCGACACCTGCCCCTGCGGCATCTGGCAGATGACCCCGATGTGAGCGTCAACATTGGAGGTCGCGACGAAACCGCCACTTTTCTGACAGGTTTTATGGGTAACAAATATGATGGCGTCGTAAAAACCTCACATTTGCTTGCTTACGTCATTCCCGCGAAAGCGGGAATCCAGTAAATTCAATGTATGATAGATTTCGGTTCAACTCCACAATGACCGTAATTGGGGTTTTTGCGAAGCAATCAAATATACTGTCCCCGGAAAATCGAAAATCGGGTCTGCAGGAAAATCGTCGCGGGGATCAGCGGATAAAGTTGGTGGCAATTTTATCAACCTTGGCGGGAGCGGGGATCTCTTTTTTACCATGTTCAATAATTTTCATGATCCACGCCATGTTTTTGCCTAAAACCTCCATGATCTGGGTGCCTTCATAATCCTTTTCCATTTCACCGGGAGCAAGACCATGTGCCACGTTCCAGTAGTTGGCGGAAGGCATGATCATCTCGGAGTAGTTGATGTAGTGATTCAGGGTGTCAACCGTAGGAAGCCCCCCAGAGCGCCTTACCGCGGCGACAGCCGCTCCGACCTTATGTCGAAACAGCCCCCCGTTAACCGATGAAACAAAAAAAGCCCGGTCAAGAAACGACTTCATGGTCCCGGCAACTCCGGAAAAATATACCGGTGAGCCGAACAAAACCCCGTCTGCTTCTTTGATCAGCTGAATCCAGTCATTTACCGGATCGTCGGTAATGGTGCAGGCTTCATCCTGATTTTTCCGACAGCCCATACAGGCTATGCAGCCCCTGATTTTTTCTTTCCCCACATGAACCATTTCCGTTGCAATACCCGCCTTTTCAAATTCAGCCAAAACGATATGCAAAGAAGATGCGGTGTTTCCTCTCTTTCTGGGGCTACCATTAAATCCAATAACTTTCACGATTTTTCTCCTTATTTACGAAGGGTGCAACGGGTTCGCACAGCAGAAAACATAGACGACATTGATTCGCGGAGCAAACAGTCAGCCATTGGCTACAATTAATAAGGACCTTGCAAAATGATCTTTTCGCCCAATCTCAGCGTTGTGTAAAAAATGTTTCCATCGAGATATCAGTCATATACCTGCGGTAAAATTTGCCTCGCGCCTTGATCTTAAACAAAAAATCACACTTCCCAAAATCCCTTTAATGTATCTCATTTATTGTTAGAAACGGCAAAATTCATCCGGTTTTTATGATGGAGTTTACTGTTTTTAAGCAGGTACCTGGATCGGGTTTATCTCGGAAAGATCTAAACTTTTCTTTGCATGCCAAAGGTTATAACTATCTTGCATATGGAGCCAGCTTTCCGGGCTACGACCTAAGCATCTGGATAAACGAAGAGCCATCGCTGGACTGATTGAGCTTTGCCCTTTCAATATTCTTACAAATGTTGAAGGGGAGACCTTTAGTTGCAGCGCAACACTTCGTGCCGACATCCCCAGCGGTTTCAAATATACTTCTTGAATAAATTCCCCTGGATGGGGAGGGTTATACATAGTCATTAGTGGTAATCCTCATAGTCCACAAGGTAGGCGTTGCCGTCCTTGAATTCGAACACAATACGCCAATTTCGGTTGACATCTATCGACCACAATCCTTGACGGTCTCCCTTCAAACTATGGAGCCGCCAGCCCGGAACATTCATATCATCAATACATGTTGCTGTATCGAGTGCGATGAGGCGCATTCTGAGCTTCTGCTTGTGACTTGGTTGAATTCCAGATACGCTTCCCTTCTCAAAAAGGTTACGTAGCCCTTTATGCTTAAACGATTTTATCACAGCAATATTATACTTAACGTTGCGCAGCGCGCAACACTTACCTTACCAGTTGACAGTACCCGGTCGTTTTCTGGTGTTTATGGCCACCAATTTCAGCAATAGTATCCATTACGGTTATAACTCCACCCCTTCGTGTTTGAGCAATGCCCGTTTCATGGTGCTGCCTGAGGCAAAGCCGCCAAGGGCGCCGCCGGCGCCCACCACCCGGTGTCACGGCACCACCAGGGGAAGTGGATTGCGGTTGGCGGCCCCGCCCACCGCCCGGGCCAGACCCGGGTTACCCAGTATTTTGGCAATCTCTCCGTAGCTGCGCACCCGGCCAAACCCAATGGCTGCCATCTCTTTCCAGGCCTGCTTCTGAAATGGGGTACCGGTCAGCCTGTACGGCAGATCGAAACTGGTCAGCTTACCGGCAAAATAGGCCTCCAACTGACGCCTGGCCTCTTGCATTAGGGGCGGCAGTATTGCTTCATCGTTCGCCTCCGCCAATTGCGCTGCCCTGGGCCTGAGTGAGATAGAATAAATCGCCCGGCTGTCACCCACGCACATAATTCGACCAAGCATTGTCGGTACAACCACGGTGCAGTGTTTATCTTCTTGCATGTTCTACGATCAGTTAATTGTCTGAGATGGAAGAATAAGATTTATCAAAGAGTACCTCATCACGGTGAAAATAACATCATGCATACTGAAATCATCGACTTCTGGTTTAGCGAAACAACCCCCGCCCAGCGCTTTACAAAAGATGTAGCCTTTGATGAGATCATCCGCCGGCGGTTCATGAACCGATACCTGCGGGCACGCCGATGCGAGCTCTTTGACTGGCGTACCACCGCTCAAGGCAGGCTGGCCGAAATCATCATTCTCGATCAGTTTCCCCGCAACATGTTCAGGGATTCGGCTGAGGCTTTTGCCACTGATCCCCTCGCCCTGGCACTGGCCCAGGAGGGGGTGGCACGGGGCGCTGACCACGAGTTGGCACCGGAGATGAAAAGCTTTTTCTATTTGCCGTACATGCACAGTGAATCACTCGTTATTCACGAAGAGGCACGACGGCTCTACAGCCAGGAAGGGTTGGAGGAAAACCTGAAATGGGAAATCAAGCACCAGCGCATTATCGAAGAATTCGGCCGTTATCCCCATCGCAATCAATTGCTTGGCAGAGTGAGTACTGCCGCCGAGGAAACATTTTTGCAGCAGCCGGGATCACGATTTTAATCTGCCAATCACCCCGGGGTGCGGCGCGACAGCAGACACAGCTTTTGCTGGCGCAGGGAAAAGATTTACTGGTTGTGCAAGTGAAGCATAATGAACCATTAAAATTACCGACCACATGAGGCAGCCATGATTGAGCTCTACTACTGGACCACCCCAAACGGCCACAAAATCACCATGTTTCTTGAGGAAACGGGGCTCCCCTACCGGCTACACCCCATCAATATCGGCGCCGGCGAACAATTCACCGATGATTTTCTGGCAATTGCCCCCAACAACAAGATTCCGGCCATTGTCGATCGTGCCCCCGCCGATGGCGGTGAACCGGTGCCCCTGTTCGAATCGGGTGCTATTTTGCTCTACCTTGCCGAGAAAACCGGCCAATTCATGCCGACCGAGCCGCGCAGGCGGCTTGCCACCCTGCAGTGGCTGTTCTGGCAGATGGCGGGGCTGGGTCCGATGGCCGGACAGAACCACCACTTCAGCTTCTTTGCCACAGATAAGATTGACTATGCCATTGAGCGCTACGTTACCGAGACGGCTCGGCTATACGGGGTGCTGGATAAACAGCTGCAGGGGCGTGAATTCATCGTCGATGACTACTCCATTGCCGACATGGCCTGTTACCCGTGGATCGTTCCGCACAAGCGGCAAAGCCAGAATCTTGATGATTTTCCCAACATCAAACGGTGGTTTGACACCATCCGGGAGCGCCCTGCTACCCAACGAGCCTATGGGCTGGTAGATTCCATCCACGAAAAGACTTAGGAAGCACCGCAGTTTTAACGATGAGCAAGAACGCCATCATTCTGCCCGGCATGGGCGCGGATCCGAGAATGTACTCAGCCCCTTACTATGAAAAACTCAAGGATGTTACCTTTGCTCCCTGGCCGCGGTACCGCGGAGAAGACTCATTGAAAGCAGTTGCCGAGTCGGTCATAAGGGCAAACAAAATTGATCAAAACAGTGTTATCGGCGGTACATCTCTGGGGGGTATGATCGCCGTGGAAATTGCAAAGATTGTCGGTTTACCAAAGGTAATCTTGATCAGCAGCGCGACCCACCCATCTTCCGTCAATCCTGTTCTCAAAAAATTACGTTTTTTTGCCAAAATCACGCCGATTCATCTTATCCAGATGCTCGCTGGAAAAGCCAATACCCGAGAGAAAAACCTGATCTTTTCCATGTTTGAGAGCGCGGACCCAAAATTTATCCGCACCATGTCTACCGCACTCTTCAATTGGCAGGGAATCGCTGATTACCCAGGCAGTGTGTTTCGCATCCACGGTTCAAATGATAGGATGATTTTTCGTCCCACACAGAAAGTACATATTATTGAAGGTGGCGGGCACCTGATATCCATGACACACGCTGATCAGGTTGCTCGGTTTATCTACGATCATGCGGGGTCTGCGGGGAATCGTGAAAAATAGCCTTTTTGCCCAATCTCCGCGTTGCTCAAAAAATGTTATCCTGGCAATATCAGTCAGGCCCGCGGTAAAATTTTCCTCGCGCCTTGATCTTGAACGAAAATTCTCATTTCTCGAGGCTCCAATAATGCTTGACAAGAAGCTGTCACTCACCAGGTATCTCGCTCATGAATTCGCGCCAGATGGGGGCGGCGGTGGTGCCGCCGTTCTCGCCCGGCCCCAGACTCTGGTTTTGATCATGGCCGATCCACACCCCGGCCAGGTGAGAACCGCCGAAACCGATGAACCAGGCATCGCGATTGGCGTTGGTGGTGCCGGTCTTGCCGCCGGTTGTCCCCGGCAGTCCGGCCGCCTTTTTACCGGTGCCGCGCTCGATCACCTGGGCCAGCAGTTCCTGCATTGTTTGGGCACTGGCCGCACTCATCACCCTGCGTGGTCGCGGGGTGCGGCGATAGAGCTCTTCTCCGGAAGCGGTGGTAATCCGATCGATAAGGGTGGGCTGGACAAACTCGCCCTCACATGAAAACGGCAGATACGCCCCGCTTATTTCAAGCAGGCTCAGATCCGCCGAGCCCAGTGCTATGGTGAGATTATGTGGCAGCTCAGCCTGGATCGAACACTCCCGCAACAGAGAAAGCAACGGTGCGATCCCTATGCTCTGAAGGGTTCGTACGGCGGGCACATTATACGAATAGACCAGGGCATCGGCCAGAGTGACCCGGCCATGATACCGGTTATCGTAGTTTTTGGGGCGCCAGGTGGTGCCGTTGCCGCCGGCCACCCCAAACGGTTTGTCTTCAATCATTGAATCCGTGCGCCAGCCTCGCTCCAGGGCGGCACTGTAGAGCAGCGGTTTAATCACCGAACCCACCGGACGACGCGCCTGCACCGCCCGGTTAAACGGACTCTTGCCATAATCCAGACCACCCACCAGGGCCCGCACCCGTCCCGAGCAGGTTTCGATACTGATCACCGCCCCCTGGGCCGGGTCCCCACTGTTTGTATGCCGGGAAGAAAGCGCCGCGATCCCATGGGTCAAGGCGCTGCCGGCACGTTCCTGCTGGGTTTGGTCAAGATTGAGATAGATGCGTAGCCCGGCTCTGGTAAAGGGTTGTCTGATCATCTCCTGGGCCCGTTTCACCGCCTCACTGATATAATAGCCGTTTACCCGGCTTTCATCCTTGCTTTTGAGGGTGGGCGGATTGCCATAGGCGGCGCGGGCCTGCTCATCGGTGATATAGCCGTCTTCCACCATACGGTTCAGCACATAACGCTGACGCTCACGCGCCTTGTCGAAGTTGGTATGGGGTGAATAGCGGCTTGGCGCCTGGGGCAAACCGGCGAGCATGGCGATCTGGGCAAGATTCAGGTCAGCGGCGGAACGCCCGAAATAGGTCTGAGCAGCGGCCTCGACCCCGTATGCGCCAGAGCCCAGATAGATATGATTGAGATAGATATAGACGATTTCATCCTTGCTGAGCAGGGTATCGATTCGCCAGGCAAGGATCGCCTCCTTGAATTTACGGATATAGGTTTTCTCCGGGGTGAGCAACAGCCCCTTGGCGACCTGTTGGGTTATGGTGGAGCCGCCCTGGCTCTTGCGGCCCGAGCGGATGTTGTTGACCAGAGCACGCAGCACCGACCAGCCGTCAAGTCCGGGATGCTCGTAGAACCGGCTGTCTTCGGCGGCGACGAAGGCCTTGGCCACCATCGGATGCATACGGTTCAGGGGTACGACAACCCGATTTTCCGAGTAAAGACGATGGACGACGACGCCATCACGATCATAGAACAGGGTTGCCTGCGGTGGCCGATAGGAGGCAACGGTGCGCACATCGGGCATACCCAGCAGCTCCTGAAAGCCAAGAAGACCGCCAAGGACTACGCTGAGTCCGGCACAGATGGCAAAGAGAAAGCCGATGATGTGCTTCTCGTTACGCGGCCTTGCTCTTTTTGGCCTGCTACCCCCCGCTTTCCCCTGTTGCCGCACCTGCTTCCTCCGTCAGTCGGTTGTTCTTTGATCTATCCTGCTATACCTTAGAGCTTTCTTAGTGTATCCGCTTACCCATAAACCGGCAAAGGTTATCCCAACGCGGCCATGTCAAAAATACGCATCCTGCCCGAACAGCTTGCCAATCAGATTGCCGCCGGCGAAGTCGTCGAACGTCCCGCCTCGGTGGTCAAGGAACTGATTGAAAACAGCCTCGATGCCGGCGCCCGTCACATCACCATCGAGGTTTCGGGCAGCGGCACCAGCCTTATCCGGGTGGTTGACGACGGTGAAGGCATGGACGCCGATGACCTGCTGCTGTGCCTGGAACGGCACGGTACCTCGAAGATACAGGGAACCTCCTCGCTTGCCGCCATCAACTCCCTCGGCTTTCGCGGCGAGGCCCTGCCTTCCATCGCCTCGGTTGCCAAGCTGCGCATCACCTCTCGGCTGGCCGACCAGCCCACCGGGGCCACCGTTAACTGTGAATATGGGGTAATCAAAACAGCGCACGAGTGCGGGGCGCCCGTCGGCACTACCATGGAAGTCGCAGCTCTGTTCGGCAATACCCCGGCCCGCCGTAAATTCCTGCGCAGCAGTCGCACCGAACAGGCCCACATCGATGAGACCGTAAAACTCTACGCCCTGGCCTACCCGGAGGTAGCGTTTACCCTGCGGGTCGGCGACCGGGTCGCGGTGGAGATGGCGCACGACATGAACCGCACCGAACGGCTGAAACGCATCATCAGGCAGGTGGATACCTTTATCGCGGTGGACAACAACCGTTCCGATATTGCCGTGACCGGACTGCTGGCGCCGCCGGAACATACCCTCGGCGGTGCCGGTAAGTTACGCCTCTTTGTCAACGGGCGGGCGGTCAGAGACCGGTTGCTCACCCATGCGGTGTATGAGGGAATGGCCACCTTCGTGCAAAAAAACCAGTCTCTGGCCGGTATGCTGGAAGTAACCCTGCCGGCCGACCAGGTTGATGTCAACGTCCACCCGGCCAAGCTGGAGGTACGGTTCCGCGACAGTCGAACCGTGCACCAGCGGGTGGTATATGCAGTGAAGGAAGCGATGCTTGGCCACCAGCAACACCTGCGGGCTGATCTGTTTAGCTCGCACCACTCATCGCCCGTTCCAGCCGATACGGGTTTCGGCTACCCCGCCCAGGTGCCGGAATATACCGGTTCCACCGAAATGACCGCCGAAACCGGCCCCTCCTACCAGGGGTCGCGAGCAGGCTTAGCCCAGCGCCGGTTTGACCATGATCCACTAACCGGGCAGCACCCGCCCTTGGCCCACGATACGCCCGCCGCCCCCCTTACGGTGGCGGATCTGCTGATCATCGGCTGTTTCAAGGATCTTTATATTATGTGCCGGGCCGGAGACAGCCTGATCATCATCGACCAGCACGCTGCTCAAGAGCGGCTTATCTTCGAGAAATTAAAAGCGCAATTCGAAGCAGGTAGGGTTGTCTGCCAGACCCTTCTTTTCCCGATCCAGATCGAGCTCACCCCATTGCAATCTCAATTGGTTGAGGCCAATATGGCGACGCTTGCCAATCTTGGCTTCAGTGTGCGCGAATTCGGCGACACCACCTGGATTCTGGCGGGGGTTCCGGCCCTGGCCAAAACTATTGAGCCGCAATCACTATTTTTTGACGTTTTGCAGCGGTTCGGCTCCGACACCGAACATCACGGCACCCATCTACTCGACGACATGCTGGCAAGTATGGCCTGCAAGGCGGCGATCAAGAAGGGTGATCATCTCAGTGGTGATGAAATCAGCGCCTTACTGCACCAGATGGCGAAAGCGGATTTATTTTCCCACTGTCCGCATGGCCGACCGGTGGTAAAACGGATCGAGGAATCTGACATCAAGAAATGGTTTAGTCGGAGCTGACTGCCGACCACGGCCCACCATTTCCCCATCGCTCAGACCAATGGCGACTCATAGGTACTATTACAGAGGATAGTTTTACTGGCTCGCCGGTTCCAGTTCGGTAAACCCCCAGTAGGGGTAGTCTAGCCGGTAGGTGGCAACCAGGCCGGGGCTGTGTTCGCGGCTTGCCACCAGCCAGAGGTTGTTGCGCCGCGCCGATTTCTCCACATCCTCATGATCCCACTGCGGGTAGATCACCATGGCGTTGTCGGCACTGTATTCGATATCGCCGGAGCCTTTAAACACCCCCATGTGCGGGGTTTCCTGGTAAGACCCCTGATCACCACGGGAAAGTTCCGAGATAATCAGAAACGAGACCTGCATTTCATCTCTGATCGACTCAAAATGGCGTAACCAGGCGTCGATACCGGTTCTGCGCTCGGAAAAATCCTTGAATGGCAGTTTGTGCAGACTGTCAATGACGATAACGGTGAAATCTCGCCCGGTTTCGTGACGGATAAAATCCACATGACGACGCATTATTTCAGGCGACACCTTACGATCGTTCACCACCCGAAACCAGTGCAGCATCTTTTTAAATTCCGCCTGGGCGGCGGCGACCCGGACTTTTCCAGGCTCATCAAATGACTGCCGGCGCAGCGCCTCGATGGTGACCCGGCTGAGCCGGGCCATGGTGCGCTGATAGATTTTTTGCCGGCCGTTTTCAAAATCGTAGTAGATGACCGGAACCGAACGACGTGCCAGTTCAGTGGCAACCTGAATCATGAAACACGATTTACCCACTTTGGGGGCGCCACCCACGACATTGAGACCATGGATTCCATCAATGGCATCATCAAGCAAGGCAAAACCCGTTTTCAGGTTATCGTACGCCGCGCTTGCCTGCTGGCCGAGGACTTCAAGAAACCGGTCATGCTCCCGCATGGGGCTGGCAAAGGGGGAAAACGGTTTGGATTTGCGTGCCATGCCGATAACACGGGAACCAAAATCAGCGCCGCTGTCACAAGCCAGCTGCCACAGGCTGTAGTTGCGCTCCTGACTCGATGCCCACCTGAGCAGGCGCACTTTGAAGCCGACCCGCGAAGCAAATGAACGGACCCGGCTTTCCGATTCGGCGTTGTGATAGGCAGCGATGAAAAGGGTTTTTATAAAGGCAAACCGCTCCGCCTCCAGGGTATCGAACAGCCTGCCGTACGGCAGCGCCACCCCCGGCAGACCGATCTGCTTAAGGGTAAGCAGGTTATCTTCCCCTTCACAGAGGATGAGGGTTCCATTTTCACATCGTCTGATATCCTCAACGTTGAAAAGCTGAAATTCATCGGCAACGAGGCGTTCATCACCATGCCAGAATTCATCCTCGGGCTGGCCCGGAAAAACGCAGCGTGCGGTATAGCAATTGCCGTCTTCCTGGATGTAGGGGTAGACCAGATAGCGCCCGTTATAGCCGATACCCAACTCACGCAGGGCGCCGGCGGAAACGCCGGCCCGGGCGAAATGGGCGCGTATCTCTTTGGTGAGATTGTCCTGGTATTGGCGAACCTCAGTGTTGATAGCCTGGCCGGGATAGTCGGTCTGGGCCAGAAAGTATTCTCGATCCGGATCGAAACCAGGCACTTCGGCCGGTTCAATCTGCGCCAGCGCCCCAAACCAGAGGGGAAAACCGCCTGGCACACAGCGGTTCAAACAGCGAAAATAGCCATGGAAAAACCCCTCCGGGTTTACCGTCACAATCAATTTAGAGCCGCCATCCAACCCCTTTTCGGGACAGAACGGGCAGTCGGCGGTAAGCACCGAACGGGCCACGTTGGTGTTTACCAGGTGGTTTCGGTAAAAAGAAACCACCGCTTGAGCGTAAGGATCACTGTTCACTTTCTATGACCGAACTAGAGTAGGCTCCGGCCGCACAATTGTCCAACCGCCTGAAGGGAGATCAAAATACACGGACATCTTTTTCCGAATTGGCACTCACGATTGACTGCAGGGTGTCCAGTGACAGCCGCTCGTCAAATTTGACATGCACCGAGTATTTATTCTCCACGACGTGGCGCAGCCGAATCGCGACGATATCGCCTGATAAAAATATCTGCTTGGTCAGGGTGTTTTCCAGCGATAATTCCACCCGGATTTTTTTTCCAAGCATACTCCTGGCAATATCCTTGCGGGCGATTCTCAGAAGCAAGGCAACGCCACCCACGGCGACATCCAGCAGATCACCCTTGGAGGCCAGACTATTATCTTCTCCCGATTCATCCACCAGGCTGGAGGTAACCCTGCCCGAAATATCATATCGCCTGGCACCGCGCCGATCTTTCCTGGTCTGCTTGAAGAAGTTTTCCGAACCCGCTGCCTTCCGACAGAAGTCGTTGAGTTTTGTCTCCAGGGCGGGGTAATCATCCTGCCAACGCATAAGGGTGTCGGCGTCCATATACATCAACTCCACATATGACAGACTCGAAAGGCTCAAGGTCCAGACGGTATTGTCAAAAACCGTCTCGGCCCCCAAAATAGTGCCGCTACTGGCATTTTTAAACGGGATTTCAACACCGCCTTCGGAGAAAAACAACTTCACCGTCCCACTGTTTATGAAGAACAGCCCCGGCTGTACCTCTCCCTGGCTCACAATGACATCATTTATCCGATATGTCTGATGCTCGGTAGCATGGTAGAGGGTGGCAAATTCCTCGTCAGTCAGTGTCTCGCAGAGCTTTTTCCATACCTGTAAATGATCGTTATCAACTGATTTAATTTTTGCCTCATCGATAATCTCCCCAGCCCGAACAACCTCAGCCAACGCCATGGGGTCGATATCCATCAGCCATTCTCGATAGTAGTCGGCATGGTTGAATTGCTTCTTCTCGACCAACTCTTCAATGGTCTGCAGAACCGCCTCTTTTGTGCGGTGCGTGTCGCCCTTCTTGAGCAACTTCATAATGGCGTCGGCGCCGGGCAGCGAGGAATAGTCATGAGCCTGTTTTACCGTCGTGGAGGCCGGCTCAAGAGTAGGCAGATTTATCTTCTTGGCACCAAGACCCGGTGTTTGTGGCCTGTCGTCGACAACTTCACTCATCACCTCATCAGCGGTTCGTACGGCCTGGGTCTGCAGCGTAGCCTCCACCTGAGTGAGTGCCGAACGCGCCGCCTGCCAGACCGTTTCCGTTAATTGACGATTTGCGTCAGTCCCCTGGTTGTCCAGAAATTCACGGATCGCCGTTCCCGCCTCGACCGATCCGCTGCGCGACAGCACTCGCAATATCTCCATGGTCAGCGGCTCGCGCAGTGGATCGGAATAGTTCTCCTGTTTGCGCAGCAACTGGGCTACCGTGGCGGCCGTCTCCTCATCGCTGAAGGGTTGCAGGGCCTTGACAATCTGGCCCTGCATGACCTCACTGGCCTGCTCCAGGCTTTCCAGCAGGGCCTGTTTTCGCCTGTCTCCGCTTATCGTGTAGATACAGATAAAAGCTTCGCGCTGCACCCTGACATCTTCATGTCTCAGATATGGCATAAAGGTTCCGATATCGTCTGATCCAGCGATCTCGGTGGCCAGTTTGATGAGATTGCGCTTGCCGTACCATGGCGAATGCTGTGAGAGTCGTTCCCGCACCGAGGACAATATAGACGGCCCCATGTCGGCAAGCAGCTCAATGATCCCCTGCCAGTTTGCCGATTCCTGCTCACTGGTAAGATGATCCAGCAGAAAATCCACAGCCGGTTTGCCGAGCATCTGCAGACGATCCCGGTAGCGGGCGTCGCTTTTGTCGGCCAAAAAGCGGTCCAGGAAGGTATCAAAGGCCTGTTGGTTGCCAGCACGGTCCTGAATCCGCCCGATCAACGCTCTGACCGGTGATGATTTTTGCAGCTGGCCGGTGCGGATTTTATGGAAAATCTGGAGAATTTGATCGCCCCGCGTCTCATTACCGGTCTGCCAGGCGTTATTCATGATCTGCTGGAGCAGATCGACGCTTTTTTCGTAGACGTAGTCGCCCTGGTCAGACTCACGAATCCACGATATCAGGGCGCCGGTCATCTTCTCAAGAGTGCGCCACTGCTCGGTAGCGAGCAGGGTCTCACCGATCAGAACCAGACTCTGGCTGAGCCGCCGGCGCGAAAAATCATCGCCACTGAGCATTTCGGCGGAGACTTTCTCGACAATCGTATTGGCCGTCTCAAGCTCTCCCTTGTCAATCACCGCCTGAATATGTGACGGCAGGGCCAGCAGGAGATCTTCGTCGTGCAGCTTACTCTCCAGCTGGTCAAGTAGAGCTGAATCCCCAGAATGAACGGCGTCATCGGCGGAGTCTTTTGCTGTGCCGCTGGTGCTGCCGCGTTTTTCCTCAAAGGCGAGGAATTCCTTACCCTTGTCGCTGCCCAGCAATTTGTCGAGACAATGGGCTATATGGGTGGCGGTGGAGGTGTGATCTTTTTGCTGCCATTTTAACTGGGCTGATTTTTCCCGCAGATGGGTGACGATACGGGCAAAGGTTTCATCTTCCGTCCGGGCAATCAGCACCTCGAAAAAGGTTTGGCCAAACCCTTCAGGGTATATCTGCACCACCAGAATATCGATGAGATCTTCGCTGTTATTGGCAAACAGCAGGTTAACCGTGCGTTCCGCCGTTTTTTTATTCATGGCGGGCGGAATGATCGTTGAAAGGCCCTGGAAAAAGCGGAGGTGAGCGGCTGAGAGGACAAATTTATCCGAAAAAAGCTGCTGGCTCAGCCGCCTGAAATTCTCTTTGATACCCATGACGATAAGCTCTGCCATGAGATCGGGGTGATTGACCAGTTTGAGAAGATCCTGCCGGGCCTGCTCGCTCTCGTTATCACCACTGAGAAATCCGAGCAACTCCGTCAGCGATTCGTGCTTTACCGCCTCCCCGGCCTTTTTTACCGGGTGAGCAGCCGTCTCTCGTTTTGCTGAAGGGGTCTCGAAGAAAATCGATTGTAAGCCAAGGCGATCGACAAACATGCGACCGCCCCCTTCACGATTGATCTTCTCCTTGCGTGCCGTAAAAACCGCCAGCACGTCGGAAAATATCTTCCTGTTGGCTGGAGCAGTGAGTGCAACGAAATAAAGATTGAGGGTTTCAAGGTGGCGATATACCACCGTATCCTCCACCTCCTCCTGAACTTCACCAGCTGCCTCTACGCCGCATAACACCGGCCCATTGTCGCCTTTGCCAAATGAGAATTCAGCATAGGTATCGAGAAACGTCTGCAAAACGGTATAGGCCCGCTCGACGGCCGTGACCACCTTGGGTGAGATAGCCGGATACATCCGAGACGTCGAGACGGCGTTGTTCAGGGCTGCCAGCACATGCAAGGCTTCGTGTTGTTTTTGCTCAACGCTCATGAGAATATAAAATACCCGGATTCAAACACACTATCACCAAAAGGGGTTGATTGGCGGCGACATGGCAGGCGCTGTTACCATATGTCAATCCTACTATTATATCACATTCAGCATAGACAATATATGAGAACCTTGAAACATGAGAATTTTCGTCCAAAATCAAGGCGCCGACTATTTTTTTGAAACAATGAGGTTGGCCAACACCTTGGTTCCGATCCTTATCCAAAAGGATTCTTCAGTCCGTATCCCTATGTATCTTTATTGCCGTATCTCCGGCATGGAGAGGTGGTACTGAACGCACCGCGATTATCGAGTGCGACAGCAAAAGAGCAACCACCTCCGCCAATGGCAAGCCGACGATATTGGTATACGACCCATTGACAGACTCCACCAGCATTGCCCCGATCCCCTGAATGCCGTATGCCCCCGCCTTGTCATACGGCTCATCGGTGGCGGCGTACGCCTTCAGTACCTCCTGGCTTACCGCGGCAAAACTCACCTCACTGTGGACGGTGAGCAGGGCCTGGATGCCTCGTTGTTTATGGAGCAGGGATACCCCTGAATAGACCTGGTGGGTGCGGCCGCTCAACCTGCCAAGCATGGCGACTGCCTGGCTAAAAGAGGCGGGCTTTCCTAAAATGTCGCCACCAGCAACCACACAGGTATCGGCCGCCAGAATCCATTGCTCAGGATTGACCGCCCCGACTGCTGCTGATTTTTGCCGGGCCATGCGCTTTGTGTAAGATTGTGGAGTCTCGTCTGCCATGAGGGATTCGTCGATGTCGGCGGGTTGGACAACACATGTAACACCGATGGCGTCCAGCAACATACGCCGCCGCGGTGAAGCGGAGGCAAGAATTATGGTATCTACTGTCTTGAAGATTTTAGCCATAGTGCGTTAAATGGGCGTTATCTGAATTTGTCAATTTTGATGGCGTCGTCAAAACTTCACTCTACGTCGTCGTGGATTCATTTTAATTTGTCGACGCACCTCATGTACGACTGCGAGGTCAAAATGACCACCACCCCTAGGAGAGTTTTGTTTTAATTTAGCCATCTTATCCTGCAAGTCCGAGCTGCTACGACATCATCAATCTTGTTACTCTCGTAAAAAGTCGAACATGAAAGTAAGCTCCATAACACCCGCACACGCCGTAAAGATTGCTATCTTAGCTATCTGGGTGGGACTTTTCACCCTTTTACTGGTCAGAGATTACCTGATCTCCCCGCTGATCATCGAGGAATCAACCGTTCTGGAACGAGCCGGGCGCATCGATTACCAGGGAGTATATTTCAAGGATGAGAAAATCGGCTTTGTCAGGCAGGAATTTACTCCAACCGATAGTGGTTCGATCCTTTCCCAGGAGGCGGACATGCGTCTTAATATATCTGGAGAAAGCTATCCCGTGTTGATTTCTCTTGCTGCTGAGCTGACTTCAAATAATCTTTTGCGCTCATTTTCTCTTTCTTTTACTTCTACCTTTTATACCCTTGCCGCTCAGGGCAGGGTAGTCGACTCCGACGTTCATATTGTCTTTGATAGCGGTGAAGCCAGAGAAGAGCAGATTATCACTCTGGACGAACCGCCGTTCATCGCAACCTCTCGCAGAGCCTACCTGCTTACCCAGGATATGCAGCCGGGCAAAAAGTACCGGCACCCCCAGTTCGACCCGATCTCTCTGACCAACAGCATATCAACCATAGAATATCGGGGAAAACAACGCATCCTGATTCGCGACCGGGTTTTCTCTCTGCACGAATTCCTGCAGACGGTAGGCGGCACCCGCATCAGTTTCTGGCTTGACGATGACGGCGCCGTGGTCAAAGAAGAATCGCCGGCCGGTTTTGTCTTTATCAGAGAACCCCAATTTATCGCCACCTCGGTTGATGCCCATAGTCCTGATATACTTGCCGGCGTTGCCGTCAAAATCATTGGCGAGATGGGTGATATTCAAAACAGCTCAATCATGAGGTATCGCCTCACCCTGCCGGATGAAGCATCGTTTGATCTGAGCGGTGGCCGTCAACTCTTTGCCGATGGCATCGTGACCATAACCAAAGAGACCATCGGCAGGCGGGCTGATCACGGCAATGCAGCCTGTGGCCGGGATGAAGAATACCTGGCCGCCACCCCCTATATTCAAGCTGATCAAGGCGATATTGTCGACCTGGCCCAGACCCTTACCGCGGGCATGGAGACCACCCTGGACAAGGTGAGCGCACTGAAATTATGGGTATTTACCAATCTTGAAAAGCGACCGGTTCTGGGAATCCCCGACGCGTTAACCACCTTGCGCGGCAAGATAGGCGACTGCAACGAACACAGCGCCCTGTTCGCGGCTCTCGCCCGTGCCGCTGCTATCCCCACCAAAATAGCGGCGGGTGTGGTGTGGCAGCGCGACGGCTTTTACTATCATGCCTGGAATGAGGTGTGTATCGACGATACCTGGATAACTCTGGACACCACCACCAATCAGATGCCCGCCGATCTGAGCCATATCCGTTTTGTCGAAGGAGGCATCAACGAACAGATTCGGATTGGCGCCTTGCTCAATCAACTGGCCATCGAACCGCTGACTGAAAATCCCTGACCCGCATACTTGATGAGCATTGCAAAAACCGTCACATCGATCTGAATTGCCGCCATATACCACCGTCCCACACTTTTTCAAGGTTGAGGACGCACTGCCCGCCCCCGGCCATCGCCCGGGGTCGCTGAAAACCACGTCCGCGCGAATCAGTCGTACCATTTGCTCCAATCGTATTGGCGCACCAGACCGTAACTTGCCTCCCGGTATGATTGCTGATTCACCTATCGAAAAATTGTCAGGTAAACAATCCTTTCCAGTGGTGTCTAGTGGTGCTTCAGTGCTTGCTCAGGTACCAGAAGTCGGGATGGAGCATGGCCAAAAACGGTATGATTTCAAGGCGGCCGACCACCATATTGAAGATGAAGATCAGCTTGGTCGGCCAGACCAGCGTGCCGAAGCTCGCCATTGGCCCGATCTCGCCGTACCCCGGGCCGATATTGCCGAGGGTTGCAGCGGTGCCGACGATGCCGACGACAAGATCGTGTTCGATGGCGGTGACGACCAGGGTGGAGGCGATAAGGACGAGCAGGTAGAAGAGCAGGAAGCCGAGGATCTGCTGCTGGATTGCTTCCGGCACCGTTTTGCGGTCGATCTTGATCGGCATGACAAGGCGGGGATGAATGATCTTGACGATCTCACGGCGGATGTACTTTGCGCAAAAGAGAATCCGCACAACCTTGATCCCGCCGCCGGCCGAACCGGCGCAACCGCCAACGAGCATGACGCTGAATAGGATTACCTGGCAGGGCACCGCCCAGCGGGCGAAGTCGGCAGTGGCGAAACCGGTGGTGGTCAGAAGAGAGACGATTTGGAAGTACCCGTCACGCAGGGCGACGACTCCAGAGGCGTCGGTCGTTGCCAGCAGGGCCGCGCTCACGCCGCCACCGGCGGCGACGATGATTGCCAGATAACCGCGAAACTCTTCGCTGCCGAACAGGACCCGCGGCCGCCGCCTGACAAAGGCCCAGTATTGTGAAGCGAAGTTCGCCCCGGCCAAAAACATGAAGACGGTGATGATCCAGCAGATACGGTCGCTGCCATAGCCCATGATCGAGGCCGGATTGGGTGAGAACCCGCCGGCTGCCATGGTTGACAACGAATTGCACACGGCATCGAACGGCCCCATGCCGGCCCAGACAAGGGCGCCGATCTCAAGCAGGGTGAGCGAGACATAGACGAACCAGAGCGCCTTGGCGGTCTGGGTGATGCGGGGGGTAACCCGCTCCTCGGTCGGTCCCGGCGCCTCAGCGAAGAACAGTTGCCGCCCGGCAACCTTGAACTGCGGCAGGATGGCGACAAAAAGCACGATGATCCCCATACCGCCGAGCCACTGGCTGAGGCTGCGCCAGAAAAAGAAACACCTCGGGTAACCCGAGAAATCAAGCAGGATGGTCGCCCCAGTGGTGGTAATGCCCGACATGGCCTCGAAGTAGGCGTCGAGCGGTGACAGTCCGAAAAAAAGATAGGGAATGGCGGTGACCGCGGCGGCGGACAACCAGGCGAGGCAGACGATGAGCATCCCCTCATTGCGCTTGAGCCGGTCGAAATTGGTTCGTCCCCCGCCCATCTTGCGGCACAGAAACCCGAGGCTAATGGCGATTGCCGAGGCCCAAACGAATGGTGCAATGGCTTCGGGTTCGTGTTCAATGAGCGCCACAGTGATGGGGCTCAAGATGATGGTCCCGAACGCAATCAGGATAAAGCCGAGGGCGGCGATGACCTGGCCGCCTTTCATGCGCTAAACATTGCCCTGATGACATCGACATCGGTCGACATGGTGAAGATCTTCAGGCGGTCGCCCGGTTGTACGATGGTTTCCCCGTTCGGAATGATGAACTGCCGGCCGCGCTGGATGACCCCAATCACGGCCCTGGCTTTGAAACAGAGATCGGCGACCTTGCGCCGCTCGAAGCCGGCCGGCACCGTCAGCCGCACCACTTCGCCCTGGCCGCCTTCGATCAGGGCGAGAACGTCGATGGCCCGGGCCTGGACGTGATTGAGCAAATCCTTGAGGGCGGCGTCCTGGGGCGAGACGACGACGTCGATGCCGACGCGGTCGAAGAGCACCGCGGTGTTGGCGTTGCTCGCCCGGGTAATGATCCGGCAGGTGCTGATCTGTTTGATAAGCAGGGAGCAGAGCAGGTTTTTCTCGTCGTTGTCGGTGACGCAGATGGCTGCGTCAATGTCCTCGATCGCCGAGTTTTCAAGCAGGTCGAGATCGGTGCCGTCACCGTGCAGGACGAGGCTTTTTTTCAGGTTGTCGGCTAAAAAGACGCAGCGCTCGCGCTCATGCTCGATGATCGTCACCCGCAGACCGGTCTCTTCAAGCTGTTGGGCGAGCAGGAAACCGACACTGCCGCCGCCAATGATCAGAATTTTCCTCAGGGGTGAGTTGTTCTGAAAAAACCTGGCGGTCAAGCGATTCAGGGCGGGATCGGTACCCATGAAGACAACCTTGTCATTGAGTTCGATAACGGTCGCCCCGGTGGGGATGAACAGCTTATTTTCCCGCGTGACGCCGACGATCAGCACGTCCTTCGGAAAGGTGCAGTCCATGATGCGCCGGTCCCGGATTTCCGAATCCTCCCTGATGCGATACTCGAACAACTTGATCCGGCCATGCGCGAAGAATTCCACATCCACCGCCTCGGGCACCGAGATGATCCGAAAGATATCCTGGGTCAGTAGCTGCTCGGGCCAGATGACGGTGTCGATATCGTAGGCGGTTCGATAGCGGTTCTGCTCGGGAAGGAGCAGGTTGTGATAGAGGGGCATGTGATGGACGAAACAGATCGTCTCAATATCGGCAATCCGTTTGACCGTCCAGCAGGCGACGATATTCGCCTCGTCGAGCGACGAGCAGGCGACGAAGATGTCGGCATGGATTGCTTCGGCCTGTTCGAGAGCGGCGATATCGGCACCGCTGCCGCTGATGAAACTGATATCGAGGTTGACAAACCGCTCCGGCAGCTGCGCCGCTTCGGTCAGGATGGTGACGTCATGCTTCTCGCTGAGTATGCGGGCCCCCATGTAGCCGGCGTCGGTTGTCCCGTAAATCAGGATTTTCATGGTCTGGGTGCGGTGTGACGATCGACCGAGAAAGTATCTGTGCCGATCCGGGGCGACACTGGCCTGAACCGGGAGGCGGCAGCAGGTGGCAAAAGGCCGGCCTGACGGCCCGGTTTACGTTTTTACCACCAGCGTCGGACACACGCCGGTACTGATGAAACGAGCGGCGACGCTGCCGAGCAGCACCCTGGCGAGGCTGCCGGTCCCGCGCGAACCGAGGACGGCGAGGCCGGCGTCCTTCTTGCGGGCCAGTTCACTCAACCCCTGGAAGACCGGATCGCCGTGTTCGACGAGGCGCTCGAAATGGCGAACGCCGCGTTCCCGAAGCATGGCGACAATCGGTTCCTGGAGCTTGGCGGCCTTGCTGTGCAGCTGGGTGGAGATTTCCGGGGCGAGCACGTAGCCTTCGAGCGACATCTCATAAATGGTGCTCAACAGATAGGTCGAGCCGTAGCGCAGGGCCAGCGTGCAGGCCTTGGCAGCCGCCTCGGAGGCATGTTTGGAGCCGTCGAAGGCGACGAGCAGGGTGCTGAGATCCAGTTGTTTGCCACACGGGACGACAAGAACGTCGATCGGGCTCAGCTTGAGCAACTTCGCCGATACCGAGCCGATCGGGATCAAATGCATCACTCGTGACGCTTTCTTGCCGATGACGACAAGATCGGCCCGTTGCGCTTCAATGGTATTCAGCAGCTCTTCGGCCGGCTCGCCGGACAACAGTACCCTGGTATAGGGGATGCGGCGCCGGTCAGCCTGCTGGCAAGCATCCTCCAGGGCAGCGACGTAGGGCTCGCGCATGGTCTCGAGGATCGAGGTGTTGCCCATCAGCCGCAGATCCCCATCGTAGCCGGGAATGACGCTGATCAGGATCAGTTCCGCCTCTTCCGAGGCGGCCAGCGAGAGTGCCTGTTCGAGCGCGTAGGGCGAGCACTCGGAGTGGTCGACGCCAACAGCGATACGCGTATACATAGTCTCTTGATAATGACTGCAAGTAAAAAATTATTCAACCGGGCGTGGCGGCCGGGTGTCCGTCGAGCCGGTCCGGGACGCCATGCGGCTCGACGGTGTTTTTCATACCCGTGTACTGATCAGGTTTTTGGCCGGTGAACCGGCATCACGGCAATTGCTCACGTCACCGGATGCTGCAATTCCGAGGTGGATTTCCGGTGTCGTTCACTGCGGTCCTGGATCATACCGCGGACCATCGCCACCGTGATGATGATGCCTGCCACCCCCAGAGCAGCCATCAGGGCCCAGAAGCTGACGGTGTTGAGACCGAAGGCTACGCTTTCCTTAAGCTGCGGAATGAGATTGAGGTCGGCCAGGTAGCCGGGGATTTTCGCGCCTCTGGAAATGGCGACGATCAGCATAACCGAGGCCATGACAATCTTGATCATGTAATCCTTTACATAGGTCGTACCCAGGGCGCCGAGCTGCACCCCGACGAGGGAGCCGGCCAGGATCAGCAGGGTCATACGGATATCGATGAGTCCGGAAATGCCCCATTGGATCGAACCCCAGGCACCCATGATAAAGGCGATAATGAGCTCGGTAGCACTGGCCACCAGGGCCGATGCACCCACCACGTAGATCATACCGGGCACGCCGATGAAGCCGCCCACGGCGATGGTGGCGGCAAGCATACCGGTCATCAGACCGACGGGAATGGTGACCCAGGCGGAGATACGCACCTTGGCGACCTTGAATTCCATCATCGGCCAGAGTTCGATTTTCTGCAAGGCGAGGGCGAGCTTTGAAGCCTTTGCCTCGCCGCCACCTTTTGCCAGCTTGAATGCATCGAAGAATACGTAGGCGCCAACCAGGACGAGGACGATCACGAAGACCACGCTGACGTAGAGGTTCGAACCGGCATTACCCCAATGGTTGAGGATGAATTTCTGGATCTTGATGCCGATCTGGACACCGATGATCGCCGTAACCGCCATCACCAAGCCGAGCTTGATGTCAGCCTGCCCGTACTTCCAGCGCTTATAGGCGCCGACCATTGCCTTGGGAAACTTGTGGCACATGTTGCTCGCCACCGCCACCGCGCCGGGGGCGCCCAGCGACATCATGGCCGGCGTCAGCACGAACGCCCCGCCAGAACCGATAAAGCCGGAGAGCAAGCCACCGATAAAACCGATGAGCAAAAATGCGATTATTTTTGTAACCGTCATATTCATGAACATAATCGAGATGTCATTGATGACGTTGGGCCCGGCATGGGTGTCCAGACTCACCAGGACCTTCTTGTTGAGGGTGACATCGTCGGCGGTCATGCCATCGCCAAGCGTCAGCGTCTTGACCTGGTCATTACCGTCGAGCCTAATATCGGCAGTGTTGGCTGCTTCGTCGACGCTGAGGAAAACGCCCTTCATAACGTTTTTGGGCGGCGGGCCTCCGGCGTGGGCACGGGCCAACGGCATACCGAGAAGGACAACCGCGAATAAAACGGCAAAAATCGGTTTCATCGAACTCCTCTTGAAAAAAATTTCTGAATAAAACGTTACGAACGCTTCGGTTCAATACCGAGAAAGCTGATCAGGTTGCTGGCAAAGGCCCCGTGCACGAAGGAAAAGAAAAATGCCGTCAGCACCGGAAAGGCCGCGAACCAGCCGCCCCTCGTAAAGGTCTGGGTAACGAGCGCCTCGTTGGAGAAGAGCACGAGATACGAGGTCAGCGACATGGCGCCGAACAGGGCCATCTTTGCGGCGATGCGCCGATTGCGCAGGGAAGTTTGGGTGGTTTTGCCCATTGCCGGCGCGGTTCTCGGACGCGAGCCGGGTGTGGATTTCCGGGTTACGGGGTTGAGCGATAAGCGCTCTTGGTGGTTTTCGTTCATGATGTGAACTCCTTTTTCGTAGTGAACCAAATAAAATACCGGGACCGGCTGTTACCATCGGGATGGACGGAGACCGGCCGGCACGGCCCGGCCTCCGGAAGATCACCGTTACAGGCGTGGTCGCGGTCGCCGATAATGGGCCTGAGACGCAGGGGTTCGGTCGATACCTGCCTGCTCCATGATTCTTTCATGGCGCAGGGAGCCATCGGCAATACGGATTGCCTCGTCCCATTCACCCTGTTCGGCGAAGGCAACTGCTGCAAAGATCGCTTCGATTTTCCGACTGATTCTACCCATGGTGGTTCCTCCTGAGGTACGGCTCATGTCTGATAGACAAAGAGCGGTAGGCCGAGATCGGTGCATTGCTCGAGGCTGGTTGAACCCTGAACAATGGCGAATTCGACGTGATTGATCCTGTGGTACAGCCGTTTGAGTGACTCGTGCGCCTTTTCGGCTGCAACAAAATAGTGAACGTTAACTCCCGCCGTCTGGATCGTTTCGGCGAAGCCTCGATACTGCCGTCTGAAAAAGGCGCGCAGTTTGTTAAATGAGCTGGATTTCTTGCTATTCGAACGGTTGCGGCGCTGAGCGTGGAGAACGATGATATCGTAGCAGAGCCGCGTCGAGAGGTTTGCGGCATAACTCATGAAGGCTTGGTCGATGTCGATATCCTCGCACAAAACGATGAACTTTCGGTTGCTGCTCTTGTTTGCGGCCTCGAAATCACCGAGAAACCACTGGGCGGTGTGCCACTCACCACACTCCGCGAAGGCAACGGCTGAAGCCAGATCGGTAAATTTCTTGTTGATCGTTCTGAGCATGAGATGTGTAAAATTAGATTTGGGTTAGACAAGTGCTTTTTCTGAATCTTTTTCACGTTCTGTACCTGTCGTCAAAAAAGTTTTAATTAATTGAATTTAAATGATTTTTCTTGAGATGGAGAGCGGCGTCTCGCGCAATTGTGATGTTGCAATATGCAACGCGTTGTTCAGAAAACAAATTATTTGGCAACCATATCAACAAGTTAAAAATGATGTTGCGGAGGGACGGCCGGGTGTTGCAGTATGCAACAGCGTTTGAAAATTAAACGGTCGCCTTCTCGGTGTTGCAGTGTTAAGCTACACCCCTGATCTGAATCGGCGAAGAGGTAGAATAATGGCGTTGTTTAAAAAGACACCGGAACAGGACCAGCGGATCGATTCCGGTCCCGCGGAATTGCACTCCATACGGCAGACACTTGCCGAAATTGAGCTGCCGGAGGCGGCGAGGCGGGTGGCGGACAAGGAACTTGAGCGGCTCGCAAAAACCGATCCGTCGCTTGCCGAGTTCACCATTGGAATGAACTATCTTGAACTCATCATCGATCTGCCCTGGCTGAAACGCTCACCCAACACTCTCGACATCCATCACGCTGAGGCACTGCTCGACCGGGAACATCACGGCTTGAACCAGGTCAAGGAACGGATTCTCGAATACCTCGCCTCAACGATCATCTTCACCTCGAAATCCTTCACGATCCTGGTGGTGGACGACGAGGAGATCGCCCGGGAAAATATCGTCCACGCTTTGAGCAAACAGAACAACCGGGTGATTGCCGCCACAAACGGCCAGGAGGCGCTCGCCCTCCTGGCCGAAAACGAGGTGCAGCTGATTATCACCGATCTGAAGATGGACAAGCTCGACGGTATGCAGCTGCTCGGCGAGGTAAAACACGCCTATCCGGAGGTTGAGATCATTCTCGTCACCGGTTACGCCACCGTCGATACCGCCGTTGACGCTTTCAAGGGAGGGGCAACGAACTATCTGCCCAAACCGCTCAATCTCGACACGTTGCGACGGACGGTGGCGGAGGTCAAAGAGCGCCATCATCAGGTGCGCATGACTGGTCCGATCCTCTGCTTCACCGGTCCGCCGGGCACCGGCAAAACCTCGATTGGCCGCGGTGTCGCAGAAGCAATGAACAGAAAGTTCATCCGCCTGTCCATGGCCGGCCTGCGGGATGAAGCCGAATTGCGCGGTCACCGGCGCACCTACGTGGGCTCGATGCCCGGCCGAATCATCAACGAGATACGCCGGGTCGGGGTCAACAACCCGGTTTTCATGCTCGACGAAATTGACAAGATCGGCCAGGATTTTCGCGGCGACCCCGCCTCGGTACTCCTTGAAGTACTCGATCCTGAGCAGAACCGCGGCTTTCTCGACTATTACCTCGATATCCCATTCGATCTCTCGGACGTGCTTTTCATTACCACCGCCAACATTCCCGAAAGCTTGCCGCGGCCGTTACTCGACCGCATGGAAATGATTCCTTTCCCGAGTTACTCGTTAGCCGAGAAACGGTGGATCGGTCTTTCCCATCTGTTCCCGAAGCAGCTGCGCCAGCATGGCCAGAGCGAAAACGAAATCACCATCACCGAGGCGGCCATGACTCGGCTCATCCGGGATTACACGCGCGGGGCCGGGCTGCGGGGACTCGAGCGTGAACTCGGAGCCCTGTGCCGCAAGGTCAACCGACTAGTACTCAAAGGTGAACGTACCCCGCCCCTGCCCATCGACGAAACGGATATCCGAACCCTGCTCGGGCCGTCGCGTTACGTGCGCGAGGCCGCCCAGGCGGACAACCTTGTCGGCGTGACCACCGGTCTTGCCTGGACCGAAGGCGGCGGCCAGATCATGTTTATCGAGACGGCGAAAATGCGCGGCACCGGCCAGCTCATCCTGACAGGTTCGCTAGGCGACGTGCTCAAGGAGTCGGCCCAGACCGCCCTGAGTTACGTGCGCAGCCGGGCCACTGTGTTCGGGGTGGACGATGCGCTCTTCGAACAGACCGACATCCACGTGCACATTCCGGCCGGCTCCATTCAGAAAGACGGTCCCTCGGCCGGGCTGACCATCGCCCTTGCCCTGATCTCTCTGCTCACCGGCCGGCCGGCCCGTCGGGACGTGGCCATGAGCGGCGAGTTGTCACTGAGTGGCCGAGTCCTGCCGATCAGCGGCATGCGCGAGAAAATCCTCGCCGCCCAGGAGGCGGGAGTGCGACTGGCGATCTTCCCAAAACAAAACGAACCAGCGCTGGCTTCGCTGGGTACTGACGTCCGGGAAGCGGTGGAACTACGTTTTTTCGAAAGCGTCGAACCGACGCTTGAGCTGGTTCTCGAACCGCCTTATTAATCGATGTGGTAGCGCTTCATTTTGCGCCACAGGGAGGCACGGTCGATGCCGAGGATATCCGCCGCCTTCGTCCGATTGTCATCGGTTTCCCTCAGAACGCGGGCGATATACCGTTTCTCGTGTTCCTGCAGGGTGACGAGTCGTTCGGCCTGTTCATGAGGACGCACGAGCAATGGCACAGCGGCACGTAATTCATCGGGCAAATGACCCGGCTGGATAATTTTCCCGTTGCACATGATCACCGCTCGCTCGACGATGTTTTCGAGCTCTCTCACGTTGCCCGGGAAAGCATAGATCGAAAGAGCCGTCATTGCCTCCTTGGAAAATCCCTGGACTGGCTTGGCAAGGAGAGCGGCAAAGCGCTGAAGGAAGAAATTGCAGAGCAGCGGAATGTCCTCACGACGCTCGTTCAACGAGGGAACATGAAGGACGATTACGTTGAGCCGGTAGAACAGATCCTGGCGGAAGGCGCCCTCTTCGACCTCCGCCTTGAGGTTCCGGTTGGTGGCGGCAAGCAGTCGGATATCCACCGGCACCTCCTCGGTCCCGCCCACCCGAAGCAAGGTCTTGTGTTCTATAACGCGCAGGATCTTGGCCTGCATGTTGAGCGGCATGTCGCCGATTTCATCGAGAAAGAAGGTCCCCCGATCGGCGCTTTCCATGAGCCCCTTCTTGGTATTGCCCGCCCCGGTGAAGGCGCCGGATTCATGACCGAAAAGTTCATTGGTGAGCAATTCCTCGGAGAATGCCGCACAGTTCACGGCCAAAAACCGCTTGCCGTGACGCGGACTCAGGGCGTGGATGGAGCGGGCCACAAGTTCCTTGCCGGTACCCGTCTCGCCGAGAATGAGGACGTTGCAGTCGACCGGGGCGACCTGCTCGATTGCGTGGCGCAGGGCGATCATCGCGGTGCTCTGGCCGATGATCTGGGGCGCCTTGCCAGCCTCAATCCGGCGGCGTAGGGAATTGACCTCGAGGCGCAACAGCCGCTTTTCCAGGGCTTTACCGACCAGTAGTCGGAGCTCTTCGAGCTTGTACGGTTTGGCGATATAGTGATAGGCACCCTGGTGCATCGCCTCCACGGCCGAGTCGATGGTGGCGTGGCCGGTGATCACGAGCACTTCCACATCGGGGCGTTCGAGTTTGATCGCCCTGAGCAATTCAAGTCCGTCCATGCCAGGCATACTCAGGTCGGTGAGAACAAGATCAAATTCGCATTCCTGCAGCAGCCGGTAGGCAGCGCTGCCATCCTCGGCGGCGGTCACCTGGTGCCCCAGGCCGCTGATCACGTGAGCGAGGTTTTCTCGGGCGATTTCCTCGTCTTCGACGATCAATATGTGGCTTTGCCGGGATGGCTCCATGGTCACGAACGCTGCTGCTTCTTGCAGACGTGGGTGGCGCTGAGCGGCAGCGAGATGATGAACCTGGTGCCTTCTCCGGGCGTGCTTTCGGCGCGGATGTCGCCGTGGTGCTTCTTGACGATACCGTAAACGATGTAGAGGCCGAGGCCGGTACCGACACTGACCCCCTTGGTCGTGTAGAAGGGGTCGAAGATGCGGCTGAGGTTCTCCTCGGGGATGCCGGGGCCGGTGTCTTCAACGATCAGACAGACACAGGTCGGGGAGGACGGTGGGCCGATATAGATCCTGATCGAGCCCTGTCCGTCCATCGCCTGGATGGCGTTGATAAGCAGGTTGATCAAGGTCTCGGACATGCGATGGATATCGAGATCGAGGGTGATGTCCAGCGGCACGTCGACGTCCAGTTCGATGCCCGCCGGGATCTGGCTGGAGACGAGTTTCAGAGCCCGGTCGATCACTTCCCGGAGCTGCACCGGCTGCAGGAAAAACTCCTGGTTTCGCGAGAATTCGAGCAGGCCGCGGACTATGTCTCGCGCCCTGATCGTCTCCTGTTCGATATTGGTCAGCATTTTCTTGCTGAACGGTAATATCTGCTCGTTTTCCTCAAGGACGATCTGGCAGGAGGTGGAGATGTTATTGAGCGGGTTGTTGAGCTGGTGAGCGATCCCGGACGCGAGAGTGCCAATGGAGGAGAGCTTCTGGGCCTGGACGAGCTGGTCCTGGCGGCTTTCCAGTTCCTTGACCATGCGGTTGAAGGCCTCCATCAGGCTTTGTATCTCGTCGCGCGTGTTCCAGACCGGCAACGGTTCGAAATTACCCTCGGCAATATGGGCAGTGGTCTGCTCTATCATATTGAGCGGCAACAAAATTTTGAAGGTCACGAACAGAAACAGGCCGACAGCGAGGAGAATCAGAAAGACCGCCGAGGAAAAAATATTCTTGCGCAGCTGGTCTGTTATTGAGATAATCTGCTGTCGTTCGAGAGTGGCGAGCAGTTTCGACTCTTCGATGAGCGACTTGCCGATAGTTCGGATCTGCGTGACGACCTCATCGGCATCATTGCCGTTGTATCCGAGGGCTGCGAGCTCTTCGATGCGTTCCCGGTAGCTGCGCAATGAAATGTTGATCTGGTTGAGCATACCGATTACCGAATTGTCGGTGATCGATGTCGGCGCCTGTTCGAGCATCTTCAGAGCAGCATCGATATAGCTGCGATTATCGGCGAGGTTTTCTTCCGAATTGAAAAGGAGGTAGTTTTTTTCCGAGCGCCTGATTTCAAGGATCGTGTTGCTCAAGTCATCGGCAAATTCAACCACGCCGATCTTCTCCCGCATTGTCACGAGAGCGTTGTAGGAGATAAGTGCAATACCACCGTTGGCCAGGCACATGATAATCAGGCCTAAAATGATTTTCTGGCGGATGTTGAGGCGCAAAAAACTCATTTTCGCAAACTCGGGCCGGAAAGGGAAGTGAAGAACTGCCGCTCGCCGCCGGCCCGGTCAAGGCGGCTAGCAGTCGCCGGATGGGTTGGTTCGGCGTCGTCCACGGTATACCACGGCGGCCGGTGAGCGTCCACAGTAATTCCCGTCCATCCGGATAAAGGGAGCAGGCTATCTTCGGGCCGGCCGGGCCGGGTATCCCCGATGTACGCTATGTTTTTGATATAGATTGCCGATCGGCGAGGAAAGCACTACTTAAGAGACAAAGGCGACGCCTGGTGGCGGCCAGACCCTCGTTATCGTACAGCGGTTCGAACATCTCTCCAATGAAGAACAACTAAATGGTTGACTGATGGACCGAGCATTTAAGACCTGCACGTCCTGCGGAAAGATCTGGCGCAGTCGTGACGATTTTCTGAGCGATCCGGAAACAGCGGTCATCGGTTACCAGGGCAGCTCTATCGATCCCGATCACGGCTTCTTCTATATCAACCATGCAACTGACCCGTGTCAAACGACGCTTGCCATCATGGTGCGGGAATTTTCCGATCTCTACAACGGAGAGGAACCAGAAAAGCATCTTACCGGCGCGCATCCCTGTCCTGAACACTGCTTCTATAAGGACAACCTCAGCGACCGCCCCGAACGCTGCGAGTGCCGATTTATCAGAACGATAATGCAGCGCATCAAAACATGGCCGAAGAAAGCATTTTGATCTTCGAACATGTTACCTCGTCCGAGCCTCGTCCGAGTAACGGATCTTGCGGCAGAAATCGGGACTACAGAGTGAAATCACCTGCTGCCCCCATACTCCATCGACCTTGAAAAAGCAGTCCGCCAAACCGCGGTCGTCGCGAAAGACAATCCGCCCTCCGGCCAGGCACGGTGAGAGCAGTTGGATATGATAACGCTCTCTGGTTGTGAAACGGATTTGCAATATGGTAACGTCACGTCCCGTGAAGCAGATGTTTCGTCCTTCTTGGATACCTCAAATTTAGAGGATTTTTCAAGGGTTCGAATTTTTATGAAACATTTTAGCGAGCATCTCACCTGAGCTGTCATGAGACCAGCCAGCCTTTGTCTTACCGGTCTGACCAAACGTTATGACCGGTTCACTGCCGTCAACGGCATCAACCTGGAGATCTCTGAAGGGGAGATTTTCGGGTTTTTAGGCCCCAATGGGGCGGGCAAGACCACCACCATAAAAATGATCGCCGGCCTGCTCAAGGCAGATGAGGGGTCGATTGTTATCGAAGACCATGACATGGCCAATGAAGGTGCGCGGTGCCGAGCGCTCACCGGCTACATTCCGGATCGGCCCTACCTGTATGAAAAACTCACCGGCGCCGAATACCTGCACTTTATCAGCAGCCTCTACCCACGGCACGACAGCAACCGGTACCTGAGTGCCGCCGAAAACTATCTTGACATGTTCGATATCACCCGGTGGCGCGATAATCTTATCGAAAGCTATTCCCACGGCATGCGCCAGAAATTAATCATGAGCTCTATTTTCATGCTTGGCCAGCCCCTGATTGTCGTCGATGAGCCGATGGTGGGACTTGATCCGAAAAGCGCCCGGGTGGTGAAGGAACTATTCAGACAAAAGGCGGCCCAGGGCACCACCATATTTCTCTCCACCCACTCCATGGAAATAGCCGAGCAGCTCTGTGACCGGGTCGCTATTATCGTAGACGGCGCCGTTATTGCCTTGGGTTCGATAGCGGAGTTGAAGCAATCCGCCCGGCACCAGGACGCCCATCTTGAGGATATATTTCTGCACCTGACCGGCGCCGGCGAAATGCTTTCGGTGATCACCGCGCTTCAATCAAACGGGCGGGACTGATCCATGAACCGTCGCCTGTTTTACCCCTACCTTCGGATCAACCGGCGGAAAATAAACCGGCACCTTATTATTCTCGGCCTCATTGGGCTGATGGTGGGAGCGGTTCTTTATGTCGGCACCTGGCGGGTGCTGAGCTATTTCCATGCCCAGGATGAACTGGGCATCATTTTGAGTATAAAGCTTTTCCAGATGGCCTGGATAACGATCTTCGCCATGCTCATTTTTTCTACAATGGTAACGGGTATTTCAACCTTTTATCTCTCCCATGACAATGAGTGTATTATTGCCGCCCCGATCAGCAGCTCGGAAATCTATACTATGCGGCTGATTACCACCTCCATCAACACCTCCTGGGTGGTGATCGTCTTCTCTCTACCGATCTTTGGTGCGTTCGGGATGATATTTCAGAGCGGGATATGGTACTGGCCGCTTCTGCTCAGCTGTGTTGTCGCTACCGCATTCACCGCCACCTCGATTGCCATTTGTATCGTCATCCTGCTGGTGCATATGTTTCCGGCCAAGCGAACAAAAGACATCGTTTTGTACCTATCGCTCTGCTTTTCCATATTTCTCTACCTGATGTTTCGGTTGCTGCGCCCGGAAGAGCTGGTCAACCCCGAACAGTTCGGGCAATTCATCGACTATCTCAGTGCCGTCTCCACCACCACCGGGCCATGGCTGCCGGCTGCCTGGGCCGCCACCCTGCTTACCGGATACCTGCTTGACCGCACTATCGACGTGCTGCTGTTCTGCCTTGTTCTGGTCACGCCGGTGGCGGTGGCGCTGGTGGGCGAATTGATTATGAATGCCTTTTTCTTCAACGGCTTTTCCAGGGCTCAGGAGTCTTTTGGCGGTAACAGAAGATTTTCGGCGCCACGTGCTCAGCACGGCGCCTTTTATTGGCTGGCACGCAAGGAAGCTATCAATTTTCTGCGAGATTCCCGGGAGTGGTCGCAATTCTTCATGATAGCCGCCTTGATTGTCGTCTATCTGTACAACTTCAAGGTGCTGCCTCTGGAGCGCAGTTTCGGTGGGGTCTATCTCGTGAACCTTATCGCCTTCGGCAACATCGGTCTGGCAACGTTTTTAACCGCTGCCCTCGCCGCACGTTTCGTCTATCCTGCAATCGGCAGCGAGGGCGGAGCCTTCTATCTGATTCGAAATTCACCCCTGCCGCTACATAGATTTCTCTTCTACAAATATCTGTTCTACGTCGTCCCCTTCAGCGCCCTTACCCTAGTGCTGATCATCGTCTCCAATTACCTGCTGCAGGTTTCCGGACCGATCTGGTGGATATCGGTGTTCGCCGCTCTGCTGATCTGCCTCACTATCGTCAGCCTGGCCCTGTCTTTCGGGACCATTTTTGCCGACTATCATGCACAGAACAGGGCCTCTGCCATGGGAGTCGGCGCCACCGCTTACTTCTTTACCTCGATTTCTTATATGCTGGTGGTACTCCTGTCGGGGATCAACCCCACCTATCGGATGGTTCGCGCCTCGTTTGCCCATCAGGGGCTACCCCTCGTCGATGCACTGCTGGTGCTGCTGTGGATGACGGGGTATCGCTGATTTCAGTGCTGCTGGCGAGGGTGGTCTGGAAACGCGCCGTTAAAACAGTGCAACCTCAATGATTAACCGGTGATGGCATATCCTCCGTCCACGGTCACCACCTGGCCCTGAATCATCTGGGCCAGATTCGAGCAGAGAAACAGACAGACGTCAGCCACATCTTCAGGTGTGGTGAGGCGCCCGAGCGGTGTCTTTTTTCGGGCAGCATCGAGAATTCAAGTCGATTGGGAAATTTTTTCAAAGCATCGGTATCAACCGCGCCGGCACTCACCGTATTTACCCGGATACCTTGCGGGCCAAGCTCAACCCAGATGCCGAACCAGGATTCAAGAGCCGCCTTGGACGCGCCTACGGCGGTATAATTGGGTATTGCCCGCACCGAACCTAGGCTCGATACCGCAACCACACGGGCGCCCTCGGACATAAGCGGCATACCATGCTGAACGAGGCTGAGCAGGGCCAGGGCATTGATATCCATGGCCCACTGCCAGTGACGGGAAGTAATCTCGGTAGCCGGCTTGAGCACCCCGGAAGCGGCGTTTGAAATGAGCACATCGAGTTCACCGCACTGTAACTTAATCTGCTCGAACATTGCCGCTACATCGGCTTGCTTGGAGACGTTGGCCCGTACCAGCAGGCAGCTGCCGCCACGCTCCTCGACCGCCTTGGCGGTGAGCTGGGCATCACTGCGATGACGAACATAGTTGACCACCACCCGCATGCCGTGCTCGGCCAGCCGAATTGCAATTGCCCTGCCGATGCCGCGCGACCCGCCGGTCACCAGCGCTACCTTACCGCTAACGGTAAACATACCTACTCACCTTTGATGAATTCGTAAAAACTTCGCCCCTCGAGATCATCCCACGATACCGGGCTTCTACCCGCTCCCGTGTAAACGGCCACCTGGCCATCGGTGAAAAGAGCTGCAATGATACCCGATCCATTATCCGGTTGCCCAATTGATCGCCCGCTTCAGTGAACTGCTGACGGCACGCAGAGGATTGAACACAACCGGCGCCAATTCTTGCGGCGCGACAAAGCCGGAGCCGTGAAAATCGGCGGGATGGGCTCCAACAAAAAGAAGGTTCCGCACTTCACTTCCCGCCATCTTCCGGTTCACGGCGGCCCGCCAGATGGGGCTGCGCCGGGCGTCAAGTTCCAGGGCGTGGAGAAAGGCGGTGTCCACCGCCACCGGATCGCGACTGGCACCGAGACAGCCGAGATGCAGAAGCTCCCCGTCCACCGGCCCGGTTCGATGCATCACCTCAATACCATCAACCATGGAAAAAGATGTCGGCAGCAAAGCAGCCAGATCAAGCATCAAGTCGGCAAAACGGGTGTGAGAGGGGCCGTTTTTCATGTGAGCACTGAACTTTCTCATGCCGACCACGATACCGAAAAGATTCTTCACCGCACCGGTTACATACATCTGTCCATGTGCCTTGAATTTAGCACAATTGATGAAGAGATCACAGGCAAGGGCCTCTTGAGCCACCCCAACCACGACACCGTTGGATAGCTCAAACCTGCGCGGGGTCCGAAACTCCACCACCTCGACCCCAAGGGGAACGATACTATCGAGGATGCCATGTTTTTTCAGCACCGCGCGGGCACTGCCGAAAGCGGGTGAATCACCGATGACAACCTTCGCTCCCTTCTGCGTACACCAGTGCGCTAAGGCCACCAGAACACTGCGATGTGTACAGGCCAGGCTGGGCGCCATATGGGTGACCAGATTTGGTTTCAGCAACACCGTGCTGCCGTGCAGGTGAGCAGGCAACGACAGATGGCCCGCCGCATTGTCGATGAACTGTGCCAGCGTATCCG
>JAEPEX010000166.1_pt1 | contig 74491 bp, 69 predicted proteins | sample 9130951 | NCBI WGS metagenome assembly JAEPEX01 (sample SAMN17228542, study PRJNA684324) | microbial mat metagenome | biome: saline marsh[ENVO:00000054]; feature: microbial feature [ENVO:01000007], biofilm[ENVO:00002034], sulphate-reducing...; material: estuarine water [ENVO:01000301]|estuarine... | reverse complement strand
GCTTGAGGTTCGCGGGCGGCGGGGCAGAAGACAGGCTCTTTTGACATGATTACGGGGCACCGTAAATACCATGCCCCAGCGATCTGATCGTGCCGTCCCGCTTCAGCCTGGCGGCGACGGCGTAAATCCTGGTGCGGCTTACCCCGGTTCGCTCCTCAAGTTCCGCCACACGTATCCCGTCAGGGTGACGCTTGATGGTTTCCTCGATAAGCAAAGATGCCTTCTTTTGTCCGGCGGCGCGGCGTGTAGGTCGGGCCGCGGGGGTACGTGGAGGCCGTCTCGATTTTTTGGGGCTACCCGCGGTATCAGCTTTTTCAGGCAGAGCATCGCCTGACACCCCAGGTAATCCATCCAGCTCAATACCGAAGAGATCTGACAGGTCGGCACCGTGAAGCGCTTTGCCGCTCTTCTGTTTTGCCTTGGTTAACAGGTCATCTGTTTTTTCCTCCACCACCTGCCCTACCAATTCATTGATATCAACCCGCCGCAGGGTAAAAAATAACAGCGGATTTTCGTCGAGTCGGGCGCCCACGCCATAGAGTGCAGCTGCCACGTGTTTGCACATGACGGCCCAATCAGGACATGAACAGGCCAAGGTGATTTCTCGCGGGGTGGGAAACAACCCCTCGCCCTCGGCAAAAAATATTTCACTGAATTCGCGTGGGAACTTTCCGGCTACCAGCTCGGACAGTGAAAACAGCGCCCCGCGGCACTGTTTTTTAATGCGATTCCAACTCGCATTTTTTACCGCGGATATCCGGATACCCACTTCATACGGACGCGTCCTGGTGCCCTGTACCAAGGCATTCACCTCGCCGGCACTCACCTGCAGATCAAGAACGGCACCATGCCGGACGTAGCTCTTGCCGCGACCGATACGGTTGCTAAAATCCGCGTAACGCTCCAGATTTTTATTCCATGACCGTCCCCACCAGGTGTGCGCCAGGGTTGTGCCCGCAATAATAATTGGTGCAATATCGGGCCTTGTTTTCCGTAGTTGGGCCAGTTTTTTTGCCGCTTTTTGCTTCTTCTCGGCAACGGTGACATATCTATGGTATCCACCCCATGAACTCATTGGTACGTAGTCCCTCCGTCTCTATTAACAACATCGCTTCCCCGAGAAGTGGATCAGGTGGGCATGGAGAACAGCTCACCTAACTCCTCGTCGCTCATCTCGGTAAGCCAGTTTTCTCCACCGGCGGCAACCACTTCATCGGCAAGGGTTGCCTTGTCCACCAGCATCCGGTCAATCTTTTCCTCGATCGTGCCCCTGGTGAGAAACTTATGGACCATCACATTTTTTTTCTGGCCGATGCGAAAGACCCGGTCGGTGGCCTGGTTCTCCACCGCCGGATTCCACCAGCGGTCAAAATGGACGACATGATTAGCCGCAGTAAGGTTCAGACCGACTCCTCCAGCTTTCAGAGACAATACAAAAAATGGTACATAATCGCGACCTTGAAATGTTTCAACCAATTTGCGACGCGCCCCCACCGCCACTCCGCCATGGAGAATCAGCCCCGGACGTTGAAAAATAGTTTCCAGGAAACGGGCTAGGGGGCCGGTCATTTCCTTGAACTGGGTGAAGATCAGCACCCGCTCCCGCTTTGCATGAATGGTTTCGCAGATCTCCCGCAGCCTGATAAATTTGCCACTCTCCTTTTCGCTGAAGCCGTCCAGGCCAAGATACTGAGAAGGGTGATTGCAGAGCTGTTTGCACTTCATCAGCGTTGACAGGATCAGACCTCGGCGCTGCATGCCATCGACGGATTCAAGCGTTGTGCGAACAGCGCTCACCATCTCACTGTAGAGCACTGTCTGTTTCTTGCTCATGGCAGCCCAGGTTTTTACCTCTACCTTGTCTGGCAAATCGGCGATGATCGCCTTGTCCGTTTTCAAACGACGAAGAATAAAGGGCCGCACCATCCGGCGCAACCCGGCATACCCCTTGGGGTGGACACCAAGATGCTTCGTGAATGCACCAAACTCGGCGGCGTTTCCCAGCAAACCCGGGTTAATGAAATCAAACAGACTCCAGAGATCAGACAGCCGGTTCTCCACCGGCGTTCCAGTCATAACGATCCGCGCCTCGGCGCGAAGGCTTTTGACCGCTCTGGTCTGCTTGGCAGTGTGATTTTTAATGGCCTGGGCCTCGTCGAGGATAATGCAGTCCCAGCGGTAATCCTGGAGCCAGGTATATCTTTTGGCCAGGCCATAGGTGGTTATGACTACATCAAAGCCATTCAGCTCGTTTTTCGTGGGAACCGGCACCGGTGAGGGCCGGTGCGCTTCGGGGTGGGCGACAAATACGCGAAGAGACGGAACAAAGGAAGCAATCTCCGCTGACCAGTTGGCCAGCAACGAGGTGGGAATAACGAGCAGGGAAGCGGCCCTGTCCGTGCTTTTTCGGTTTTGTTTTTTCAACACATCGAGAAAAGCGAGGATCTGTATCGTCTTCCCGAGTCCCATATCATCGGCAAGACAGGCGCCGAGTTGCATCGAATGGAGATAAAAAAGCCAGTTAAGACCGGCCTGCTGGTAGTGCCGCAGGGTCGCTTTAAAGTTACGGCTGGTTGAGACGGCGGCCATGGAATCAGGTGTATGGAGCCGTCTAAAAAACGTCTTCAGCCACTCGCCATGGGAAACACCGGCATGGTCGGCGGCCCCGTCGCCGAGAGAATTTGTGGTGCCGGCGGAGATTTTCAAAGCGTCGAGAAGCGATATACCCTGGTGCTCGGCAATCTCCGCGGCCCTTTCAAAAGCATCCAGGGTCTGCCTTAACTTCTCGGGATCAACCGCCACCCATTTGTTTTTTAAAAAGATCAGGCCCTCCGATTCTTCCAGCAGCCGACGTGCCTCTTGGGGCGTAATCTCTGTATCGCCGATCATTAAGTGGGGAGAAAAATCAAGCAGCGCGTCCATACCGACGGCGGACGGGCTCCGCTCACCGATGCTCATCCGCATGGTTACCGCGGCGGATTTTTTCTTCCACCAGTCAGGGATGCGACAGAGGATGCCGGCATCTTCATATATCGGAATTTCCCTGAGAAATTCATACGCCTCTTGGGACGACCATCCCAAAGGGTGAAACAGTTCGCCGCCGTCGCGCAGATGTGCCACCAGCTCACTTTTCCGGGCGGCCGTATCGACGGTGGCAAGCAGGTTGAGCAGCTTTTCGTTATCGTCTTTATATTCCTCCAACGCATATTTAAGCGGCAGGTGCCGTGATGCGCCCGTTTCGTCCAGACGGGTGGAGTAGGTGGCAAGAAAGGCAAAGGGCAGGTCATGCCCTTTGTTTTCAACAAGGTGAAAGTAGATACGGCCGGCAAGATGGATATCAGGGCTGTACTCTTTGAGAAAACCCTCCACCGAGCCCGCATAGGCGGTAATCTTCCGGGAAAAAATCTCATGCAGTGCCTGCCACTGCCGGTCAAGCGTTGCGCCGGTGAGATACTCCCCGCCGGTCATCGGCGGGGCACTTTCCAGCAATCTCCGGCGTTCCTCGTCGCCCAAGGAAAGAGTCACCCGGTGACGGAGCGCTTCGAGCTCAGGGGTGTGTTTCAGTTTACCGGAAAAGAGAGCGGAAAATGAACACCAGTAGGCAAGTGACGGGGAGAGGGGTACGCCTTTTTGAAAAAACCCGGCAAAAAAGAGCCAGTCGTTAGGCTCCTGGGTATAGCAACTAAAGATATCTTCCTCTACCACGTGGCCGGCGCGAGAAAGTCCTTCGGTGACGGCCTCCACCCACTCAAGATGCAAAAAACCATCAGGCAAAACGATGACGGCAAGCTCGGTATCGCGTGGCATCAGAAATTCTCGTGACGGGTAACACCTGTTAAATTAGCAACAACCGGTAGAAATTGGTAGCTTTACATGGTAAACCGTTTAAAGCGTTCTGGTACGAAGCATGCTTATGGCACCGCGGGCGCCATCTTGAAGGTAACAAAGTCGATTTTGCGGCGACGTCGGTGGACATCTCTCTTACAAGATAGGATGGCTCGATAAAAACACAGCTCGTAGAAGTGGTGGTCGTTTTGACCTCGCAGCCCTCTGAGGTGTGTCGAGAAGTCAAAACGATCCCACGACGACTCAGAGCAAAATTTTCACAACGCTATCTTTGCTGACCGGCACTCTTTTTAACAGATACTCATTGACCACACAAATGCGTCCCAGGTTGGCAATTTTCGGCGCCAGCGGTTTTATCGGAAATGGGCTCTGTCACTATATGAGTCCCCATTATGACACAATCGCCATTACCCGTTCGCCGCATCGGGCCGCTCTGGGCTCACCGGGACTGGACGTGGTCTGGCGGGTGAGCGATTTTTTCCGGCGGCCTGATCTGGAAAAGGTTTTGAACGGGGTGGACTATGCCATCTACCTGGCTCACACCCGGGTGCCAACCGCCCGCCTCGACCAGGCGCGATGCGAGGACATGGACCTTCTGCAGGCCGCCAACTTCGCCCGGGCCGCCGCCGTAAACAAGGTGCGACACATCGTCTATCTGGGCGGTATGATCCCCCAGGGAAACGTCTCCAGAACCTTGTTGCAGAGCCGCAACGAAGTGACCGAAGAACTGGCCGGCAGCGGCATTGCCGTCACCACCATTCGCTGCAGCCTGATTGTCGGACCGGGCAGCAGCGCCATCACGCTTCTGGAACAGGTGGTGCGGCGGGCGCCGCTGCTTCTGGTGCCGATGTGGGCACTGGGGAAAAAACAGCCAATCACCCTTACCGACGTGATGCGGGCCTTTCACCACTGCCTCGGTAGCGAGGAGATGTTTGGCAAAAGCTATGACATCGGCGGCCCGGACATCATCACCCTTGCCGACATTCTTGAACATGGCGCCCACAACCACGGTCGCACCAGTCGAGTACATGTGGTCAAACGATTCCCGAAACCGCTTTTCAAGGCTTTTGTGCGACTCTTGAGCCCTCGCACCCATCCAAGCCTCATCTCGATCTTCACCGAGGCTGTCAAATATGACACCCTGGTGTCAGACAATCCGCTCCAGCGCTATCTTGCCGAAGGTGCCGGTACCTGTTTCGGGTATCTGGCAAACTATCTCGACGCGGACACCGGCGCATTGCCCCACAGCCCCCGCGAACGTTCCGTGATCAGTGACAAACGCGACTTCGAACGCTCATCGAGCGTCCGTTCAATTCAACGGGTCAGGTTGCCAGCGGGCACCGACCCCGGCTGGCTGGCACACCACTATTTTACCTGGCTTGGACGGGCAATCCGGCCGCTGATCCGTTGCCGCCAAGAGTCGACGGGCCAGTGGCTGATTACCCTGCGCCTGTTTGGCATAACCCTTTTACAATTGCAGCACGATGAGCCGGTAAGCACACCGGATAAACAGGTCTATGCTATCATCGGCGGCCTGCTGTCCGGCACAAAGGCAAAGACGGCGGCACGTATGGAGTTCCAGGCGGTCAGCCGGGGCCGGTTTGCAATCATCGCCATCCATGACTTCAGACCCTTTCTATTGTGGCGGCTCTATCGTTTCACCCAGGCCACCATCCACGGCTGGGTTATGGCCGCCTTTCAGCGCCACCTTCGAAACGGTATGGTCGATGAGCGATAGCTGGGCACCCACCGGCATACCGGCAATAAGATATCTCGATGGCGCCGGCCGCATCCACTACCACCTGCTCGGGAAGCAGGCAAAAAGGTGGGTGTTTGCCCAGAAAATCATTGATTTCGATAAGATCGGCACTCATAAACAATAGGACATACGTAAGTTTTTACGGCCTTTACACACCAGGCTCACCCTTCATGGCCACTGCGACAAACGCTGGTGCGCATCGACCGGTGGATATCACGCGTACCAGTCGCAACACATCCGAGCAGGCGCTAATACTCTTCCGGTCTGTACACCTCAAAAGTAGTTTTTTCTCCAATAATTGAATCGATCTGCCACTGCAACTCCCTGGACTCCTCGGTATTCATCCAGTTCATCCAATCTTCCACACTCTCCCACTCAGCAATCACGATGAGCTCACCCGGATCACTGATTTTCGAGTAGGTGGTTCGTGAGATATAACCAGGTCTTTTTGAAGATTCTTCGCGAAGCTGTTTGAGCAGGGGAACCAACTTCTGGGTGTGATCCATGCGAAACACCCGTTTGACAATAACAATAACACTCACGACACGCCCTCCTCAGGTGATTGATTGTGTCTTGGTCTTCTCCAGATGAAGACTTGTGCGCGGTTCTGTTTCGGACACGCCCCCTAGGTATTCAGAGACGACCACGTCTGGTTCTGATCATCTCTCACCTGTACCACTGTTGGGACGACATCGTCTACCGGCTCTTACAAAAACTTCGCTCTCCATGGTCGTGGGATCGTTTTGAATTCTCCTCGTACCACAGGTACCACTGCGAGATCAGACCAACCACCACTCCTGTGAGCAGTGTTTTTACTTAGCCATCTCAGACCCTACATTAGACTTTTTGCGAGTGCATCACTTACGATGTTCTTGCAAAAAATCGTCCCCCGTGTCCCGGCAATCCCCCCAAATCAGCACATTTTCCATTGACCGACCACACCCGCGGACGTACTACGTAGTGGTCGAGAGAAGTGCTGGGCCCCCGGTACATCAAAAAAACAGACAGGAAGCTATCATGAAAAAGATGGTTTTCACCGATGATCGAAAACAGAATTTTTCAAGATGCCCGTGCCCTATACGAAGGAAGGTTACAACGCTATGTTCGTACCATGACGAAGGCGAACAAACCATCTTCGGCATCACCCGCGCCACCAAGCCCGCCGAGTTTCCCCGGGCCGGCAGATTTTGCCGACCCCTGGCAATTGGAGGGCGTTTCACCCCGCCGCTCGTCAGCTCGCTGCGAAGGCGTAAATACCAGGGCTGGCAGGATGCGGTGCACCGAACCCTTTCTTGAAGCAGGATATTAATTCCGATGTTCAAGTGGTTTCGGGAATACAAACAACGCAAAATTCTGCAAAAGCCTTTTCCCGACAAGTGGCGGGAAATAATGCGGAACAGGGTGCCCCATTATACATATCTCGATACTGCCGAGCGATCCCAGCTTGAACAGCTTGTGGCGATTTTTATCGCCGAGAAGAATTTTGAGGGGTGCGGCGGCCTCACCATCACCGACGAGATCAGTGTAGTGATCAGCGCCCAGGCGTGCCTGCTTGTCCTGGGTCTGCCACCGTTTCAATACCTCAAACTTGCCGCGATCCTCGTCTATCCCACCACCGTAGCTATGCCGCCATCACGCACAAGCATGTTTAACGGGGCCGGTGATATCGTCCCGGACCAGCAAGCAATTCTTGGCCTGGCCTCGGCCGGCGAAACCGTCGTCCTGGTCTGGGATGCGGTGCTTCGCGGTACACGCCACGCCACCGACGGCCACAACGTCGTCTACCACGAGTTTGCCCACATCCTCGACATGCGTGACGGCGCCGCCGACGGCACCCCGATCCTGCCAAACAGAGAACGGTACCGCCAGTGGGTACAGGTGTGCGAACAGGCCTTCTTTCAGTTGAGAAATGATGCCGACAAGGGGCGTAAGAGCCTTCTGGATCACTATGGTGCGGTAGATGAGGCGGAATTTTTCGCGGTTGCCACGGAGATTTTCTTCGATCGTCCCCTGCGCATGCAAAAAGAGATGCCGGCGCTCTATCAGGTCCTAGCCGGCTATTACCGGCAGGACACCGCGGCACGCGAGCGACGCCATCGCAAAAAAGCGAGCCGGACAAGGTCCTGAAACGCAACAACGGCTGGACCCGGTAAGTCCCAGGCCACGGCCCGCTCAATGCCGTCTATCGGGCAGTGTCACAAAGTCCCCGGATACGGCGAGAGCCTACTGTGATGCTTATTTGCTCTGTGCCGGCACGACACCCTGGCGTTCGTAGGCGGCTGGCAGAACAATGTCAGATGCCCCTGAAAGATCAATTTCCATGAGTTCAACAATCTCTTCGAGTTCTCCCTGTTCGTTGAAAGCCGCTTCGTAAACGGTTCCCTGAACGCCATCGTCCGCGCAATAGTAGGTGTGCTCAAATTCCGAGAAGAGCGGGGAGCCGTCCAGATGTTTGACACACCCTGAAAATGCTCCGACCGGGGTATGTACCGTTTCATGAAGACCGACGACCAGGGTATCGTCCTGAGCTTCGCCGGGCAGGTATTCGTTGATGAAATAGGCGCCCATAATCGGCGTGCCGAGGACCAGCCGGCCCGGCTGCGCACCGTTTTCGCCGGCCAGCCACTGGCCCTCGTGATCGGTGAGGACGCCGTTTTTATAATTATCCACGTGCTCGCCGAAATACCAGACGTCACCGGTTCGTCTATGCTGGGCGATATAGTCGCGGGTATCTTCGATCAATTGGCCGTTTTTATACACTCGATCCCAGAAAACCAGAGTGAGGACCCCGTTGACTCTACGGGTCCAGCCGGGAATCATGATTTCAATACGCTCAATGAGTGCTGAGTTATCGGCGGCACGCACCTGATACAGCAGCCGCTTGCCAACGGACAGAGTGAAATATGGGTTGTCGATGTGAGTGGTAAAGTCTTCCGGTGCAATGGATGGGGCATAGTCCGCGGGCATCAGCGTCCGGTGGTGCCGTAACATAGGATGAACGGATGCCGCTCTCATGCCGGTACCCGACAGCGAAACAAACGTGACTGCACAGACCATCACCATCACCTCTTTCCAGATCATATCATTATCTCCACGTCCTGAAGTCGTCACATCATCGTGCCTACATGTACATTCAAAGAGTATTCCAATCGCTTGCGCGAGGCCGAGGCCGGCATACCGCATGAATGTAGCCTATCCAGATGAAGAAATAATGAATACCATTCGCCACTGTCGCGCGGACATCTAAGAAGCGGACTATCCATGTGAAAGATGCACTTTCTCTCTATTCCGAGGCGGATAGTTCGAAAACACCATTAAGTACGTCAGCCCATGACAAAACAGGCGTGAAATATGCTCCTTGCCGTTTGCGACCAGCAAAGCGTTCCAGAACGAGTTGCACCGTATCTCCATCCAGTTCGTGCCGGAATTGTTTCTGCTTCAGGGCATTAGTGAATTCTAGTTGGTGCGCCATGGTGATGGCACGGCTTGAGTATTGCCGACGATAATACGTGCCGATTCTCGGGAGTTTGGTCTCTTTACATAGATCGCAACGATAACGTTGGCATCCACGCATAGGGGTTTTTATCCGTCAGGCGTTTTCTCTCGTCCGTTACCTGCTACTGGCTGCTCGGTTGCCGGTTCATCGCACTGCAAAGCAGCGCCGCAGAGGGAAATTCGCTGTTCACAAAGGCCATCATGTCTGCCTCAGCACACCCCTATGGGGGGCAGGCGATTGGTTTGTATCAGGAGAGCCGTTCCTTGCGGGACTCGGCAATAAGCCTAATTGGCGATCTGCCCCGCGCCTCTACCGCTTACTGATAAAAGTCTGACCAGTCGATTTTTTGCAGAGCAATTGATGACCAGACTATTTCCCGAACGGGCATTTGGGAAAGGTACAGTTCGCGCAGTGCAGGCATACCCCACCCTCGGCGAGGCGGGCCAGGTCGGCACGGGTAATTGGCTGCTTGGCCAGTACGCGTGGCAAAAGCAGGTCAAAGCTCGTGGTTTTGTGAAACAAGGCACAGGCGGGAACCCCAATGACCGAGACCTCGCCGATCTCGCCAAGAAGCAGCATCGCCCCCGGCAGGATGGGTGCTCCGCGCAGCACGTTGTCGACCCCGGCGGCACGCAGGCCGGCCCGGGTGACGTCGTCGGGATCCACCGAGAGTCCCGCCGTGGTTACGATAAGTCGGGCGCCGGCGGCCAGCAGTTTCTCCAGGGCCGCGGCAATGGCCGCGGCATCGTCGGCAACGATCTCGACGCCGGCGATCTCGCACTGAAAATGCTTCACCTTGGCGGTAATCACCGGCGCGAAGCGATCCTCAATCAAGCCGTCGGCAATCTCCGTGCCGGTGACCAGAATGCCCACCTTGGCAGGACGAACGGGGAGGATGCTGAGCAGCGGTTCACTCAGCGTTGCCAGGGCCTGGTTGAATCGATCCCGAGCGATAAAGAGGGGCAGGGCGCGGGCGCCGGCCACGGTTTTACCAGCGGTGACGTAGGTGTCGCCGCGACGGGTGGCGCACATCACGTCGGGAACCATGTTGAAGGCCCGCAGCACTTCCCGATTAATGATCAATAGTCCGTCGACGGCGGGGAAAAAATCAATTTTGCCCTCCTGGGGAGTCTGCGCGTAAGTGATTCCCTCCCCCGCCATGCGCTCGGCAAATGCCGTGACCGCATCGTTTTCGTGCACCCAGGCACCACTTACGGTGCGGTCTTCTTCGGTGTAGACGTTCATTCTGCCCATCTGCTGTAGACGACAGATATCGGTTCCGGTGAATTGCTGACCGGCGGTAAATTCGGCCCCCTTGGATTCATTCGGGACGATACGGGTCATATCGTGCAGCGCCCGCTTGCCGATAGCCGCTTCCACCGGAACTGGCCGGAGCTCCGGACACCCCGGCCCGGCGGCAGTAGACCCTGGTACTAAATAGTGGGCTTCACCCAGGCAGCCGCGGCAGATTGCGCCATCGTCGAGAGAATAGGGTTCACCGCAGGACGGGCAGAGCCCGATGGCGGCCAGGGACTTTTTGCCAAGCAAACGTGCGGAAACACGCACCGGCTGCACGGTACAGTGGGTATCCCCGGCATGGCGAATTTGCACATAGAGCTTTTCGGAGTCCCGATCTTTTTTGGGTTTGGTTCTTAGATACCATGCCTTGATCTCCGGATAGCTATCGAGTTTGGCCGGGTCCAAGTACACCCGCACGCCCTCGCCGCTTAATTTGTCATAGAGCGTCACGGCGTAGCGGCCAAGATTTACGGTGCGCAGGCGGGCGTTGCCGAAGGTACACTGGGTCAACAACTGTACCGCATCAGGCAAACATTTGGGCGTTTCGCTCACCGCCTCGAAAAGTGTTTTTTCGGGAATGTGCCGTTTGGCGAGTGCCACCATGTAACCGCCAATAAGCAGTCCGGGGGCGGGAAATCCATGAAAATCCGTGGCGAGCGCAACAAATTCATCATAGCTGTAGGGACCAATGTTCATAATATCTGTCCTGCCGGTATACTCACGGCTGGTTTACCTGTACGTGTACGTGTTCCCGGCTGAGTGTGCTGGCCGCAATACCGCCGCAACTGGATGTGCTCATAAGATTGGCCCGGACCTCGAGCATGTAAAGGCCGGGTTCACTGGCGGTCAACTTCGTCTGTGGAAAACCGGTGGTGGTTGCTAGTGCCCTACAAAAACTCAGCGGCGCAAAGATGGAGACTGGCTCGCCGGGTCGATCCCTTCCACGGAGCCATGGCGTCGACACCGGCTTTTACTGAGCACTGCTAATATTCTTCTGGTTTATAGACCTCAAAGGTAGTTCTCTCGCCAATGATGGAATCGACTTCCCACTGCAGGTCCCTGGATGTTTTGGTGCCCATCCAGTTCATCCAGTCCTCGACACTCTTCCACTCCATCAGGACGATGAGCTCGCCTGGATCGCTGATTTTCGAGAACGTCCTGCGTGAGATAAAACCCGGTTGTTTCGATGATTCCTCCCGAAGCTGCCGGAGAAGCGGGATCAGTTTCTGGGTGTGATCCATCCGAAATACGCGTTTGACGATTACGGTTACACTCATGGTGGTTTCTCCCGTGGTGCGGGTTTGAGGGCGTTAGCTATTGTTGAATATATGGCACTTTTAATCATATCCCATTGTCTCGCAACTGCCGGCAAGAGAGCTTCCTGATCGTACCATCGGCCCGGCTCCAGCGCCGTAACAAGAATCAGCAACACAGATTCAGGCTCGCGAGCCAGGGGGCGGCACGCCGTATCTGGGTGCCGTCGGGAAATGTTTTTTCCCTCTCCAGAACAGCGGCAATCTGGACTAATTGTGCTTCCTTAAAGCGGCTTGCAAGTGTTCTGGCATGGCCGCTGACAGCGGCGCCCTCCCATTTCACCTCAATAAGCAGCACCGGTACACCATCCTGTACTATGCAAAAATCGATCTCCCTGCCATCTTTATCCCGGACATAAGACAATTGTACGTCACCCCCGAGACAATCCTGCTGAAAATGGACTTCTTTGAGGAGGCTGCAAGCCACCAGATTTTCGAGCCTGGCACCCTTATCGCCAATGACTTGCCCGGTATCAAAAAAGTAATATTTCCCCATCTTATTGAGGGCGCGAGCAATATTTCGATGATGCGGTCCCACCCGAAAGATTACATACATGTTTTCCAGAATCTGGAGCCATCGTTTTATCGTCTTGTCGGTGCATTGCAGATCGCGTGCCAGGGAGCTGTATGAAACAGGGCTCCCGACCCGGTACCGAAGAAGTTCAATCAGGGTTTCAATCTGGTTAATCTGCTGAACATTTTCCAGATCCAGCAGGTCCTGCTTGATAATGATATCCAGATGGGAGCGTTGCCATCGTCGATAAAAACGTCTGGTACCATTGAGAAACGGTTCAGGAAAGCCACCAACCATAATCAGGCTCTCGAACATCTGATCGGGCTCAACAGCCTCCTTGGCGGCGCATTCCTTGAGGTCAATCGGGTGCAGCCGGAAGGCAAAAAAGCGGCCGGCAAGTGAATCTCCGACCCTGCGATAGGTATCCAACTTGGCGCTGCCGGTCACCACGATGGACGGCGGAATACCTTCAGTATCATATATACCCTTGAGCCAAGCTTTCCAGCGCGGCAGTTTATGAAGCTCGTCAAAAACAATGAGCTCTTTAGATCGATCCCATGAACGCTCCATGATGGAAAGCCGGTCACCAGGATGATCGTAGTTGAAATAATCAAGCTGTTCAGCAAGCATCCCGGCAAGCGTTGTCTTGCCGACTTGCCGCGGGCCGGTTAGCAGAATTATTTTTTTATCCAGATCTTCACGGATATATGGCGTAAGGTAACGATCCACAGCGGCATATTCGGCATGCATTCCGGAAAAGTCAAGACTTTTTCGGAATGCATGCCGGAAAAGTCATCCTCTGGCGACCTTAACCGCCTCCAATTCTGTTGGCTCGACAATGTATCTCCAGGAATTAACCATGAAAATCGAAATTTACTTTTTCGATTTTCATGGTTGGTTGCACCCATGATTCAACGAATTCCCCTTCTGAAAACCCTAACTCAAACTTGCACGTTCAAGCTGTAAATTCCAGTAATTTCGGCAATCTAGACCCCCACACCCTGTTGGTTATGTCACTACTTTTGTCGTTTTATATGGTGGTCTTCACTACCTACCCTGGCCGGCTTGCCACGCCCAGGGCGCTATATTCTTCAAGAGCTGCCTTGCGAGCAAGGAGCCGGTCGGCAATCCGATACATTTCATACAATTTTATAGTGGCGAAATCATAGCCGATGAGTTCCTCCAGTCCGGAGTGGTCCCGGAGCCATCTATGGGTTGCCAGCTCGCTGCCGGGCTCACCGGCTCTGCCGATGATCGCACCGATGGCAGGCCGCTGTAAGGTCGAGAAGTCAAAACCGATCCGACTGCGGCTCAGGGCGAAGTTTGACGACGCCATCAGCTATCCGTATTGGAAATAAAGAGACAGCGACCTCTTCCATTTCATTGTTGGCTGATATGCGTGGACTTTTGCAACCACTGCTCAAAGGTGATGCGGGGAGCGCCGAGAAGGTGATTTGTTTCCATTGGATCACCGCGCTCGCCGATTTTCTCAAAAGCGGCCATAAAGTCGCTTGCCTCCCGCATCTCCTGGTCACCGCTTATCCTGGCAATCAGATTTGCCATCCAGTAGGGCAGGGTGCCCACTTTTTTGATATCAGGATGGTGCAGCGCACAAAAGCGCTTCAGGGCGTCATGAAACAGAATCGGTTCCGGGCCGTGTATAATAAATCGCCTTTGCGGGGGATTTTCCAAAGCGTACGCCGTGACCACCATGTGAGCGTAATCATCGGCTGCCAGAAAATGATACGGGATGGGTTGCTTACCGAACACCGAAGTCCTGGGGCCAACCACGTATCTTGGCAATACTTCCATGAACCAGGTTGGACAAAAAATAAGATAGTCCAGGCCGCTGGTTCGGATTGCTTCTTCGGCGTAAAATTTCCGTTTGATTTTCGGCGTCCAGATAGTGTCCCGATGCACCGAGGTTCCAGAGATATAGGAGATGAGCCTGACATCAGTAGTCTACGCCGCGGCGACACTGTTCTCCACCCCTGTCTGCTGAATCTTCCCAGAAAGATTGATATGAACCGCAAAACAATCCGACATCGCGTTTCTCAGACTTGCAATGTCGGTAACATCACCAGTCACAAGCCCCACTTCACCACCCACCAGAGATAATGCTTTTGTTCTATCACGCACCAAAGCACGCACCCGGTAGCCGCTTTCACACAGATGCCGGGTAACCGGGACGCCAAGCATTCCGGTGGCGCCGATGGTCAAAATGGTTTTGGACATGTTCACCTCATTTTGTTGATGTATGCTGATGAAAGGTTTTTCGTGACCATGTAGGCGCCGCCTACATAGTTGACACAAATGTAATCGGCGCCTACATTGATGTCAAATAATAACGAGCGATATGAGAAAAAATAGTTCTTACCACCATGGCGATTTAAAAGAGGCGCTTATCCAGAAAGCGCTTGAACATCTTAACAACGGTGCGGACATAAGCGCGGTGAGCCTGCGCGGCCTGGCCGCTGAGCTAGGTGTTTCTAAAGGTGCGCCGTATCGTCACTTTCCTTCCGCCGACATGTTTGTTGCCGCTGTGGGCCAACGTGGGTTTGTCATTCTGACTGACCAACTTACCTCCACTGCTATTTCAAGCAAAGATAAAGAACCACCGGAATACGCGCTTTTCCACAAACGAGCCGCCGCATATCTGCAATTTGCCTATGATCACCCGCACCTGTATCGAACCATGTTCCTCTACAGAAAAGACCATATTATTCACTATCCCGAATTGATTGACGCCGCTTTAAATGCCCTGCAGGTGCTCAGAGAAGATATTGATGCCATCGTCAACACTAAAACGAAACCCTCGGTGACCGGAGAGCAGGCTTTTCTGGCGGCATGGGCCTATCTACATGGACTGGCCGATATCATCATCAACCGGCTCACGGATCTTCCAGCACCGCCGGAACCCGACTTTTTCCAGGGTATGGCAGCGGTGATAACGAGCGGAATCTGAAAACGGATGAGTCCAGAAACCTCGCCGCAACGACATGCAGTCGCCGGTAATCCGCTCTGATCTGTACATTTTCCATTGACCGGCCCACCGGACGGGATATACATGTGAGTGTCTGAGAGAGGTGCCGGATTCGCGGCCTAATAGAAAAATAACCTAGTACCATGTAACATTAAATATTTCGTGAATATAATTAAGTGGTGTATACTGGCAGAATAAACTCTATGGGAGGCTGCCATGGCACCGCGATATCGAGTTACGCTAACTGAAGAAGAGCGCATGGAACTTGAGCGTCTGACAAGAAATGGTAAAACCCCCGCCAAAAAATTCATCAACGCCCGGGCATTATTGCTCTGCGATGCCGGTGAACAAGGCCCGGCCTGGAGGGTTGCCGATGTCGCGGATGCGCTTGGCATTACCAGCCGGACAATTGAGCACCTCAAGAAGCGCTTTGTGGAAGAAGGGTTTGAGGCCGCTCTGGTTCGCAAGCCACTGGTGAAGCCGCCCCGTGAAGTCATCTTTGACGGCGCGTTTGAGGCCCGGCTCATCGCCTTGGCCTGTTCGGAAGCACCGCCGGGATATGGGCGCTGGACCGTTCGTCTGCTTGCCGATAAGGCGGTAGAACTTGATTTGGCGCCATCTGTTTCCCATATGACCGTGTACCGGGTTCTAAAAAAAACGAATATAAACCTCACCTCCGGAAATATTGGAAAATCCCGCCGAAAGAAAGTTCCGCCTTTGTAGCGGCGATGGAAGATGTCTTGGAGGTGTACCATTTGCCCTATGATCCGAATTACCCCGTCGTCTGCATGGACGAATCCTCTAAACAGCTCATTGGTGAAGTTCGTCAGCCGATTCCAGGTAAGCCGGGGCAAGTTGAGCGCATTGATGATGAGTACGTACGCCATGGTGTGGCGCACATTTTTATGGAGGTGGAGCCGCTGGCCGGTAGACGCCATGTGGCGATTACCCAGCAGCGCACCAGAAAAGAGTGGGCTGAGCAGATCAAGGATATGCTTGATATACGCTATCCTGCGGCAGTCAAAGTGAGACTGGTGATGGATAACCTCAATACCCATCAGGTGGCATCGCTCTACGAGACATTTGTGCCGGAAGAAGCACGCAGGCTGGCTGAACGTTTGGAAATCCACTATACTCCAAAACATGGCAGTTGGTTGAATATGGCGGAAATAGAGCTCAGTGCCTTGAAAGGCCAATGCTTAAACCACCGAATTCCTGATAGAGCTATTATGCAGAGTGAGGCAACGCAGTGACAGAACGATAGAAACAGCGCATCGCGGGCAATCGACTGGCAGCTTACAACGGCTGATGCACGCATAAAGTTAAGAAGTCTTTATCCGAACTTATAAATGTTACAGAGCACTAGGAGGCTATCATTAAAAAATCAGGAGTCGCCAATTGGATTGTGACACGCAACTCTAGCTTTTCCACAAGGCCTTAAATCCGGGAATTGTTTAAAACAGATATCGATTGTTTCAGTACAACGCGGGTTGAAATAACAGCCGTGCGGAGGATCAATCGGAGAAGGTGGCTCCCCATGCAAAACAATTCGTTTTTTTTCCCTCAGCGGATCAGCAACCGGCGTTGCTGAAAGCAGCGCTCTGGTATAAGGATGTCGGGGGTGGGTAAAAATCGCATCGCGGCTGCCCATCTCGATAACCATCCCCAGATACATGACCATAATTTCATCGGCAACATGTTTCACGACCGATAAATCGTGGCTGATAAATAGATATGCAAGGTTAAACCGCTGCTGCAGGTCAAGCAGCAGATTAAGGATCTGAGCCTGGATGGAAACATCAAGGGCCGATACCGGCTCATCGAGTACCACTATTTCCGGATTGAGCATCAGTGCCCGCGCCACTGCAATTCGCTGGCGCTGTCCGCCGGAAAACATATGCGGGAAACGATCGTACTGCTCAGGACGAAGGCCGACCAAATCCATCATGGCACGTACCGCCCGGCGGCGTTCATCTTTGCTCATGTTGGTGTTTACCAGCAACGGTTCCTCGAGGGCATGACCAATCTTCTGCCGTGGGTTGAGGGAACCGTACGGATCCTGAAAGACAATCTGAACCTTAGATTTAAGCTTTCTTTTGGTTGCCAGGTCGGCGGCAACAATATCGACCCCTCGGATACTCAACTCGCCGGCGGTGGGCGCCTCGATCATGGTGACCAATCTGGCAAGAGTCGACTTACCGCAGCCGGACTCTCCAACAACGGCCAGGGTGCACCCTTTTTCGAGGGTAAAGGTCGCGCCATTGAGCGCCTTCAATTCAGCTTTGGCTTTGAATGAACCGCGTTCTACCTCGTAATACCGCTTGAGACCGCTGGCCTCAAGGATCGTCTCACGTTTCATGCCAACTGCCCCTCTCTATCGGGGTGGTCAATCGGCACGCCGTTTTCAAGAGGATAATGGCACAAGGCGAGGCCAAGACGGGGTGGCGCCTGTTTTGGCTCCTCGGTCCGGCAGCGCTCGGTTGCAAAATGGCAACGGGGTGAAAACAGACAACCTTGCGGCCGATCAAATTGACCAGGGACGACACCGCCTATGGAAGGCAGATGTTTGCTCGTCGCCCGCTCAGGCAAAGCGGCCAGAAGTGCAGCGGTATAGGGATGGTGGGGTTCGGTAAAAAGCCCGTTAACCCCCTGCTGTTCAACCTGCTGTCCGGCATATTTGACAATTACCCGTTCGGCAGTTTCAGCGACGACTCCCATATCATGGGTGATCAGGACCAGGGCCATGTTGGTTTCTTCCTGAATCTTTAGCAGAAGATCGATAATTTGCGCCTGGATAGTGACGTCTAAAGCGGTAGTCGGTTCATCGGCAATCAGCAGGCGAGGATTGCAGGCAATTGCCATGGCGATCATAACCCGCTGCGTCATGCCGCCGGAAAGCTGGTGAGGAAAGGCTCCTAACCGCTTAACCGGCTCAGGAATTCCCACTTGGCCAAGCAGTTCGATACAACGGTCGCGCCGCCCTTTACTATCCATCCGCAGATGTGTCTTTAGCGCTTCGCCGAGCTGAAATCCCACCGTGAAGCAAGGGTTAAGGCTGGTCATGGGTTCTTGAAAGATCATCGAAATTTCTTTACCGATTATCTCTCTACGGCTTTTTTTATCCATTGCCAGCAGATCTCTACCATCAAAAGTCATCTGATCGGCAGCTATAGTGGCGGTCCACGGAAGTAACCCCATAAGCGCCAACATGGAAACCGATTTACCCGAACCGGATTCGCCGACGATGGAGAGAACCTCTTTGGGCTCAAGAGATAAAGAGACCCGGTCAACGGCCGTAAAGAGACCGCCAGCGGTTTGGAATGAGACGGAGAGGTTTTCTATTTCCAAGAGGGTCATAATTGCTGATCAGGAGCTCTTCAATTTTGGATCTAACGCGTCGCGAAGTCCATCACCCATCAAATTTATCGCTAAAACCGTGAACAAAATAGCACAGCCGGGAAAGGTCACTACCCACCAGGCTCGCAAAATGAACTCCCGCGCCTCAGCCAGCATTGTTCCCCATTCCGGGGTAGGTGGCTGTGCCCCCATACCGAGAAAGCCGAGGGCGGCCGCATCGAGTATGGCGGTAGAAAAACTCAACGCAGCCTGAACGATTAACGGGGCCATACAGTTGGGCAAGATTGTAACGAACATCAGCCGCAGTCTCCGCACCCCGATGACCCGCGCCGCCGTCACGTAATCTTTGCTCATTTCACCCATTACCGCGGCACGGGTTAAGCGGACATAGTGAGGCTGCTGAACGATTGCGATGGCAATCATCGCATTGACAAGGCTGGGGCCCAGAATTGCCACGAGCACCAGTGCGAGAAGCAGGCTAGGAAATGAAAGGACGATATCCATTAGGCGCATGATGGTTGTATCGATCCAGCCCCTGAAAAAGCCCGCGATCAGGCCAAGACTAACACCAACAATCAACGCCAACGAGACCACCACGCAGCCGATAAAAAGAGAGTATCGGGCTCCATGGATCAACCTCGACAACATATCCCGGCCAACTGCGTCAGTACCGAGAATAAACTTAACCGATCCCCCCTCCTGCCAGAAGGGTGGCTGTAAAAATGCATCGCGGTATTGGTGGTTGGGCAAATGAGGCGCGATGAGATCGGCAAAAACGGCTATGATTATGATGACGACAAAAAAAATCAGACCAATGACCGCTCCCCGGTTTTCACTAAAGTAGCGCCAAAACTCCTTGAGCAACTCAAGTCTGCCACTTTGGCGGGTATCAAGGCCTTGATTGTAAGTCAGTTCAGCCATGTTTATTTGGTATGCCTGATCTTTGGATTAATGAGCCCATAAAGCAGGTCAACGAATAGATTGACGATCATGATGATCAGCGCGATCAAAATCAACCCCCCTTGCACCGAGGCATAATCCCTCCTCGATATGGAATCGACCATCCATTTACCAATACCGGGCCAGGAAAAGATGGTCTCGGTCAGGATTGCCCCGGCGAATAACACTCCAACCTGAAGGCCAATTACGGTGATTACCGGGATCATCGCATTGCGCAATGCGTGCAAACCAATTATTCGTGACGGAGTCAAACCTTTTGCGCGTGCGGTTCTAATGTAGTCTTCCCCAAGTACCTCCAGCATCGCCGATCGGGTCTGGCGGGCGATTACCGCCAAAGGTATTGTGCCGAGCACAATAGTCGGTAGAATCAGATGTTTAAGGGCTGAGACAAATGCCCCCTCTTCACCGGATAACAGGCTGTCAATAAGCATGAATCCGGTAACCGGTTCGAAAAAATAAAACAGCGATATGCGCCCGGAAACCGGAGTTACGCCTAGAATTCCCGAAAAGAAAATAATCAGCAGCAGGCCCCACCAGAAAATCGGCATCGAATAGCCGGTGAGCGCTCCAGCCATTACCGTATGATCAAACGGCGAGCCGCGCTTAACGGCGGCAATCATACCGATCGGCAAACCAAACAAAACGGCAAAGAAAATCGCGCAGAGTGACAGCTCGACGGTGGCCGGAAACAGGGTCATAAATTCTTTCAACACCGGTTGTTTGGTAACGATTGAGGTGCCGAAATCACCCTGCATGAGATCTTTGAGATAATGCCCGTATTGTACCAGAATCGGTTTATCATAGCCGAACTTTGCCATCAGCCGAGCATGCCGTTCCTCACTCATGCCCCGCTCGCCGGCCATCAGCAGCACCGGATCACCGGGCAGCAGCCTGATAAAGGTAAAGGCGATCAGAGTTACTCCTAGAAAGGTGGGGATAATCACTCCGAGCTTTTTCAGAAAAAATATCGCCATGGCCCGATTCTATAACAAGACGATGGGAGAAACACAAGCGAAGTATGGCCGGATATCCATTCTCACGACTCAAAGCGGAAGGACGAAGAACCCAGGTTATTGCCTGTTCTACATGAAACGATTAGTGACTTACTCCTGAAAGTCTGTCATAAAAAACAAGAAAATTTTTAAGCATCATTGCCAACCCAAGCCTGGTAATGCTTTGCGGATGGTCAATCAGATCACAAACTTTTGGGTTGCGGGCTATAAGCCCGCCTTAATTAAATTAGATATACACACAAGCCGATGTCCAGACAAGCTAAGAGGTCATGCATACCACAAATAAAAAAAGCCGGGCGCAAGGCCCGGCTTCACACTATCGTGCAGTCTGCTCTTATTGCAGATCAACCCCGTAAAAAATATGGCCGCCGAAAGGATCGATCCTAAAATCAACGACCTCATTACGAACCGGCTGGAACACCACCGAGTGGGCTATGGTAGCCCATGGGGCCTGCTCTTTGAATATCAATTGGGCCTGCTGATACAGTTTGGTCCGCTCGTCAACATCGGACACTACCTTGGCCTTTTGGATCAAGTTTTCAAAAGGCTCATAGCAGAAGTTTGCTCGATTCGATCCGCCCACACCATCGCAACCAAGCAATACCGCCAGAAAGTTGTCCGGATCGCCATTGTCGCCGGTCCAACCAAGTAAAACGGCCCCATCACGGTTCTTGTCCTTGGAACGATCGAGGTATTCCCCCCATTCATAAGAGACAATCTCGGCTTCCACGCCAATGGCGGCAAAATCCGCCTGGATCAACTCCGCCATGCGCCGGGCGTTGGGGTTATAAGGCCGCTGCACCGGCATTGCCCATACTTTCATCTTCAATCCACCGGCCCCTTCCGCCTCGAGCATCGCTTTAGCGCCTTCCGGGTCATACGGATCATCAACCACCTCGTCATTATATGACCAGATGGTGGGAGGAATCGGGTTTTTAGCGACTTTGCCTGCGCCTTGAAAAACAGCGTTGAGGATGGCCTCTTTGTTAATTGCCATATTTAGCGCTTTTCTGACTTTCGGGTTATCAAAAGGAGCGACCATGGTATTATAGGCCAGATAGCCAACATTGAGCCCTTCCTGCTGCAAGAGGTTAATATCGGCATCTTGCTGCATTGCCTCTAAATCGGCCGGGTTGGGATAGGGCATAACATGGCACTCACCCGCTTTGAGCTTTTGATAGCGTACTGAAGGGTCCGGGGTGATAGCAAATACCAGATTGTTGATTGCAGCCTTGCCGTCCCAATAATCGGGATGAGCCTGATAGCGGATAACCGCATCCTTCTGGTATGCAACAAGCTGAAAAGGGCCAGTACCAACTGGTTTTTGATCAATGACCTGAGGTGTCCCGGCTGCCATCATGGCATCGGCGTATTCCTTTGAATGAATAGAGGCAAAATCCATACCCAGATTAGCGATCATGGGCGCCTCCGGCCTGTTGAGCACGAATTTAACGGTGTAATCGTCAACCTTTACAACGTCCTTGAGCAATGCGGGCATGGACATGCCGTTGAAATATTCGTATTCAGCCCCCTCAGTTACCCCATGAAAAGGATGATTAGTATCGAGTTGTCGTTTAAATGAAAATACCACATCATCGGCATTAAAATCACGGGACGGTGTAAACTCCTTGGTGGTGTGGAATTTAACGCCTTCTCTTAGATAGAAAGTATATTCAAGGCCATCGTCAGATACCTCCCAGCGCTCCGCCAAGGCCGGCTGGATAGTTGTGGTGCCGCGCTCAAATTCAACGAGACGATTAAAAATGTTCCGAGAAGTTGCATCAAAGGTGGTACCGGCCGTGTAAAATGCCGGATTAAACCCCTCAGGACTTCCTTCGGAACAAAACACGAGGGTCTTGGCCTGAACGGCAATCGCGCCGAAGGCAAACAGAGATGCTCCGCAAGCAAATGCAACCAACTTCTTTCCCAGTGTTTTCATGTCCTCATCTCCTGTATGTTTTGATTAGTTCGACAACAATCATCTGGCTATCGATTCCACCCTATCTTTTTTCCATATCATAAATGAGCCTTCAACGAAAAAACAAAAGGGTATCTATCCAGCGGATTTCCCCGCAGAGCAAAAGATTAATTACAAGCAGTCGATTTGCAACCATTCGTTTTGATGTCAACCCATTTTTAAGTCTCGCAATTATACATATGAATCTTCACCGATCTGGGACTGAGATTAGCCATGTCTCATGATGGATGGCGATAGATAGGAGCCGTTTCCGGGTGAAGTTGACGGGCAGCGTTGAAAGAAGTTACCCGTCAGAATGTCGGCCTGTAGTCCGACACCCCGGTTTTTGCACCGATTATCTCAAAGATATTTCATCACTGTTGATGGTGTTGCCGGCTGGTAAACCGCTACCGCCATGCGAGCGTAATATTAGCCCTACAACGAAACTTATATTGACGTCATAGCCACAATATGTAACACTGCGCAACATAACCCAAACCATGGAGGTGGGCCTATGTTGCCGTCAATTCGATCCGTTGAGCACACGTACGAAATACCGAAATTCTCGATCACCACAAAAGACATTGATGGTTTTTATTCCGAACTTGAAGGGTATCATGAGGTTTTTGCCGACTGTTTCCACCGGAGTGAGTCGCGGGGCCATTTTTTTAAGTACATGGCCGGCCAATTCAGTGAGCTTGAAAGGAAGTCGATTGAACCGATTGCCGTTAATATCACAGGCGGAAATGTTAGAGCAATGCAGCGGTTTATCAGTGACGCGGAATGGGATGAGGATAAAATAAGCCGCAAGTATCGTCATATGGTTAATGATGATATGGGTGATCCAAACGGCATTCTCATTTTCGATGAATCTGGTTTTGTCAAAAAAGGATCCGACTCGATCGGTGTAGCCAGACAATACTGCGGCACCATTGGAAAGGTGGATAATTGTCAGGTCGGTGTATTCGCGGCGTATGCCTCCCCCCAGGGGTACGCCCTGATTGACAAGCGGCTTTTCATTCCAGAGAAATGGTTCACCAAAGACTATGCCGCAAAACGGGAAAAATGCGCTTTACCCGAAAATATCAAGTTCAAAACCAAACCGCAACTGGCGGTTGAGATGTTTACTGCAATTCGAGACGAGGGGATACTTCCATTCAAATACATTGCCACCGACAGCCTGTATGGCTCAAGCCCCGAATTTATCAATGCGGTTGATCGGCTTCCCAGGGTCACCTATTTTGTATCCATGGCCAGTGACACCCGTTGTTGGCTGAAAAGACCCGTCGTCAGGGAAAAGACATACAAATACAAGGGCACGGTCAAAACCAGGAGAATTCTGGAAGATACATCAAAGACCCCCATTGCGTTCATCGATCTTGCCAAAAGCATCAATGATTTCTTCTGGTACAGGCGAAAGGTCTCCGAAGGCACCAAAGGCCCTATTATGTATGAATTCACTAAGCGCCGGGTTGTATTGTCAAAAGATGGATTGCCGGAAAAGGAAGTGTGGTTGGTCATCAAGCGAACGCTCGGCCCCAAGCCGGAATATTCGTTTTTTATCAGCAACGCCCCGGTCAGCACTCGCCTTGCAAAGTTTGTCTGGCTGAGCGGAGTGCGGTGGGCTATTGAGCAATGCTTTGAAGAAACGAAAACAGAGCTGGGGATGGACCACTATGAAGTTCGTAAATATTCCGGCTGGAATCATCATATTCTGACATGTATGCTGGGGCATTTTTTCCTCTGGCACCTCAAGATACGGTTGGGGGAAAAAAACGCCGTCTATTACTCTGTCGCAGCTTAGGATGTTGATTGAAACGGTTCTGCCAATCGCCCACTATGACGCCATGACAATGTTGGCGCTGATTGAGAGCGTGCAGGTTAAGAATCACAGAGCGTATCTTTCGCATCGAAGACGACGCCTGCGATCATTAAATGATTTTAAATAACTTTCGTTGTAGGGTTAGGCCGCCAGAAAATGATACGGTCTGAGTTGTTCACCAAATACTGGAGCACGCGAGCCGCTTGTGTATTTTGGCAGAACTTCCATGAACCAGGTTGGACAAAATATGTAATCGCCCAGCCTGCTGGTGCGGATGGTTTTCTCGGCGTAACATTTGTGTTTGATCGTCGGCACCCAGATATTGTCCTAGGAGGCTGTCCGAGAATAGACTATTCCAAGGCACAAAAGCACAAAACCTAACAATTAAAAGAGATCTTCTGCGGGGCCAGAGCTGCTTGCGAGCATATGCACGTAAAAAAGTGCCCGACGAGCTGCTTTTACCACTATGTGGTCCTGTTAGCCCTTCATTATCCCTCCGCAGCTATCAGTTTAGCTGATTCTGGACGTACCACGCCATTGAACATTGCTTGGGCGATTTTCTTGATGTTGTGAACAGCACATACGAGGGAAAACTCTCCGCGAGTTTTCCTTTTTCCTCTGACAGTAAATCCTCGAAATCCACTGTTTTTGATCTGACCAAAGACCGGCTCTACAATGACCTTACGTTGTTTGTAGATTTCTCTGGATTCTGGCGATTGCATTTTTTTGTTCATCTGCTGACGCTGTTACCGGCGCTCCCAAGATGCATAGAAACGGCGGTTTAAAGATGCAGCTGTTTCACGCCTCCTAATCATCGCCAGGAAATCTCTTTCCGGCGGCGATCTTTCAGCGTCATCGAGTCACCCTTCCACCTGTTCTTTCATGCGATAACTTTTTCCTTCAATGACAACGGTATCGGCATGGTGCAACAGCCTGTCCAGGATTGCCGATGTCAGCGTTGCATCATTGTTGAAGATGGCCGGCCAGTCCTTGTAGGCGCGATTCGAAGTGATCAGTATCGCTCCTTTCTCGTAGCGCTTGCTGATCACCTGGAAGAGTAGATCAGCGCCGCGTTTATCGATGGGCAGATAGCCGATCTCATCAAGGATTAACAACGCGGGCGTGAGGTACTGCTTCAAGGAGATTTTGAGCTGGCCGGCAGCCTGCGCGGCGGCCAGGGTGTTGATAACATCCACCGCCGTGGCAAACAACACGGGGAGACCGCGCAGACAGGCCTCATAGCCGATGGCGGTGGCAAGGTGGGTCTTGCCAAGCCCCACCCCGCCAAGCAGTATGGCGTTGGCCTTGTGAGCGATAAATTCGAGGCGAAACAGCTGCTTGAGTTGCATCTCATTGATCTTTTCCGGCCAATTGAACTGAAATTGCTCCAGGGTTTTTTTTACCGGAAAACGGGCCATTCTGATCCGGCGTTCAATACCATTGTACCAGCGCAGATCGGTTTCTCCTTGGACAAGCTGTTGAAAGTACTCGTGGTGGCTCCAGCCTTTAGCTGCCGCGGTCTTGGCCAGAGCTTCGTGATTGTGTTGCATGAACCGCAGCTTGAGATAGTCGAGTTGTTCACTGATGTGGCGTGGTTTGTTATGCATCATGGTCCCCCTTTGCGTAGATGCTTATATCCGGTTCACTTATTTCAAGATCAAGCAGATCGGCGGCCCTGGTAAGATGCAGGGCGCCGGGCGGCCGGTTGAAGTACTTCCGCTGTTCGATCAGGTTGGCGATATAATCGCAGGAGAAGGCACGGTATTCCAACGCATCCTCCATGGCGCGTGCCACCTGCTCAGGGGAATAGATCTCGGTTAAGCCGACAATCTGCCGGATATGGTGCATAATGTTGAGTTTACGTTCGACAAGCCCCTGGTAGTATCGCTCGGCATGGGGCGATACGGTGAGAAAGCGCATGAGTAATTTCTGGTCTCTGGCTTTTTTGCGCTGCTGCAGTAAGGCCTTGGGATGATCGGGATGTTCCGTGTCTCTATGGCGGTCGTAACTCCTGGTGTGCCGGGCGATAAGCGTGTGGTCGTGATAGATGCATATCCGGTCCGGATAGGTCTTCATCAGCAAGGACGTGCCGGCATATTCGGCTGGCACTGAATAGCGGTTGGTATCCAGGCTCACCCGGAACTGCCTGGATGCCCGCACCGGGGTGAGTGTCGCGATATCGTATAGCTGGGCAGGAAGCGGGGAAAGATATCGTGTCTCGTGCGCGAACATATCGTGTGGCTTTTTATGGGTCTCCCCATGAACCCGCACATTTGCAATCGTAGCCAGCCAGTGGGTCGCGGCGGGGTTGATCGTCTTGAAGTCAGCCGGCTCGAGGCCCGCCAGAAAGTTCTTTTTTACGTAGCCGACACCATGTTCAACGATACCTTTTTCGTTGCCCTTGCCGACGCCGCAGGGGACGATGGTAAATCCGTAATGAGTGGCAAAGTCCAGATACTTCGGGTTCAGCACGGGCGCCTGTCCGGTGATTCGTTTCAAGACCGCCGATTTGAGATTATCGACCATGATCCGGGAAGGAACACCGCCGAAACAGTGCAATGCATTTTGGTGGCAGCCAAGAAAGTGCTCCATGGTCTGGGAAACGGTGAACTCAAGATACATCATCCGGCTATAGCAGAGTACCATGACAAAGAAGCTCAAGCGCCGCCGGGTAGAGCCGACCCTGATTGAACCGTACGAGCCCCAGTCCACCTGGGCGCATTCACCGGGGGCAAAGCGTAGTTTCAGGTATGGCTTGTGCCGTTTCGGCCTGATGGCGCGTACGTAATCCTTGACGATGGTATAGCCGCCATCGAAGCCTTGTTCTCTGATTTTCTGGTAGATTTGGACGGCGCTGTATGGATATCGTTCCACCATTGAGACGATATCGCGTTTATACGGATCGAGCTTGCTTGCTCGGTTTGCCGACTGTTTCGGCTGGAAACGTTTTTCCTGTAGCCAAGCGGCGACGGTGCGTGCATCGAGTCCGAGCTTTGTGGCGATCTGGCCGGCTTTCAATCCTTCCCGCCGGCATGCCTGTATCCGGCAAAACTGTTCATAATCGATCATCGCGCCCCTCCTCCCAGCTGCTGCAAGATCTGCCCAACTGACGAGATTTCTTGATCAGCTGGTGCTGCTGTGCTTCGACAATCCAGGGCCAGTACCTGGTAGAGCGGGCATTGATAGGCGATCAGGTGATGGCGGATCAGCGTTTCTCTGGCCTGGGTCAGGACGGCACTATCCATGGTAAGCCGCTTGCCCAGAGTGGTATCGCTGTAATAGCTCAGCCCCTGGTGATCACTTACCGTCACCAGGAACAGATACAGGGCTGCTGCCTGGTGGCTGAGATGATCTATGTAGCGTTGTTGTACCAGGCGGTGATCGACCCAGCTGAACTGCTCCGGAATCGCTCGGACCAAATGAGTGTGGATGGGGTGTTTGTGTACCGTCATGACGACCTCCTGTGGTGGGTGATGATTCTTTGAGAATATCAAACCCCAATTGTTGCAGGCGGAGGCCGGTGTGTGCGATGTCATCTTGTAACAGTGAACCACTTAACTGTGCCAATAATCCCACCAGAACAACATGATAGTTGGTTAAGACATCTTGTAACGGTGATTTCGTTACTGGTGAGATATCATCTTGTTTTGATTGGGTATTGTCGCACTTGGGTTTGCGGTCTGTAAGTACATGAATCACCGCAAACCATTGCTGTTGGTGGTTATGCGATGCATAGCAAGATTCGGCGTGTGTCTACAAATTCAAGCTGTTTTTTCCGCGTGGATGAGCTGCTTTGGTACCTTTATCTTTAATGATTTTAATATGTTTCTTGCCTCTGTTGTCACTTCGTTGCGCATAAGCACACGATACTTTAAATCAAAAAATTCTGTGATCTGCAGTGTCTCCAAATTTCGCTGGATATGGTGCCACGACATGCCGCAGGTCATTTCAGCGATCCGTTCGATAAGCAAGGCCAGTACGCAAATTTTGACATGACTCACAATCCTTCGGGAGGCCCAGTGGTACATCGGCACCATCTTTATCTGGGTACGTTTCAACGAGCGGAAACAACGCTCGATCACCATCAGACTCTTGTAACCGCACGCCGCATCCTCGAGACTAATGGTATCGTCGTTGGTTTCAATTACCCATTTTCCATCATACTTTGCCGCCTTACCAACGGCAGCCCGGTCAATACGAATGAGGCCACCTTTGGTGGTTCGCAGATATTTCTTGAAACGGCGTGATGCCAACAATTCAATAGCCCACTGGGCAGTTGCTGAGTGATCCTTGTGCGTGGCCAACTCAGCTTCAAGCAGCTCGATTATTAGCTGTCTGTGGCTCCGCTGCCTTTGCGCTTGTTTGGGGTTATAACAGAGGATGTAACGCCTCCGCCTCTCACCATCGCCGACGATGATCTCCTTGGCATAGAGGTTATCCTTAAATTTGGTGTAGCGGCCACGTTTACTGAGAACCTTCAAATTGATTTCAGAGATACTGGCCATACGACAGGCCAGAAGATATTTCCCACAAGCTTTGGCCAGTTCAACGCGGTTATCTTCGGAGTTCATCCCCGCATCGGCGACAAACATTGCCCGACCCAAGTTCCAGCCTCTGAGATCGGCGCGAACTTTTTCTACCGTTGTGACATCGGCGGTATTACCCGGCAACACCCAACTACGCACCGGGATACCATCGCGGGTCACCGCCAGAGCAACGACGACCTGCGGTGCCCAACCGCCTTCTTTACAACGGCCAAATTTACGTAATGTGGCGTTGGGGTCGGCTTCAGAATGGTCTTCAGCATCGACCTGGAAAGAAGCGGTCGTCGTATCGTAAAAGATCAGATCGACCTCCAGGTTGAAAAGGTTGGCCGTGTTGAAAAACACGGTTTGTTCAATGGTATCGATATTGGCGTGAAGCAGGTCCATCGCTTCATACATATGCCTGAGCCTGAGGCTTGCACAAGAAGGCAGGTAGACGGTGGACAGCCAGCGGTCCCATACCCCGAGTTTGGATTCGGGGTCACATAATCGGTTAGCGACCATGGCCAGAATTGCTCGTTCGTAAGGAACTTGACTACCGGTTGCCTGTTCAATACTATTGAGCGTCTTTTTCAAACCGAGCCGTTCCCATAGGGCCTCAATGACCAACGGGCACCCCAGAGCAAACGTTTGCTTGATCTTCAGATCAGGCGGTATACCTATTGCTTCTCCCTCTGGTAGCAACACGTCTTCAGCCAATGGATCAGAGATATGCAACCCACAGACCCTGGCGATAGATCGACACAGTCGTACCAGTTCAAGACGGTCAAGTTGGTCGGCTCTACCAAAGTTATGGATGATTTTTGCGACCGGTTTGCGAGTCTTTGGATGGCGCTCGTTGTGGGCAATCTGAAAGTACTCGACGACCGAGCCATCTTTGTTGGTGCGTTTTGTTGTTCTCAGGTACATGCTTACTTGAATAGCATGTATAGACAGCTAATGCAAGGAAATAAATACAATTCGTGTGCCTACATATTTCAGCTCACACCTGACATTTGGCTCGATATATGTTGTTGAAATTTAGCGATTTTGACTTATCTAATGGAGTGAATTCGACCGATTTTGTGCCTACTGACCGCAAACCCAAGTCGCACCAGTGATCTTGTAACGCAGTCTGCTTTACGGGTGCTTTTTTCCAGTACACCGGATTGAGCCGGCGCCACTGTTGCACTCGCTGGGTGTTTACCAGGCCGCGGAAGTAGTTCCGGTTCTCTTTTTTAGCGAGCCATTTTTTCTGGCTGGCAGCCTTGCTCGCTTGTTTGCAGCCGGGGTCCCGGCAGTACCGCTGCTTGTGGGTATTGCGGTGGTCGGCACTGAATAATTCCCCGCAGTTCTTGCACGTACGTCGTCGTAGTCGTCCCATCTCCTGAAGTCCTCCTCAGGAGAAGATGTACCGCTGATCAACCTAAACAGGGAGTAAAACAGCAAGAACAGAGAAGAAAGAAGAAGATGATTGTATGATAGTGATCAGGAAGAAAAAGAAGAAGACGGAGGATGCATTTTCAAATCGCCGCGCTAGGTACAAATTCAGAACGCCGATGACATCAGGTCAACCGTAAGCGGGTACAGCGTTTGATGAAGGTACTCGGACTTGCCGGCATGTTGCCCGGACCTCATACCAGCAAACCGCATCCCACCCATAAGGTCTATCCTTACCTGCTACGTGGTGTGGTGATTACGCAACCAGACCAAGTGTGGAGCGCCGATATTACCTATATCCGGTTGGCTCACGGGTTTGCCTATCTGGTGGCGATCATGGACTGGTATTCTCGTCGGGTCTTGGCCTGGCGGTTGTCCAATACGCTTGATTCAGGCTTCTGTATCGACTGCCTGGAAGAAGCACTCCGTACGTATGGTGCGCCTGAGATATTCAACACTGACCAGGGGGCTCAATTTACCAGTACGGCTTTTACGAAGGTACTCACGGATGCAAAGATTGCGATCAGCATGGATGGACGGGGCAGGGCATTGGATAATATTTTCGTCGAGCGGTTGTGGCGTAGCGTCAAATATGAGGATATTTACCTTAAGGGGTACGAGTTCTTTGCCGAGTTGTACCGTGGCCTCCGAGCGTATTTCACCTTTTATAACGATGAGCGGCCCCATCAGGCGTTGGGCTACCTTACGCCCGCATCAGTCTATCGAGCGGGCACGGGCGGGGGTGCGGAAATAAAGGATCATTTCAACACGGATAGCTCCGGTACCATTTCGGCTCCGCTTCGCTCCACCGAAATGGTACCGGAAAGAGGAACTGGGGCAGCGCTAATCCGCTGCGAATAAAGGAAAGGGAAATAACTTAAATTCAGGGGAAAATTGTCCTTGACTTGGGGTCCACCTCATTGGACAACCTCAATACTCATCGGATAGCCTCCCTTTACGAGGCATTCCCTCCCGAAGAGGCACGGCGGCTGGCTGAACACCTGGAAATCCATTACACGCCAAACCATGGTAGTTGGCTGAACATGTCAGAAATTGAACTCAATGCCCTAAAGGGCCAGGGCCTCAATGACCGGATACGGCAAAGAAAAGGTGCAGGCCGAAGCGGCACACTGGCAGCAAGCAGCAAACAACAAAACACGAAAAATCGATTGGCAGTTCACGGCAGCCGATGCACGGATTAAATTAAAACAACTATATCCAAAGATATAAATGTTACATGGTGCTAGATCAGCTACGGGCTATGCCCTGTAAATCGTTTGTTTGGTGAAGTTTTCGGCTGTTAAGCCGCAACCACCATCGGGCGTAATCATCGGTGTACAGAAGAAGTACCCCATTTATTCGAAACGGAGGACTCGGTGCAAGTTGCCTGCCACGGGGTGCAAGAAGGGCGGATATAAGCCGACAGCTTCACCCTCACCTCTTTTCTTCTCAGTTCTTCAGCCGCGGTGTCTGGTCATCCTTATCTGGTGCGTCTCCACAAAAGCTCGTCATGGGCAGCAAGCAACAATCGGTGGCCCTGCCGCGCTCAGGATACCAACTCCTGGAGAAATGGTTACCGTGAAGTACAATCTCATCAGATCCACCCGGTAAGAAAAACGCGAGAGGGCAATCGATGAATCAGCTGTTACCCGAACGGCTCGAGCAGATTGAAGCAGGCGGCGTCGGCCATCATCTGGCCGCCGCCCTGCACGGCATAGAAAAGGAGGGGCTGCGGGTCACCGGTTCCGGAAGGATCGCACCGACTCCGCACCCGCGCAGCCTGGGCGCCGCCCTGACTAACAAATTTATCACGACGGATTTTTCCGAATCCCTGCTCGAATTCATTACCCCCGCCTTACCCGAACCGGCCACGGCGCTGGAAATTTTAAGAGCCCTTCACCACTATCTCTATACCAGCCTCGATGACGAGCTGATCTGGGCGGCGAGCATGCCCTGCTGGATCGAAGATGTCGCGGAGATTCCCATTGCCCGTTACGGCTCTTCAAATCTCGGCCGCATGAAACATATCTATCGGCTGGGGCTTCAGCATCGATATGGCAAAATGATGCAGAGCATCGCCGGTATCCACTACAACTACTCACTGCCGGAGCCGTTTTTGCGTGGGTATCGGGACCTGTTGGAGGGTTCTGAAACGATGCAGTCGTTCACATCCGCGGCATATTTTGCGATGATGAGAAATTTCCGCCGTCACTCCTGGTTGCTGCTCTTCCTGTTCGGCGCATCTCCGGTGGTGTCCCGCTCATTTCTGAAAGGCTCCCGCCGGGGCCTCGACACGCTGACCGAGGACTCCCTGTATCTGCCCTGGGCAACCTCCCTGCGCATGAGTGACCTGGGATATTCCAATGCCGCCCAGTCAGCCATCGCTGTCTGCTTCAATACGCTGCCGACATATATCGCAACGCTTGCCGGGGCGATCAACACGCCGCATCCGGAATATGAGCGTATCGGCGTCGTGGTCGATGGCGAGTACCGCCAACTCTCCAACACCATTTTGCAGATTGAAAATGAATACTACAGCGATATCCGGCCCAAGCGGGCTCCAGAGCCGGGGGAAAGCGCCCTGCAGGCCCTGAACAGGGCCGGGGTGGAGTACGTGGAGGTCCGTAGTACCGACGTCAACCCGCTGCTGCCCGTGGGCATTGATCTCGAGCAGGCCCGGTTCATGGAAGCCTTTCTGCTGACATGCCTGTTGATGGGGGACACACCGGTCAGTGAAGAAGAGTGCCGGGTGATCGCCGAAAATCACCACCGGGTAACAACCCGGGGCAGAGAACCGCGGCTCATGCTCTCCACCCCGTGGGGAGAAACGGTACTGGAAGAACTGGCCCGGCGCCTGCTGCATCAATGCGGACTCACCGCCCAGCTGCTTGACACAGAACATGACACAACGGATTACGCGCAATCAGTGGCGGCACAGCACGCCAAAATCGACGATCCGAACCTCACCCCGTCCGCCCGGATAATAGAATCGATCAAAAATTCAGCTCTGAGCTACAACGAGTGGGTACTGGCCCTGAGCAAACAGCACAAAAAGACCATAACGAGCAGACCGGTAGCCGCTGATATCATCGAACAACTTGCCAACGAGGCGAAAGACTCACTGCTCAGGCAATCACGGATTGAAGAAGATGATACAGTGGATTTTGATACATTCATGCGCCGCTACCGAACCCACCAGACAGATATCGCCGCCTCCATAGGGGATAAGTGATACGACAGTACGTTCAACAACAATTATTATTCTCACTCAGCGACAATTATAATTCCCGATACTCTGTCAAAAAATACCCTTGATCATCTGATTTTCAGACCCCACATGCCATGAATTAAATAATTTCTTTTTCGCCCGGCTGGAAGGGGCATGGCATAGTGGATATTGAACCGGCACAAAATGATTTGGTACACCTGATTACTAATATACCTTACAGTTCAAGACTTCTTGCATCAAAGAAAAGTGCTTATCTAGCGAAAAAATCAAACAAACATTTTGCATAGCATTTTGAGCTATAATCAAGTCAGGGATTCCAATCCCATTAATTCCATTCTTTAAACAAGACAATTGAAGTTCTTGAATTTGCTGCCAGTGTATTGAGAGCGGGAGTCTTGCCACCTCCTTGAGTGCCGCAATCAGTGATGACTGATGCTGAAGTTTCAGCGATGGAATGAGCTCAGTCAGAATGAGATCATTGATATAAATCAAATTGTTATCAATAAGATAGTCTAACTCCTCTGATCTCTCTCCTGACTTGAAATAGTCAATCCAGACAGAGTAATCGACGAGCACCTTCATGTACGCTCTCTTAATTCATCAAGATCAATGTCCAGGTCAACTTTCCCCTTGAAATCTTTAAGCGCTGATATTTTTGTTTTTTTTACCAACTCCTCTAAAGCGACGGTAATGACCTGAGTTTTGGTCATTATATTGGTTGCTTGCATGGCTTCCTTGAGCAAATCTTCCGATAAATCAAGTGTTGTCCTCATGTTACACCTCCTTATGCATATAGTTTAAGTATTTTATGCATAAAAAGTCAATGCTTTTTCATTGTCAAGGAGTGTGGCGGTAGGAAGCCAATCACCTAACTGCCCTATTGTTCTATTCACTCAGAAAAGCATGTTTTATCAGCCTTTACTTCGTCTTGGGTTTGCGGTCAGTAGGCACAAAATCGGTCGAATTCACTCCATTAGATAAGTCAAAATCGCTAAATTTCAACAACATATATCGAGCCAAATGTCAGGTGTGAGCTGAAATATGTAGGCACACGAATTGTATTTATTTCCTTGCATTAGCTGTCTATACATGCTATTCAAGTAAGCATGTACCTGAGAACAACAAAACGCACCAACAAAGATGGCTCGGTCGTCGAGTACTTTCAGATTGCCCACAACGAGCGCCATCCAAAGACTCGCAAACCGGTCGCAAAAATCATCCATAACTTTGGTAGAGCCGACCAACTTGACCGTCTTGAACTGGTACGACTGTGTCGATCTATCGCCAGGGTCTGTGGGTTGCATATCTCTGATCCATTGGCTGAAGACGTGTTGCTACCAGAGGGAGAAGCAATAGGTATACCGCCTGATCTGAAGATCAAGCAAACGTTTGCTCTGGGGTGCCCGTTGGTCATTGAGGCCCTATGGGAACGGCTCGGTTTGAAAAAGACGCTCAATAGTATTGAACAGGCAACCGGTAGTCAAGTTCCTTACGAACGAGCAATTCTGGCCATGGTCGCTAACCGATTATGTGACCCCGAATCCAAACTCGGGGTATGGGACCGCTGGCTGTCCACCGTCTACCTGCCTTCTTGTGCAAGCCTCAGGCTCAGGCATATGTATGAAGCGATGGACCTGCTTCACGCCAATATCGATACCATTGAACAAACCGTGTTTTTCAACACGGCCAACCTTTTCAACCTGGAGGTCGATCTGATCTTTTACGATACGACGACCGCTTCTTTCCAGGTCGATGCTGAAGACCATTCTGAAGCCGACCCCAACGCCACATTACGTAAATTTGGCCGTTGTAAAGAAGGCGGTTGGGCACCGCAGGTCGTCGTTGCTCTGGCGGTGACCCGCGATGGTATCCCGGTGCGTAGTTGGGTGTTGCCGGGTAATACCGCCGATGTCACAACGGTAGAAAAAGTTCGCGCCGATCTCAGAGGCTGGAACTTGGGTCGGGCAATGTTTGTCGCCGATGCGGGGATGAACTCCGAAGATAACCGCGTTGAACTGGCCAAAGCTTGTGGGAAATATCTTCTGGCCTGTCGTATGGCCAGTATCTCTGAAATCAATTTGAAGGTTCTCAGTAAACGTGGCCGCTACACCAAATTTAAGGATAACCTCTATGCCAAGGAGATCATCGTCGGCGATGGTGAGAGGCGGAGGCGTTACATCCTCTGTTATAACCCCAAACAAGCGCAAAGGCAGCGGAGCCACAGACAGCTAATAATCGAGCTGCTTGAAGCTGAGTTGGCCACGCACAAGGATCACTCAGCAACTGCCCAGTGGGCTATTGAATTGTTGGCATCACGCCGTTTCAAGAAATATCTGCGAACCACCAAAGGTGGCCTCATTCGTATTGACCGGGCTGCCGTTGGTAAGGCGGCAAAGTATGATGGAAAATGGGTAATTGAAACCAACGACGATACCATTAGTCTCGAGGATGCGGCGTGCGGTTACAAGAGTCTGATGGTGATCGAGCGTTGTTTCCGCTCGTTGAAACGTACCCAGATAAAGATGGTGCCGATGTACCACTGGGCCTCCCGAAGGATTGTGAGTCATGTCAAAATTTGCGTACTGGCCTTGCTTATCGAACGGATCGCTGAAATGACCTGCGGCATGTCGTGGCACCATATCCAGCGAAATTTGGAGACACTGCAGATCACAGAATTTTTTGATTTAAAGTATCGTGTGCTTATGCGCAACGAAGTGACAACAGAGGCAAGAAACATATTAAAATCATTAAAGATAAAGGTACCAAAGCAGCTCATCCACGCGGAAAAAACAGCTTGAATTTGTAGACACACGCCGAATCTTGCTATGCATCGCATAACCACCAACAGCAATGGTTTGCGGTGATTCATGTACTTACAGACCGCAAACCCAAGTTCGTCGAGGCCACTGGTTTGCGAATGACAACCGAAAATTGACCACTTGTGATTACCTAAAACTGACCACCCTGAATTAAACAAAAAGAAGGGTGTTGGGTACCACCCCAGTGTGGTCGTTTCCGGGGGGCAGGAGAAAAGGAGGGAGCCGTAGGCGACTGGAGTTTCTCCTGCCCCCCGGAGGTGTCCTCTGGTACCCATTCAATGTCGCAACAGAGCCTACTTACATAATTCTCCCGCTTTTTACGGCTGCAATATGCCCTTTCTTGAGACATCATAAACAAATACGGTTCCCCCCTTATGTCGATCAAGATCTGCCGGCAAGTGTCAAGATTAGTGGCCATATGGACACGTGCAGAGATCCCGGGGTGTCTCACTATGTTGTCGATATCGTGCTTCATTTCTCTATCTTTGATGGTCTCCCCCTGAGACTTTGTTTTAGACGAAAGCTATCCCACTGACAGGTGATGATATGGGCTCGATGCGTCAGTCGATCAAGAAGGGCCGCGGTCATCACCGGATCACCAAACACCTGTGTCCAGTCGGCAAATCCAAGGTTCGTGGTAATGATGACCGACCCTTTTTCCTGACGTTCGGCAAGAACCTGAAAGAGCAATTCCCCGCCCTCCTTGGAAAACGGGATATAGCCCAGTTCATCGAGAATCAACAGATCGTAGCGAGCATGACGTCCAATAAGACGGCGAAGCTCTCTTTCCTGCCGAGCTTCTATCAGTTCGTTTACCAACCCATAACAACTGACGAACCTGGTCCGGTAATTGTTCCTGCAGGCCTCAATGCCCAGTGCCGTTGCAAGATGAGTCTTGCCGGTACCACTACGGCCAAGAAACATAACATTGCTATGCTCTGTAATATAGTCGCATCCCGCCAACTCTCGTATAACCCTGATGTCGAGCTCGGGTGCCGCGGCAAAATCAAACCCTTCCAGGGTCTTGAGCAAAGGAAACTTCGCCTCGCGCACTCGGCGGGTGAGTCTATGTTCCGCTTTGGCTTCAAGCTCGGTTGTCGTCAGATCCAGTAAAAACTCATCGTAGCCTGGGCCGCTCTCTTTTGCCTGACGAATGCTGGTTTCCAGACCCCGGGCCGTGGCCGCAAGATTCAGTGCCTTCAGATTTTCACGCAATTCGACCATGAGTGCACTGCTCATTGCACACCTCCCAATACCCCGTAGACGCTTACATCAGGAGATGGCAGACTCGGCCAGTCTGTCAGTGGGGCACTCGTGGTGTCCTTCTCTCGTGAAGATATCAGCACATGCCGTACCCCTTCACTGCCGTTAAGATTGCTCTCCAGGGCACGTTTCACCGCAGTCTCAACCTCGTCGACTCCATAGTTGCTGTAGAGCATCAATACTGAAATAAAATCCTTGATCCCTTTGGTTTCTCCCTGGATACGGCAGAAATTTGCAAGCAATTGATGCAGCGATTGGGGCCACTGTTTTTTCCATTGCCGAATTACTCGAGCACTGGAAAACGACATCGGGCGTTGTTGGATCAGTTCCAGATAATGTGCGGGATTAAGACTCCACTTGTTGTTGGCGAACAATCGTTCATGGACAGCCAGTTTGGCGCCGTCCGCAAAAATCTCCACCCGGTCCACATACACCACTGTTTTCAACCGCCGCCCCGCGTACTGCCAGGGCACTGAGTAACGGTTCTTGTCAATCATCACCGTGGCGTATTTGTCGACCCGGGCATCACCCGGAAGGATCGTGCTAAACGCTGTCTCCGGGTGAGCAAGAAGATGTTGCTGCTCTGCTTCAAAGCGCTCATTTACGCTCTCTGAGCGACCAGCCATCTTGTGTGAACCGTACGCCAGACAGTCTGCCAGAATCTTCTCATTGAGTTCCTCAAAGCTTTCCACCACCGGCACGGGAACCATATAATTCCGGCGAGCAAATCCCACCAAGCCTTCAACTCCTCCTTTCTCATTGCCGCTATCCCGGTTGCAAAATCGTGCGGTAAAACTGTAATACCCTTTGAATCGGCTGAAACTCTCCTGTTCAATACGCTTTTTACCCTGGAGAACTTTGCGTACCGCGGTAGTGAGGTTGTCGTAGATCAGAACCGGAAAAATCCCCCCAAAAAAATCGAAGGCCTTGATATGGGCGTCAAAGAAAGCCTGCTGCCGTTCACAGGGATAACAACGGACAAAGTGTTTGCCGGAATATTTGCTTCGCATGCAAAAAAACTTCAACCGGACTTTCTCTCCGCCCACAACTGCCGTTGCAGTACCCCAGTCGATCTCCGCTTCCTGTCCCGCATCAGCTTCACATGCAATGAAAACCTCCCGGCCAGGATCAATTCCCAATTCCATTCGCACCAGCCGCACATAGCGGCGAACATTCGATTCACTGCCCTGATATCCCTGCTCGGTGCGCAGGCGGTTGTAGACACGTCGGGCAGTATGGCGCTGTTTCTTCGGCACTTCTTTGTCCGCTCTCAACCATGCTTCGATCAGTGAACGATATGGCCCCAAAACAGGAAACGATTGCTGTTCACGCTCACGGTATCCCCACGATTCACCGTGAAGTGCCTTTTTGATGGTGTTTCGAGAATGGCCTGTCTGTCTTGCCAACTCACTGATGTTCTTGCCGTAGACCCTGTGGGCCGTCCTGATGTATTCGTATTGATCCATGTTGAGCAACTCCTCACCTCCTGCTTGAATGACTAAAAATGGTATTCTAGCAGAAAATTGATTGCTCAGGGTGGTCAGTTTTCGGTGATCACTACCCTGTTTTGCTGGTCAATTTTAGGTTAGCACAACCACTGGTTGCCTTAATCAGCTTCTTGTGGTCGTAACTGTGCAACCCTCCTCTCCTGTCACCCGATCCGATGTATCTGACAATAAATTGTAACTTTTGCACATTGACGCTACAGATCACTGGTCGCGGGCTTGCGAGCAATCCTGAGCAGCCGTCTGTTGTACATTTATACGAATTAACCACACAACTTCACTCTTGACAGCTAAATAATGTGTATGCATTATAGAAACTATACACACAAGCTCTTCGCCGGAGGTAACCCCATGCGAACCAATATTGTCATAGATGACGAACTCATGAACCAGGCAATGGAACTAAGCCAGCTTAAAACTAAAAAAGCTGTCGTTGAAACGGGACTTAAGCTTTTGGTCCAAATCAAAAAACAGGAGCGAATAAAGAATTTGCGCGGAAAGTTGAACTGGGATGGCGACCTCAATAAGATGAGGCTGGACAAGTGATCCTCGTCGACTCATCCGTATGGATCGATTATTTCAACGGCATTTCAACGTGGCAGACAAACTCCCTGGATAATTGCCTTTCCAATGTTCCTGTCGTCATAGGGGATTTGATTCTAACCGAAGTCCTCCAAGGTTTCAGGTCAACCAGGGATTTCGAAACCGCCAAAAAATTGCTTGGCGATCTCCCATTCCGCCACATTGGGGGCTACAATATCGCTGTTCAAAGTGCCCAAAACTATCGCTACCTGCGAAAAACCGGCGTTACCGTGAGAAAGACGATTGATGTCATCATCGCAACTTTTTGTATCATTGAGGGGCTGACTCTACTTCACGATGATCGTGATTTCTCTCCCATGGAAACCCATTTCCCGCTGAGATCGATGACCCCGCCCTAAGGTGCTGAACTTAATTCTTGATGGGCACGTAAAAACCTCAAAATTGCTTGCTGCCGTCATTCCCGCAAAAGCGGGAATCCAGTGATTTCAAAAAATTATGGGTTTTTGGTCAATTCCGGTATTACGGGAATATGGGTTTTTACGACGCCGTCAATTCTTGCACGTTTGCGAAATTAGACAGCGCCAATTACGACATTCACTGTAATGATTAGTTGCACGATAAAACCTTATTGGTTAACCGAAATTTTATTGTATTATCTTTGATATAATTCCTAATTCTTCCCTATACTCACAACCACATTTTTCCCAGAAATGTTTTCCTGATTCATTATTTTTGAATACAAAAATGTGACACTTTTTGATTCCAATTGCTTTCAACCGCTCAATCCCGCTTTCTACTAATCCTTTGCCAATTCCATTACGGCGTAGATGCGGTGACACTGCTAAATGATGGATGTATCCTCGTCTACCGTCATGGCCAACGAGTAATGCTCCGATAATTTCTTTGCCCTGTTTGGCAATTAAGCTGAGTCCCTTGTTGTGGCGGAGGAATTTTTCAATATTATCTTTGGAATCTGCTTCGCTTAAACCAACTCCCTCACATGATTTCCACAGATCGAAAACTTGATCATAATGTTCAATAGTAAATGTAGAGATGGTGGCTTTCATTTTAAACACTTAACGTATGCATTCTCGCGCGCGGTTTACCGCGTCGCTGAGCATCGCTTTGTTGGCATCATTGTCCCTTCCCCGGTTGTTTTTCCGGCGGCAGCGGCCACTGTTCAAGTTCGGATTCTGCCCCGAATGGCGGTGATCCTGCGCTCAAGTAGCGAAGGATGCCGTCTGCTGTATTCTGGAGGCCATGGGGCGTGTTCGACGGTATGAATACAGACATACCGGCCAGTACCTCACGGGTCTCGTCTCCCACGGTCATCCGGCCAGTGCCCTCAAGAATGAAATAGCACTGTTCCGTTTCGTGGGAATGGATGTGCTGCTTACCCCCGGGTTCCATCTCAACCAGGGACGTTGTGATGTGCTTTGCCCCCGTTGCTTCCTCGGAGACGAGAAGGTAGGACGTGATGTTGTCCCGCTTGTAGCGACGGGATGACTGTCTATCTGTTATCTTCATGGTCTCCATGCCCAAACGTTAAATTGAGCGGCAAATACCACGATGAGAGTTTCCCGGCAAAGTACCACTGGATGATACCGGTAAACCTGCAAGGTAAGGATTGCGCGCAGTGGTATTTGTCAGCTCGAACGCCTGGTTAAACCTTTATTTTGATAAAATAATCAGTAAGTTCTTCGAAATTGCCAAACGATAAAACTGAGGAGTTGATTTTGCCAAATCCATATTCTGCATATCCAAAAGCTATTTTAGCTTTTAGGGTTGACTCCATATCACCTTTTGTGTCGCCAATGTAAATCGGATTGTTGAGATTATATTGGCCTTTTATGATATTTATCATTTCTGTTTTAGATACTCTCGAATCTCCGTAACAATCACTACCATTAAAAAACTTTTTAACATCATGTTGCTTCCAAAATGCCTTTAAATACCAGGATTGGCTGTTACTAACTAAGAAAAGCTTATAATGATTTGAAAGAACTTCGAGACCTTCATTAACATATTCAAAAAGATTACCACCAAATGATTCTACAGCCTTCTTTTCCTCTTTTGAAAATATTGGAGAGATTGATTTAAGATCGGCGCTTCCATTTTTACCCAAAATTACATTTAAACAATCATCAAAAGGCAAACCACATACGCTTCTCATTACATCAGCTGTAATTTCTTCATGAGATATATTTGTTCTTTTTAATGCTTTATTCAAGCCTATAGCAGATGCTTCACAAGCATCCCAGAGGGTGCCATCCAGGTCGAAAATTATAGAATCGTATTTATTCATTGGTTTAACCACTTATTATCAGACCTAAATCCTGCAATCCTTGATCGGGAGCAGAAGCCTGACAACTAAAACTTGTTTACCCCCTTCCCCCCACCTTTCCCTATCTCACAAATAGCCCTTATATGGCTACCACAAGCTGGTGGAGCGCTCAATAAATCAATTTTACGGGCAATCTACCATATACAGGGCGTACCTGCCCCTTTGTCAGTATCTTACAGCTCTGTGGGAACAGACGAGATTCAGTGTAATCCAACATCAACCCAGGCATCCCATTGGGCTGGGTACAAATGATGTGAAGGGGTGAGCAGCGTAAATTGCCTGGAGCCTGTCAGGAGCTTGCCGGCTACTCTGACAAGCATCGTCCGAATCGTCGCCGGCTCCCAGCGGCGCAGCTCTCTGTTACCGCTACACAGTGCCATCCAACGAATGGTATTGTAGGCCATTACGGCACACTGGAACAGAGCGCTGCTTCCCCAGAAATCATCCATCTTCAGGTGGGCCAAAGGCATCTGATTTTTGGCCTCATCTATCCACGTCTCACACGTCGCCCGCCGGCCATACTGGGTATGTGCCCGCCGGCAGCTCATATCTTCACTTGTCACATAACAGAAAAAGTCATACTCCTTGATCTCAAACAGGCTTTTGCAGGGGGATTTCCGCGCGCATGTCCGCTCCCGCCGCACCGCAACAAAACGACGCGAGACAGACCACGTGGAGCAGCGATGCCAAAAGCTGCACTGTTCCCACCCGGGGGTGTCCAGAACCGGCTCCCAGCTCTGGGCATAGAGAAGCTCATTGAGTCCTTTCAGCTTTACTTTGACCAGGTAGCCGTGCCCATACTGATCAAGCAGATCGAACAGGGCGCCGTTGAAAAAACCGCTGTCTCCACGAAACAGAATCGTCTGCGTGTTCGGCAGGTGAGCAAGTAATTGTTTGGTAAATTCAACCACCCCATTGCCGGTATACGCATCACCGCTTCTCAGCCATCCCTGTAAAATCTCCTTTGTCTCGGCACAAAAAGCAAGCAGTGGATGATACGATGCTTTTCCTCTGCGAAACGGATTGTAGCCTTTTTTCACCCCTTGTTGGGTGCCATAGGCGGTTTTTTCCGTTGAATCGACATCAATGACGCGGCACGGCCGCATGGCAATTGTGGAGGTGCCGTTTCTCAATGCTTTTCTCCAGAATCTCCCCCGCAGTCGATGATTCAACACTTCCAACTGATAGACCTGGCGCTCCGCAAATGTTCGGAAGATACGTCCTAACGTGGTTGGATCAGGAATTGACACCCACCCCGCCACTTTTCTGAGGATACCATCCGCCCATAAAGTGACCACACCGCTTACTGATCGGGCTCCTCCGATCGTACCGATAATGGTGAGAAACAGTGCATCAACGCAGTCATAGAGGGCATTGTTGCCGCGCTCATGCTCAATCGTGTCTTTGATGAGGGAAACGGCACCGTTGTGACGCAGGAATTTGACTACGGGAAGAAGCCCTGCCTGACTGGTGAGACCCTTAGCGGTGTTGGTCATGGTGACTTTTTTTGATGACACTCGGGCACTACGCCTGCTATTGTTTGCTTTCATGAAAAAGGTGATTCCTCCAGGTTGTTTTCGTCATGGTTAACTTCCTAAGGATATTACCTTTTTCATGTTTCTATGGCTACCTTTTTGCAATATTTAGGTCAGAGCAATTTGACCTGATAAGTTGATAATTTCCCGCCAAACAGGGCAATGTACCTTGATAATAGCACTTTTTGCAGTTAATGATGCACATGACTTGATACGTACCTGCGCCCCTTGTACTGGTCAGTCAGCGGATGTCAAGTTTTCAAACCCACGGCGAAACTCCAAAAAAATCACAGGAAACGGTCAAGAGTGGCAAGAAAAAAGAACCCTGAAGAATTTATTGAATGAAAGCGCCAGCAGTACCACTTCGGTAAAGCTTGAAAAATGGCCTTTTTGCCCACCCTCTAAGTTACTCAAAAAATGTTATCCTCAAAATATCAGACATAATCCTGTGGTAAAATTTCTCTCGCGCCTTGATCTTGAACGAAAATTCTCATTTTTCAAGGCTCCCAAATGTTTTGATCATGACCCAGTAGCAATACAAGCCGATACTGTTGTCAACCGTTACCATCTGAATTCTTATGAGGTGAACCGATCCATTACGTTTTTGGTGACACGCTCGACGAACGGGTCGCCCCCTTTCAGGCCGTGCACCCAACCGCATGTTCCGGCGGCAAACACTTCGCCACTTTCCTTTTTCATGTAGGTGACGGCGGCGTTGCCATAGAGCCTCTTCTCAATGTTTTCCTCGGTTGGCTCGGCACCATTTATCAAGCAGTTGGAAAAAATCACATCCCGAGTACTGAAGAAACAAAAGCCCGGCCTCAAGGGGGTAATTATGTATGGCGCACTATAACTGTGTATATATACTTCACTGCGAAGCACTCAGGAATTGAGCCATGCTATGAGCTGTTTCTGGGAATTTTTTGAGTACTTTTTTGTCTTCTGTTACAAGAATGGTATCTAAGTCTTTTGCCAGGCTCACAAACTCGCAATCATATGCTGAACAACCGCTAAAATTTGTTAGTTTTAGCACCTGAAATGAATTAACTTCATATACATTTTTATTTAGAAGTTCTTCCGCCAAGCCAATGATTTCTAAGGCACCACTTAATTCAATTATTCCTTTTCGCAAATACAGTGCAAGAACATTTCTAAATTCGCTTTTCCATAGTAACGGAGCAGCCCAGTTGGAATCCTTTTGAAATATTTGTTCAGCAAAGGCAGAATGCTCAGAATTCAAATAGAAAGAGCAGATGATATCGGTATCCACAACAATCATGGCCTTCCTTCGGCTTTGGTCAGGTTGATAACATTTTCTGTGAGCACGAATTTTTTTGTTTTTTCTCTCATTTGCTTTGCCAAGGAGAGGTGCTGCTCTGGATTAAACGGCTTACTCGTTGTAGCTCTTTCAATTAAGTAAATGATTTCACTATTTACGCTCCGGTGATTGCTTGTTGCTAGTTGCTTTAACGTTTCGTAGGTGTGGTCAGGTATGTTTTTGACTGTTATGTTGGGCATACTATTCACCTTGTATTAACGGTTTCATTATGGTGTTAATATGGTTCCACGGGGCGTGATTGTCAATATTATTTTTGGTCACGGCTAATCGCGGTGCTGACCGGCGCCTTACGCCGATCAAGCAGACGCAGTCTGGTTGATTTGTGTGCGTTGTCCGGTCAAGTTCCTGGTCCTAGCGCAAGGCGCCAGGGCCAGTAGATTGACGAGGTCAGCACCGCGATTCTCTGCGACGCAGCCGCCGAGTACGCTGCAAATAACCGGTGCAAGTGAAGCGCAGCGGAATTTGCATACGAATTAATTTGCCTGGTTAGCCGCCAACTATTTTATTCAATCCATCCATTGATAATAGTGACAAGCTCCTCTGCTGAAGAAGATGCAATCTTTTTCCCGATTCTTTTTGTTGAGAGTGTCCGGGTCTGACTGATTTTGACCCAGGATTTTTTAGGAAGTTTCGTTTCTGAAAGTTCAAGTGTAAGCGGGAATCCAGATCGTTGAGGCTGGCTTGTGATTGCAACTGCGATAACGGTGTCCAACCGGTCATTGAAGATATTATGGCTCAATCGAGTAGGGTGAGGCGAGGCGATCAACCTCTCCTCATCCCTCTCACAGAACCGTACGTACGGGCCTCGTATACGGCTCCTGTCTATTCTTATTCTCATCCGGAACGAGGATTCCGGTAGTTACAGCCGACAGATCAAACAACCATAATTCCTTGTGGAGATGGTTGTTCGGTAGTGCATAATGAGCAAGAGGACTAGCGGCATTAGCCCAGGAATTCATTTTGATGGCCTTGAATTCTGCTGGGTAACCAAGCTGTCTCAGCCTGCGGTGAAGCCGAGTTGGCTTTTTCCACAACTTCATCTGGATTGCACGGATACGTCGACGTACCCACCTTGCCAGATCAGCCAATACTCCTTTGCAGTTTGCAATTCTATAGTACATCGCAAAACCTGCAAGCACAGGATTAAGCTCATCAATTACATCAATGAGATTTGGGCTGCTCCGCCGTGTCAATGTCCGGACCTTCGCTTTGAAACCGTTTAGTTTCACCTGCTGAATCTGAGTGTAGCCGGAGTAAATCGACACCCCGAGAAACTTCACTCCTTGCCAGCTACGGCATACATGGGTTTTCTCGCGATTGACCGTGAGCAGGAGCTCCTCTTCGAGATAACGGCCTGCTTGCTTGAGTGCGTTGTATGCCGCACTCTTTGAGCTGCATAGGATGAGGATATCATCCGCATAACGAACTATCCTGTGACCACGCTCTTTCATAAACTGATCGAACGCATCCAGGTAGATATTGGCAAGTAACGGGCTGATAACACCTCCCTGTGGACTGCCAACTTCGCTTGCTTGCCACCCATCATCCGTCAGAACTCCACTCTTGAGGAAGTTCCGCACCAACTCCAGTATACTGCCGTCTTTGATACGTTTTGTCAGAGAAGACAGTATCAGGTTGTGGTCAAGGGTGTCGAAACACTTCGACAAATCCATATCCACGACCCATTTCCGACCATACTGACGAATAAACATCGTCGCCTTGGTTATCGCCTGATGACAACTACGTCCTGGTCGATAGCCATAACTTGATGGGTGAAAACCCGGATCAAATATCGGTTGCAGAATATCCAGCAAAGCCTGCTGTACTACACGGTCGCGGACTGCAGGAATGCCAAGCAGACGCACACCACCATTCGCTTTGGGTATCTCTACCCGCCGAACTGCCAGTGGGTGGTAGCTCTTGTCCTGCAGTTCTGCCAGGAGACTGTTCAGATTGCTATCCAGGGATTCAGCAAAGTCTTTGACGGACTGACCGTCTATACCGGCAGATCCTTTCGCCGACTTCACCTTCCAGAATGCCTGACCCAAGGCTCTGCGGTTCAGCATTCTCCCGTATAGACTGTACCAAATCCTTGTCATTCCCCTGTCCCGCGGTCTCAACGGCCTGTTTCAGTTCAACGATGCAGGATGCTTCACGAGGGACGGCCGCCTTCTAGCACTCAGGCAATGTACGACTGTTTGTCTCGCTACTCCTGCGAGCAGCCAACATCGGCAGACGGCCTGTCATGGCCTACCGCTGATAATGAGCCTCACCACGTCGGGCGATTCGTCCTCCACCGTTCAACCTTCACAGGTGGTTGAAACTCTTTGAATAAACTTCACCCCTTCGCAACAGACATGGCTTTTGGCTCATGACTGTCTCTGACAACATCGCGCCAGATCGTTCCGGTTTTCCCCTCCACACTGTTACCAGCTTTCACAGGCCGGAACTTCAACACTACTGCGGGATCATCTGCCACCTTACACCTCATCGACAAGCCTTGAGTCTCCTCTTGTACTCGCCTGACCCTCCTGTAATTCAAGCAGGGAACGATGCAAGGCTTCCCCGGTTAAGGCGAACTCCCTGTGAGCAATCGCATCCTCAATCACGTTACGGAATTGACCAGGTATCGGGCTTTGCGCTATTTCGCACGCTTACCCTTCCGTAACGCCGAATCAGGTTCGCTTACGCTATGTACCGCTCACTTCTTATCGCTTCCTTCAGACCCTGCCGTTACCAGCAACGCCCTTGCGATTCAGATTGTCTTCCCCCTGGTCGGGGTGACGCCTGCAGAACGCAGGCTGGGTTTGCCCGCCATGCCGGGCAAACAAAAAAGAACAGGGCGGAAACCGCCCTGTTCGCCTCCTATGCCAGGAATCAAATCAGCCCAACGAATAAAGTTACTAAAGTTTCCCACTTTTGAAGCGAGGACGACACAATCCTGACAATATCAGAGCAGTAATATGGTTTGGAAGATCCCAGGAAGGACATATTTATGTTTTAATATCAATAACTTATGAGGAGAAATTTTGAGACCGCTAACTACTTGATATTACTCGATAAAAATTAACAAAATTTTCACCTGAATGTCAGAATAATAAACGATAACAGCAAGTTAGTAGTGAATGCGAGGCCCACTCATGGTATACTATGTTTTATCACCAACAAGAAACCGGAGGGACCCCGCATGTCTATACTACACCGCCTGCTCACCGAACTCAAAGACCAATTTATTCAATCAGAAAAAGGCAAAGAACGCGGCGCCTGGTTTGTCTATACCCTGCTCGCCATTATCCTGCCCGGCACCTCGGCAAAAACCTCACATCTGTTTCGGGTACTCCACGTGATCTTTGGTCTCACAACAATTGGCAAGAAACCATTCTATAGCTTTATCGCCTCGCCGAAGATTCCCTGGGGCAGGCTGTGGCCCACGCTCTGGAACATGATCCCGGATCCGTGCACCGACGGCCGCCTGCTGGTTGCCCTGGACGATTATGTCAATCCCAAGACCGGTAAGAATATCTTTGGCTGCGCGAAGGTCTTCGACCATGCCGCCAAGAAAAACCAGTCACGCTATCCATGGGCGCAACTGGTTGTTGCCATCGGTCTGATTACGGTGATCAAGGGACGATGGGCCTGTCTTCCCCTCAGCCAGCGTTACTATTTCAGCACAAAACACATCACCACCAGTAAGCCAACGTTCAAGGGCGAGCGCATCGTGTTTCAAAACAAATACCAGCAGGCGGTAGAGATGCTCGATGAGGTGGGAAGACATTTTCCCGAGCACCCGATCCTGGTGGTGGCCGACTCTTGGTTTGGTAATCAGGGGCTCTTCAAACCGCTGCGCCAATCGCTTGATTCACGAGGCCATCTGTTGTCTCGCCTGCGCGCCAACAATAATCTGTATGCCATGCCTGAACAGCCACAAGGCAGGCGGTTTGGCCGGCCAAAAAAGTATGGTGATTACCTCGGTACGACAACCTCGCTTGCCATTGCTCACCAAGAGCATGCCACGGAGATAGCAGTGAATCTTTACGGCACAACGCGCACGGTACTGTTCGCTACATCCATTGTCATGCAGAAAACGCTCAAATGCCCTATTCGGGTGGTGTGGGTATATCGCCGTACACGGTGGGTTGCTCTGTTTACTACCAATCTCAGCTTGTCTGTTGCCCAGATCATTGAGTATTATGGCGCCAGGTGGAAGATCGAGGCAAGCTTCAAAGAGCTCAAACAGGATATCGGCAGTGCCGAGGCCCAGAATCGGAAACCGGTGGCGGTTTACAATCATCTGAACTTATGCATGATGGCCGTCTCACTTGCGTGGGTGTATGCCATCCATCTAGACAAAACTCCCCACCGCCGACATGCGGTAAAAGGACGTGCCCATTATGCCTTTTCCGATGTCCGCAGAGTGATTGCGCAACAGGTAGTGGATAAGGATTTTCATATGGGTTGCTCACCTCCACCCAAACCACGGAAAAATATCGTTGCCGCTCTGTTTATGAGGCTTGCGGCTTGAGGACTTTTCGGGAAACTTCAGTAAAGTTAGACATTTGTCTCACTTTTTCTTGATGCATTGACAGCCATGAGTTGCGCAACTCTCCAGATATTGCTGGTGCGCCTGATATGCATCCGTGACTCCTTCGGAGTAAATGATTTTTTCTTTCTCTACGTCAAATATGAAGTCCGTCGCCTCGATACGTCCCCACCACCCCCGGAAAAATATAAGCTTCTCGTTAATCCAGCGGATGTCAGAGAACCCAAAAAGCTCAGAGACATTTATTTCCGTTACCTGATCCTTTTCTGCGTAGATCGTAATTTGTCCGGTCGGGCGGCCACTTCGTACCACAAACAGGTAGCCTTTGTTTGGAGAAATTTCGCCTTCATTTAGTTTTTCTCCTTTGCGTGCTGTGATCTTTACGTTCTTCTTCCGGTGAGTTTTATCTGGAAACAGGGAATGAACATTTCGTGATTCCGACCAACAGTCGGGCGGTAAACCGGGCCAGCCATCGGAGGCAAACGCGCCAAAAGGCTGGAAAAGAAGAAGCAGCAGCAGCAGCAGCAACAATAGAACCAGAAGCACATATTCGATCTTTGCCTGCTTTGTAACCAGTGTTGCCTTCTTCATTCATAAGGTCGCGGTAGGAATGCCGGTTACCCGGCACCCCCCGCACAGATCCCAGCGTGCGCTGCTAACGCACTGGGCTCCTCTCTCGTGTTTTGGCGTCAAAACGATGCAAAGGTTGTGGGTGCATTATTCGCACGGGAGGAAAGAATCTTTCACAGATTTTGTTGAATCTCGTCCAGTTCATCCTCCGGCGCTGACTTCGACGGCAGAGTGCGCGATACCATAACCATCTCACGTGATATACAAATGAGCTGACGCTGCCAATATTATCGGGAACTGCATAGTATGCCATGTGTCCCCTAATAATCTGGCCCAACCATCGACCAGTTTCTGGCAATGGACGGTGCAGGCGACGACGCAACTCAGTCTTTACCTCCTGCAACTGAACCCTCATACGCCTGGCAACAGTCTTTCGCACAACTTTAAACCAGCCATTTTTTATGGCACGACTGCAGTAGTGAGTGAAACCAAGAAAATCGAAGGTTTCTGGTTTGCCCTTGCCGTTTTTGGCACGGCGTTCTTGGGCATACCGTCCAAACTGGAGTAATCGCGTCTTAGCAGGGTGAAGTGAAAGGCTAAAACCCGCCAGCCGGCTCTCTAACAACTTGAGTAAGCTGTCGGCATCACGCTTATATTGGAACCCCAGTATGGTGTCATCTGCGTACCGGATAACTATTATATCGCCGGTCGCATTGTGCTTTCGCCACTGGTTAATCCATAAATCATAAACATAATGCAGATAGATATTTGCAAGAATGGGTGAAATAACCGCCCCTTGCGGAGCCCCAATTTCTTGTTCTACCCGTTTGCCATCTTCTGCTACCCCAACTTTCAGCCATTTTCGGATCAGCCGCAACAATCGTTTATCACCTACCCGATGTTGCAGAAAGCGTAACGTCCAATCATGATCCATACTGTCGAAGAATTTGCGAATATCTGCATCCAGAATCCAATTCACTTGTTTGCGATAGAGCGCAGCTTGTAGGGCATCCAACGCGTCGTGTTGCCCACGCCCTGGCCGAAATCCATAGGAAAAACCCATGAAATCAGTTTCGTAAATGGCTTGCAAAACTTCCACCACTGCCTGCTGGACGATTTTATCCTCAATACAAAGGATACTCAAAGGCCTCTGGCTGCCATCTGCTTTCGGGATATGTACCCGTCGCGCAGGCCTTGCCCGATAACTCCCCTGATGAATCTCTTTGTGTAACAGGATCAACCTCTCGTCAAGCTTCTCTCCATAGCTGGCCCAACTCAGTCCATCAATGCCCGGTGCTGCATTCCGCTTGAGTTTGTAGTAACACTCTTGGAGTAATTGAACATCGATATGATGCATGAGTGCAGTGAACTTGAGATTCTTGTTACTTTGCGCCGCACGGCGCACGGCCAACAATCTGATCGACGCAGCTACCCGGCTCTGAGTCCGGACTGCGGCAGGCTGCTGGACGTTCCACTTGAGCACAGCCCTTCCCTCCAGCCGCTCCGCAGAAGGAAAACCCTCCTTGTTCGCAGCCTTCTTCGGTACTATGGCTATGTCCGACTTCTCGTAAACGTTCATATTCCTCGTTCAACTTGCGTTTTCAGGAATCGGTCCGGGTACGATACCTGGACGTTTGCGAGATCTCCCGGGTTCCGCACAAAGGACTTCGCCACATGCATGGGGTCTCCGACTGCGTAAGGCCTGGAATACGAACTCGCCCGATAACGCTCGCACCAGCATGGTCTTCTGTTTCGCTTAACAACATCGACACCTCAAACTTAAATTTCGCAGCTCAATACCCAGCCTATAGCCACCCCTGTCAACACTTCACGTTAGTCCTCACGAACCACCGCGCATGACTCGGGGCCAGATTGGTAGGCTACACCTTCATCTGTGTGGGACTTGCACCCACTATCCTTTGCCGGCTTATCCCGGCGTACTAAGCGTCCAATAAACCCCATCTTTTCAAAGTAAACCGGCCATGTTCCATTAGCACCAAAAACATATTGGAGGCGTACATGGAACCAACGCGGAAACCTAAAGTGATCAACGACAATTATTCTTCCCACTCAACGACAATTATATTTCCCGACATTCCTCACCATTACTATCTCTTTATACCATGTTGGATAATCCATCGTGTTACGATGTCATTCTTTTCCATCCGCCCGGTCGGAGGGAGCCCGTAGGGCGACCGGAGACCGGGCGGACACCGTGAGGTGGCCCCACCATAGTCAAGGACAATTTTCCCTGAATTTAAGGGTTCCTCGTCTTTATTCGCAGCTGATTAGCGCTGCCCCAGTTCCTCTTTCCGGTACCATTTCGGTGGAGCGAAGCGGAGCCGAAATGGTACCGGAGTACCCGTGTTGAAATGGTTATTTATTTCCGCACCCCCGCCAGTGCCCGCTCGATAGACTGATGCGGGCGTAAGATAGCCCAACGCCTGATGGGCACGCTCGTCGGCCAAGACCCGACGCGAGTACCAGTCCATGATCGCCACCAGATAGGCAAACCCGTAGGCTAACCGGATAGAGGTGATATCGGCGCTTCACACCTGGTCTAGTCGAGTAATGGCCCCACGCAGCAGGTATGGAGAGACCCGATGGGTGGGATACGGTGTACTGTTCTCCTGCTGCCGTAAAAGGGGCGGTGGGTGTACCCCATATGCCTGGGCAACTTCGTTCGTCGTCTGCACCTTGCGGCTCGCCTCGAGGCCAACCTTCGCCTTGAATGGTGCGGTGTACGTCCTGCGCCTTGTTTCTGTCATTTTTCAGTATCCCCGTTATGGTGAGAAAAACACCTTACATTGCTGTCCCCTGTTTGGGGTCCACTATCCCGAGCCGCCGCCGGGCATAATCCGGTATGTGCACACGTAGACGCTGCTCTCACACCTGCCACCGAACTGAGCGCACCACTGGTTATGACTCCCCTCACACACCACACGGCATCATTACTCACGAGTGGCGCCGCGATGTATGGGCATGCCTTGCTCATGGTGTCTTGTGATCCGGCGCCTTTTCTTCACCGGCGCCCGGTTCCGGGGGTGTATCGCTCTGATCAGAAGTTTTTCCCCGCGCCGCGGTTAATCGATAACTCTCAACATTGAGCTCAAGGATAATGCTATGGTGCACCAGCCGGTCGATGGCCGCGGCCGTCGTCATCGGATCTTTAAAAATCTTTTCCCACTGCGAGAACGGCAGATTGCTGGTAAGCATCACCGAGGCCCGCTCGTACCGATCGGCAAGCAGGGTAAACAATACTTCCATCTCGTCTCTGCTGTGCTGGATATAGCCGATATCATCAATCACTATGGCATCGTAACAGCCAAGCTTGTTGATCAGCTTATGCAACTCCAGATCCCGCTTGGCCACCAGCAGCCGCTGCACCAGCAGACTGCAGGGGATAAAGAGAATCCGTCTGCCCTGTTCAATGAGCTCCCGGGCAATGGCACACAGCAGGTGGGTCTTGCCGCTGCCGGGATTGCCGAAGGCAAGCACATTCTCATGACGCGCTAAAAATGATCCTTCCAGAAGCACCGGCACCACCGCGTTGACTTTGGCCGGCAGGCGTGAGCGGTCAAACGAGGTGAGATTCTTTTCCGCCGGCAGTTTCGACTCCCGCAGATATCTGGCGATACGGTTGTGCCGACGGTGCTCACATTCGCGGTGTATCAATTCGTTGAGATAGCTCTCATAACTCAATGATTCCCGGCGGGCAAGCGCGGCTTCATCCCGGTAGCACGACTTGACCATGCTCAGGTGCAATTGTTTGAGCGAGCGATCGAGCTGTTTGTCTACCGCCTCAGTACCTGGTTTCATGTGCGCGCCTCCCGGGTATGTGCAAGCAATTGATCGTAGCCGTGCAACGACACGGCGGCGACTTCCACGGAGGGCATCGGAGCTGGGGCGGTACGCTCCTGAAGATGCTTTGCAACAACCGGTGCACTGATCGTGGTGAGGTCATCGAGCAGCGTTTGCAGAACGTCATCCACGGCGGCCTCGTTTTCTCTGGCCGCAAGGTGCAGGATCTGTAAATACTCTCGCGACGCTTTGGTCGGTGCATGCTGCGTACCAAGTGCATCATAGACCATCCGGAAACGGCTGGTGGGAAACAGGTCGTCGCGAAAACGATACGCCGCAAACGCACCAGGCTTACGGATCAGCCAGTCGATCATATGTCGGTAGTCGATACGGTGCCGATCAGAGCCACGCAGGCGGGCGATAGTCTCTATGTGACGTTGGCCGTACCACACTTCGAGCCGTTCGGCATACAGCCGTATGCATACCTGCTCACCCACCAGACGGCTGGGTACCGAGTACACTTTGTGCTTTACCCGGATGGTGCTGCTCGGACCAACCCTGACCATGAGCTTCGTACATGAATCCATGCGGGTCGGCGGCAGTGCTTTGAGCACTTTCACTTCTTGCCTGAAGCGCTCGGTGCGGCCACTGTTGAGCTGGGAAAACAGCTTCGTGAGAAACTCCTCATAGGCTGCACGGGTGGCAAAGTCGCGGCTCCCCCGGAGCATCAACGCTTGATCCACCGCATCCTTAAACCGGTAGTGGCGCTGCTCGACATCGCCGTTCTCATGGGCACACCTACTATTGATGCGCCGTCCGATGAGCCCGTAATGATCTAATAATCCTTGATACATCCGAGTGAATTCCTCGGGATTATCCGGCTTATTGACCGCCGCCGTAAGACGATCAGTTTGATGCGCCTGGGGAACGCCCCCCAGCGTCCACAAAGCATGTTGCAATCCTTCACTGAGGCTCTCGAAGCTCTCGGAAAAACAGATCGTGCCCGTTTCCCAGTTCGAGTAACTCAACACGTAATGATAGATCAGATGGTTGAACGGCTGGCCGGCGATCGTCACACCCAGTGAATTCATGCAGGTGAAATCGGATTGGCTCAAAAGGCCGGGATGGTGCGTCTGGGGAAAATAGATCTCTTTGCTGGGGCCTTTGGTTGCCCGCCAGAACTTCATCTTACGTTGAAAGGTGCGTAACTGGCCGTCACTGAATCTGCCGGGATCACTTCTTTGCAAATGATCAAACAGCGTCTTTGCCTTCAGGCCGGGATTAATCTCCAGAAATCCTTCGACCGTACCCCATACCTCTTCAAAGGGGTCATCCCTGGTGCGCCACTCACGTACCCGCGCCGCCTTGATTTCACTGGGCAGTGTGTCCAGGGCACGGTATTTCCGTGCCGTTTTAGGATCCATACCTGCTTGTGCCGCCGCTGTCTCCAGACTGGCATCTTGGTGTAATTCCCTTTTCAATTTCTTCACCTGGTTGTCTGTGATCATTCAAATCCTCCTTCCGTGGATTTGAATAATCTAACCTCGTTTAACCGGGAATTTTAATTGTCGTTACTCGGGAATTATAATCGTCGCTCATCACCTAAAGTAAGCGATTCTCGTCGGAGCTATTGGCAGTCCCACATCGAAGGCTGGCAACACTCAGGGCTGAGCCAACACGAATAGTGCCGGCAGCACCACCTCTCCCTGTCAAGTTTTGGCTACTGGCGGAGCCGGCTGCGAGTTCGTGAACAGAGCAGTCCGCGCTTTCACCCAGTGGTCATCGCCGGGAAGCATCCCCCACCAGTGCCAGAGCCACCGGCTGAAGATTCAGGACTGCGGGTCGTGCACACCCATCACCACTTCAGCATCGCCATATCTTCGAGGTTTAGCCCCACAACACTGAAAGCGGTGCTCGGGCTACTGGAGGAGGTGTAATGAATCGTATGTTCACCGAGTCTCAGGTGTACGTGGCGGTCGGGGTAACAGATCTACGCAAATCGATCAATGGGCTGGGTCTGCTGGTGGAAGAACAGTTTGCCTTGAATCTTTTTGACGGCAGACTCTTTGCGTTTTGCAACCGCCGCCGCGACCTGGTGAAGATAGTGTAGTGGGACGGCAATGGATTTTGTTTATGGATGAAACGGGTGGAGCAGGAGCGGTTTCAGGGGTAAGCACTTATTACACTGCAGTGGCGTCGTAGTCCAGCCTGAGCTGTTCGGGTTTTAGCTGCATCGGCAGCAGCGCCCGATAATCCTCTGGGCTTTGAGCAAACGGGAGTTTCTCGAATAGATAGCGAAGATAACGATACGGTTCCAAACCGTTGGCCTTGGCCGACTCGATCAGGCTATATAAATCCGCACTGGCTTGGGCTCCCTCAGGCGTTCCGGAAAAGAGCCAATTTTTCCGTCCTACCACGAAGGGTCTGATGGCATTCTCGACGAGGTTGTTGTCCGGGCTCATTTCAGCATGGTCAAGATAGACCACTAATCGATCCCATTGCCCCAGCGTATAGTTGACCGCCTTGCCCAATAGGCTTTTGGGAACTGCTCGCGTCGCTTTTTCACGCAACCACTCATGAAAATCGTCCAGAATCGGCTTGGCTTTGCCTCGCCGCTCGGCAAGCAGCTCATCGCCAGTGAGTTCCTGGCGTTTGGCCTCGGATTCGATCCGGTAGAGTTGTTTTATCCAGTTCAATGCCACGTCGGCACTGCCGGTTTTATGGTGCTTTTTACCGCGTGCTTTCCTTATCTCATCGAATGTGCGTCGTACATGAGCGAGGCAGCCGGCATGGATAACACCCTCTTGAGTATCGAGAAAGTCATAGCCGTTGTAGCCGTCGGTCTGTACCACCCCCGTATACTCTGTAAGCAGCTGCTTGGCCACCGCTTTTGAGCGGCTTGGTGCATAGTGATAGCGTATCCCCGGTTTATCCGGAGGGCCGCCTCGGCAGACCCACATATACGATTTTGTCGTCGCCGCCCGACCCGGTTCGGCCAACACCTGCACCGAGGTCTCATCGATATTGATCAATGGTCCCGAGCGAATCTCATGGTGCAGCAACTCCACCACCGGCCGGCACGCCTCAGCCGCCTTCATCGCCCACGAGCACATCGTCGCTCGGCCGAGTGCCACTCCCAGCCGGGCAAATTGCTTTTCCTGACGATAAAACGGCAAGGCATCACAGAACTTGCCAACCAACACCTGGGCCAAGAGCCCGGCGGTGACGATACCTTTGGGAATGATCTGGGGCGGCGCCGGCGCGATCTTGACCGTGGCGCCATCAGTATCCAGCCCCTCGCAGTGCTTGCAGGCATACTTGGGGCGGATATGGCGGATTACCCGGATCGTCGCCGGGATGATATCGAGTTTTTCCGCTACCTCCTCGCCGATCCGGCTCAGCGATGCACCGCAGCCACACTGCTTCTGCGCTTCGTCGATATCATGCACCACCTCAATCCGAGGCAGCGATGCCGGCAGAGGTTTTCTGCCCCGCTTGCGCCGGCTATGGGCCGGGACTTCTACTATCTCCGGCGCCGGCTCGATCTCGGCCGGTTCCGGCAGATCGAACAGTGGCAGCTGGGGGTTATCTCTGGGGGCCGTCTTTTCGCTTGAAGGACCAAATCGCTTGGCGATGAGCAGATGAATCTGCTCACGCAATAACTCAATCTCTTGGCAGAAACGTTCCTGCTCCCGGGTGAGTTTGCCGATGATCCCTTTGAGAATCTCAGGGTCGTCGGGCAGGGTGGTGAGCGTGGCCGAATCCATACGACAAAACTACCAAAAAACGGCAAGATAATCAACGATAAAATCAATAAAATCATTATTATATGATCTTTTTACGCTACTAAGTCATAGTCCAGTCGTTGATGCGCTTGGCTCAGATCCAGACCCTGCAACAACCACCCCAACGCCGCCGGACTAATCGCCATCACTTCCTGCTCATCCTCGGGCCAACGGAACCGATCTTTTTCCAAACGCTTGAACCAGATACAAAACCCGGTACCGTCCCACCAGAGCAGCTTCACCATGGTGCGCCGGCGATTGCAAAAAGCAAACAGCTGCTCGGAAAACAAATCCAACTCGAATTGCTCAGCCACCAGCAAAGACAAACCATTGAACGATTTGCGCATATCCGTCGCCCCCATCGCCAGATAGATTTTTTTCACCCCGTCCATCACAACTGCTCCAGGGTGGTGACCACGGTGCCCAGCAGCGCTGGAGAAAAAGAGTCGTCAATGGCGATGATGAACCGATCGCCGCCTAAATGCAGCCGGAGACTGGCGTCATGCAACTTGGTTTGGGGAAGAGGCGTTTGCTCAGCGATACTCAAGGGGTAAAAACGAGGCTTCTCTTGTGGATCTTCTTGACTGAGTTTACCCCGCCAATAATGAAAACTCGATATGCTGAGCTGGTTGGCGGCGCAGTAGCGCTGTTGACTCAAACCCGATTGGTGCCATTGATCGAGGTGGTGCTGCCAATAGCGGTGTTTGTCACCGTGTCGTTTAATCTGATCTCGTTCCATTGATGCCTCCCGAGCTAAGGTTTGACACAACGGAACATATCGGCGAAACTAAAAAAAGATGCTGATTAATGAGCGCTTACATTCATAACACTCCTCAAAAAAGTTCTTCGCCTAATCGCTGCCTTCACGCGCGCGGTTTACCGCGTCGCTGTGCATCGCTTTATCGAGCCTTCGTTCTTGGTTTACTTTCTTCTCAAAGCAGTAGAAGGGGCCTTCCCGGAACATCACCGATCGTTGGGCAACGGCAACTCGGCTATTTGCAACGCGGAGTCGCGCAAACGAGAAACTCAACGGCGCATCCTGCCCGCATCCACTGCATTGCCCCATTGGGCGCCGATTGATATTATCGCATCACGAAAGAGCAGCGCCTTTTCCGTGTTGAATCGGAACTCAATCACACCCTCCCATCCTTCTCGAAAGTGTGAGGACTCAAATGAAATACATAATCTTTGCCCTTTAGGGGCATCAACATACAAGTTCGCTACCTTCGGGTCTTCAACAGGCACATTAATCTGACGTTTCCCGTATGTGTAACAGACCACTTGCGAATGACAACCTTAAATTGACCACTTGTGATTACCTAAAACTGACCACCCTGAATTAAATAAAAAGAAGGGTGTTGGGTACCACCCCAGTGTGGTGGTTTGCCTGGGCGAGGCCAAGCCATGGCCTCGACGCTTATTGGTAGATGTATATCCTGGCAGTTCGGCAGTTGGTTCTCCTATTTACTATAGAACAGGATAACAATTTAAATAGTCAATTAAATTCTAAATAAGAGATGTTACTTCAATATGTTAAATATTTTATCTGAAATTTTCACGTATATCTCTGCGTGTCAGAAAATTGTCAGATTGAAGTTGTATGGTGGAGCACAATTGTATCCTGAAGAGATTTTTCGGGGTGCGGGGGAAGCCGCGGTCGTTGATATTCAACAAAGGAGGAGAACAATGAACTGGCTTGCGGATGTGATTGTGGTGGCATGGTTTTTTCCCGTGGTTGTCTATGGCCTTATCCCGCTTATGATTGGTGTCGGGTGGGCGCTCGGAAAGCTGATTGGAGGAGTCAGCGAGCGGCTTGTACAGACATCGGCAGCCAAAGACAGCGGAGCGGTCAACGATTCATTGAGCCAGGTTGCCGGATAAATCCAACACCTTCTGAGACGAACAGGGGTTACAATGAATCTTAACGGTATACCTCGAAGAGCAATCGGAACGTTTTGGCCGGGAATGTTGAGGGAAGTGTGGGCCGGATGCATGGCCGGCATGGTGACTTTGACGGTTAGCGTAGCTATGGCTGCGTTAATTTTTAAAGGCGATCTTGTTGCCTTAATGCCAATGGGAATAGGCCTTGCAATAGTCGGAGCTACCATAACAGGGATTGTGACCAATTGCCTTTCATCATTTAAGTGTACTGTCTCAGGCCCACAATCTACATCATCCATTGTTGTTTCAATTGGAGCTACCGCCATCTATGCATCTCTTTATGGTGAAGGCGATTTAGCTGCAGTACGACCAACGCTCCTGGCGTTTTTTTTGACCAGCACACTTTTTGTGGGAATTGCACTTCTTCTATTAGGACGTATGAAAGTCGCTAAATGGATTCGCTGGATACCTCAACCTGTGATGAGGGGAATATTAGCTGGGACTGGCTGGCTAATTCTCTGTAACTCCTTCGAAATATTCGAGGGCATAGTAAGTTGTCTAGATATCATCAATGGGCAAGTAACTATCGTCCAAGTGATAAATATTCTGATAGGTCTCATGGTCGGGTTTTTTGCTTTCTATCTGGATCAACGAAACGCACTTCGAATGAATTCAGCAGTTCCTCTTACCGCAGCATTTATTATATCAGCAATTTTCCTCTGGGGGATAAATGGTCTCTATTGGCCAAAAGACGCCCTCCCCTGGAGACTAATCACTATTGCATCGAATAGCTTGATGCTGTCAGATACTGTGTTGAGCATTAAAACAGCAAGGTGGGATTTAGTTGCAGCCCAGTTTGGGACCATATTGGCGCTCGTATTTATAACCTTCACCACGATCGTTTTCAATGTCAGTAATTTTGAGCTAGTCACAACCAAGGACGCAGATTTAGATCGCGAAATTGCCGCGGCTGGTTGGGGAAATACAGTTGCATCCTTTCTTGGAGGGCTGGTTGGCTATCAAATGCTATCGCCCTCCGCTTCCAACTATTTGCATGGCACTAAAAGTAGAATAGCTGGGATAATGCCGGCGATCATATGTTGTTGCGTTTTTTTCAGCGGGGGTCGGCTCGTATCGATGATTCCAACCACGCTTCTTGGCGGCTATCTGCTATTTGTCGGATTTAGTTTTCTGCATATAGGACTCTATCGGAGCTGGCATGAGCTAAAGCGGATAGATTACCCGATCGTTTGTTTCATCTTCATCACTTGCGTAGTTACTGGCCTGATGACTGCCATTGTACTTGGGTTGCTGGCATCGCTGGTGGCGTTTGTGCTTAACTATTCCGGCGTTGAGGTCATAAAGCAACATCTCACTAGCCGTACTCACCGCAGCACCGTAGAAAGATCAGGTGCTGCCTTACAATACATTGATACTCACGGAGATCGAATTCAGATTATCCGTTTACAAGGGTATCTATTTTTTGGCAGTGTCTTCAAACTATACCAATTGTTATCTCGCCTCATTGACAACATGGAATCTCGTCGTGCTCATTACATCCTGCTGGATTTTGGTAACGTTCACGGCGTAGATTCTACTGCCCTACACATCCTAAAGAAATTCATCCATATTACCGGTAAAAAACCGAACATCCACTTGGTCTTTTCTCCGTTGCATTCGTACCTGCAGGACCTGACCGTTAACGTTCAAAAATGTTGTGACGACACACAATTTATTGAGTGTTTTGTGGATCTTGATAGAGCGCTGGAGTGGTGTGAAGATCACCTTCTAAAAACAAGTGCAGAGCATGTAAATAGTTTATCTGTTTTTGATACTTTTCAGGAATCATTAATTATGGAAAACGATCGGCTCAAACCTATCACTCCGTATCTTAGATGTAATACCATAAAGGAGGGCGACTTCCTCTTCCGCCAAGGCGATAATTCAGAGGCGATTTATTTTGTTAAATCTGGAGAGTTTTCGATACTATTGGAAAGAGAGGATTCCTCTTGGATCCGCTATCGGAAAATTGGCAGCGGCAGCGTAGTTGGGGAGATGGGGTTTTTTCTATGCTCAAAACGTTCTGCATCAGTAATTGCTACAACAAGTTGCGAAGTTACCGCTCTGGATCGTGATCGAATGAGACAGCTACAATCCGACGCTCCAGATGTTGCTATTGGTTTCCAAGGCTATCTGATTAAAACCCTATCAAAAAGGCTTCAACAAAAAACAGATGAGTTAACCAATTTACTGTATACCAAGGAGCAAGGAGGCAAGGAGGCAAGGAGGCAAGGTTTAGTGGGTGCAATTAACGGAGGCAATTGTGGATTTTTAAAATAAAGAGAGTGCGAAACTGGAGCAAACACGCAACTCAGTCAGTGATACTCAACCCTGCTGGAATCAATCCTTCAATGATCTTATCGATCAAGCCAGGCACTTTTACATACGTGCCGATCATCTCTCTTGCCTTACTGGAAAAATCCGGCACCAGTGCCAGCAGTTGCTTGACGGCCTTTTGCGCTGCCTTCACTCTCCCCATCCTGCTAAGAGCAGCCGCACGCATGAGGGGATCGTAGAACAGGTCGGGGTAATTGAATTTCAGCGCCTCAGCGAGGGCATTTTCATAGTCATCCCGGCGGTAATAATCGGTGAACGTGGCAAGATGAAACCAGGTTGGATGGTAGGGGTTGAGCGCCATCCCCCTGGCCAGAAGATCACGACCACGCTCCCATTCGCCAAAGAGGCAGAGGTGCCAACCGGCAACGCCGACAATGTAGGGCGCATTGGGGTTAAGGGCGACGGTCTCGTGTACACTCTTCAAAAACAATTCCCTATCGCCCCGATGAAAATGCACCAGGGTTATCGCGTCCTGCACGAACTGATTATCTTTATCAAGAGCCGCACCTTTTTGGGCGCAGGTGAGAGCCGTATCAAGAGCATCGGTACTTTCAACAAAGCCAAGGGCGAAGTTGTCAGCATGTAAATGGCCGAGCATGGCCCAGGCCAAACCATAATCCGGGTCCAACCGCACCGCCTCTTCAAGCGCATTACGCGCCTGTAGGAAGGATTCCCGGGTCAACACCGTCTCATAATGGTAGAACCTCAATACGGCGTCATATGCTTTCAATTCCGATGGCCGTTTTTTGCGCGACTCTTTTGACAGACGCCGATTCATCAACCCATAGTGATCGGCGATACTGCCAACCACCCGCTGGGCAATAAACTCCTGCATCGCAATCAGATCAGCGGCGGCAAGGTTCTCCTTGAAGGTGCTGCCCCATATCTGTTCAGCGGTAAGAGTGTCGAAAAGCTGGATCGTAATTTTGATTTCAGTCATTCCTACGCGGATGCTGCCGGCAAGCAGGAAGCGCACGCCAAGTTCCCGACCAATCTTCTGGGGGTCTACCTGTTGATTCTTGAGTTGCATGGCTGAGTGTGCGGCGATAACGGAAATATCCTGAAATCTAGCCAGCTCGGAAATCAACTCCTCGGTCAGACCATCAGCGAAATAGTCACGCTCCTCATCGCCGGATAGATTTTTCAGGGGCAAGAGGATAATCGAGGGTCCCGAAAAAAGAGGTTCCCGTCCTGATGCGCCCTGTTGCCCCGCATCACCGCTGACGGATCGCGCGGTATCGATAAACAGCGGGACGTACCCACCTTTGGGGATCTCTATTCTTACCGGGCCTACGGTATCTGAAGTGAGATAGTAGTTCTCAAGGGCACGGCGCAGTCTTCCGGCTTCCACCCGAACAATCGGATCATCCTGGGGATCAAAAGAAGCGGGCCGATCATAAACGGCGATGGCCACGGTATAGGCCTTGATTTGGGTCGCTCTGCCCTGTAACGTCTCTTCCACGATGTACTTCAGAAAACGTTTCTGTTTTTCCGAAGCCTTGAATCGAGGACTACTGAGGATGCGTTCCAAGTGGGCCCGCACCATCTCCTCCGCCACCTCGCCGGGCCAACCGTCAACCTTCATTATCGTTCACAGAATTTTATTTTTTCAATATGTTGAATGGGATTTGTAACATGTACGTTACCCCAGCGAACTTGCCTGCCTGAGCCAACGTGGTACACTACTACTTAATCATGAGCCGACAATTCTGGTCGAACAGGCACTTCCCGGCCGGAGACAGCGCCTGGCATTTTCATTGATTAATGACCTGCTGACGATACTGCACAGGCACTTCCCTGAAGCAAGCAAGACCACCAGACAACCACTGGACGAAGATCCAATACTCAAGGAGACAGAAGAAAATTATCGCGACTGTGTCACTGCTCCGCGGCACTGGCGCCGGTCAAAAGCACCAGAGGCCCAAGCCGAATCGCCGAATATTTTACAATTTCAAAGCAAATAGAGCAAGAGGCAGTATCTACGTATAAAGCATGATTTACCTTGCTTCGTCTCTATAGCCCAAGCAAACCAGTTCTCGACCAGACTTGGAAACCGAGTGATTGTGAAAAAATAAACTATCAGGAAACTCGGGTGAAAATGAGAAATTATTCGATGGTGATTGTCACCGCGCTTAACCCATTGCTGGCGTGATGCGTGGTCAAGGGCTGGATCACCTGTGGGCTGATGATAAAAACAACAACTGAGGAAATAGAGCCATGGAGTCGAATACGCACGATGAGATGTCCGCGAAAATAGAAGTGAAGCCTGGATGGCGTATCAAAGCCGGTTTCGCCATATTCTTAGTCAGTATAGCGTGGCCTCTATTTATGCCTGTTTTGCTGTTTTTCGGGATATCCACCGGAGCTGTCGCCAAACTCTCGGGAGTGCTGCTGATTGCCGCCGAAGTGATGCTCTTGGCCGCCGCGGCCTTAACGGGAAAAGAAGGTTTTGCCTACATCAAACAGCGCGTCTTTGGCTTCTTGAAGTCTTACTCCCCGCCGGAGAGTGTGAGCGCTTTACGGTATAAGATCGGCCTGGTTATGTTTACCGTGCCATTGCTGTTTGCCTTTCTGGCGCCTTACCTTGGCATGTTTATCCCAAAACAAATCGCCGGCAACCTTTTCCTGGCCATGGGAGCTGATCTCTCATTATTGATCAGCTTGTTCCTGCTCGGTGGTGATTTCTGGGATAAACTGCGGGCGCTCTATATCCATGGTGCGGTGGCAAGCATGCCTGATAAATCTATGGAGACACCACAAGAAGTGTAAGTGATAACACGACTGCTGATGGAGAAGGTGATTCGGGTGGTGACGGAGGTGATGAAGGAGGGTCGGATTGACCGGCACTCGAGCAATCAGGAATACCTGGTGGAATCTTGATGAGCTATATGTGGAGGTGCTTTTTGCATCAATAGAAAGGCGGGTAACATTGCCTCTCAGACACCAGCTTCCCGGGAGTTCAACTTACCAACCTATATGATCGGTGAAAAATCGCAGATACACCCATATAATATAGAGTGAGTAAACCAGAGGGTAGATTACCAGTACCCAAGTGTCGATTTGTGCGGCGACGGCCTGCTTTCCAACTGCCCCAAGCCGTTTCTGACAGACGCTGATCAGAACCACGATAGCGGTAAGACAGAAACTGACAATCATGAACCGGTCTAAAACTGTCAGGTAACCCAGTCGTGGCAGGTCGCCGGATATGGTGAAATTGAATGCGACGAAAACCAGGAGATTACCACTGGCAACCTCCAACTGGCGGCCATAATCCTTGAGAAAAAAGATCACCCAGGAAACGGAGATTATCAGGAACAAGGGGACAAAGATGCGGAGGATGTAGTATTCCAGGTTGCGCTTCACCAGGAGGGTGGTGGTGAATCTTGAGTTAGTTGATCCCCTTTCAAAGGGGACCTCAGTAATCTCCTGGGAGTAGCTTGTGACCACCCATTCTTCTTCGCCCAGTTGGTCTCCGACCACCTGCTGAAATCTTTCTATTTCGTTGAATATGAACATATTAGTTGGTACGGCGAGGTCAACCTTGATGCTAAATTTCTGGCGGTCGAAGGGATAGGCCAGGAAGTCGAAATCCGGTGCCTGCAAGGTGACGGTAAACCGTTCGAAATAGCTGGCACGCCCATCTGGAGTGACGAAAATCACCTGATTTTGGGACCAGCGATTGCCCTGCTGATTGTAAAAACTAAAACTTGGCAGGGGGAGGTTAATCTCTCCAGCGACTGCTCTGATGCTCGCGTCCTCAAAACTTTTAACCGTACACCCGCACTGATCAGGGCTAAACCCTAATTTCGGATCGTGCCAGCTGAGCTTGAGCGTGCCGACGACCGAGAAATTTTCGGATCGTTGATCGACACCCACAATCTGGTCCACCGCCAGACCGACGGTGACGAGATCGCTCTCAAGAAAAACAGAAGATCCAACGGGCGTTTGTCCGCTTTCACGCAAGTTTGGTGCATTGATACCAACGAGAAGCCGGTACACTGCTTCGCCACTATCTTTTTGTCCGTCTGTCCCATCCACATGAACCACCAGCTCGCAAATATCTTGGTCACATGTGTAATTTAGTTCCACTGACTCCCCTGGCTGATCGATCAACCCAAAGGCCAGCGGTTTCCCGCCAGAGTCGGTGAGCCTCAGTCGAGGCAGAGGGGCTTCGCCAATCGGCTCGACCAGTGCATGGAAGGTGTCGCCTGGTTGTAGATTACGCGTATGCTGAGTCAGGTAACGTGTATCTTTGTCCAACCGTATTTCAAGCTCCTGAACATGGGCCTCTGGCTTTATCTCTAAAGAGGCCAGACTGGCAAACACTTCACCTTCCGGTTCTCCTTCACCACTGATTACCTGTGGTGCATTCAGGCCAAGTATGAGCTGAAATGAACCCGTAGTGTAGGTTGGTTGAAACTTGTCAAGCCTCTGGTTGGTGATAGTGCTGCCCGCAAATATATGATAGGTGCCATCTCGTGGAATGGTGAATTCAAGAGAGGCGGAGTAGCCTTTTCCGCCGTCATCGTCCCAGCCGAGGAAGATACGGTCGGCAACGGCGGTAAGCTCGGAGATGAGGTCGTTCTCAGAGGCAAGCGCCTTCTCGAGAACCTGTCCCAGGCTCACAGCTGGATCAATTTCCTCAGCCATTATTCCCACCAACGGGTCCAGGTTCCCACCGGTATTTTGCATGGATGCGTAAATGATGTCGCCCTGCTTCATGTCCGGGAGGCTGTAAAAAATCCCTCTACCGTCTTCTATATACCCGGTAAAATGCTGCACTCGTCCTTCTGTTTCGGCATGGGCGACCGTGCACCAGATTGATATCGAGGTGAGAAAACTGAAAATCCAGATAAGGCTTCTTGTCGGCAAAAGTTGCTGCAAATTATGCATGTTAAGCACCTACGATATTATCGTTGTCCATATTGGTGTGGGCAAGATACCGGGTCGAAATGGGGTCAGCCACGTCGTGTTTTGAGCTTTGCTCGCATCTCAGGCAGGATCTGGCTATGGCTCCGCCACGTGGAAGAGAACACCTCGATGCATGGTAGCACGCCATGCATCGGCAAGATAGGAACATATCTTTGAGTCCATTCATGATTACCACCTCTTTTTCTGGTCGCCAGAGAGGCAACCGATCTTTTTGTTTGTCTGTTTGTGCCTATTGCCGCATGCCCAATCTTTATCATTTCCTGCTCCAAACACCGAATGCCAACCTGACAAGATGCATGGTCAGGTAAACGGGTTTTATACCAGCATTTCAAACGACGGCATGGTTTGGCCGGCCCTCTTTTCCGAAGCCTTGAATCAAGTACCGTGGAGGATGCGTTCCAAGTAAGTCCGAACCATCTCCTTCGCCGCCTCACCGGGGCCACTATCAACGTTAATTATTGTTCACGGAAGTTTTACTTTTTCAATATGCTGAATGGGATTTGTAACATGTACGTTACCCTAGCGTACTTACCTGCCTGAGCCAATGTTGTAAGCTTGTGATTATCCCTGAACAGACATTTTGCGGCACTGGCGCCGGTCAAAAGTACCGGAAGCCCAGGCCAAAATCTCGAAATACGACACAATTTCAAACGAAATCGAGCAAGAGGCAGCAACTGCGTATCAAGCACACGTTTCACCGCCGACAGCCTGGGGCAAGCCGCACTTGTTCGAACCCTGTGATAAAATGAGGCGCCCATATAATATGATCATCATGAGAAACAGGATTCAGGCCCGTTTCCATTTCAATATAGGAGCTCCAATGTGCCCGAAGAAAACAGGTCTCATGCTCGCGTTTCTGCTGCTTTTCAGTGGCGGCACCCTGGCTCACAGTCAAGGGCAAGGCTCAGGTGGCGATGATCTGGCGGCAAAGACTCAGAATCCGGTTGGCGCCATGTACAGTCTGCCGTTCAAGTTCACCTTTGACTATGGCGCCGACAACGGTGAGGCGAGTTTTCTCAATATTCAGCCGGTCTTACCCCAAACCGTTGGCGAATGGAACCTCATTCATCGCATCATCGCGCCTCTCATCGATACCCCCGGCGCGGTAACCGGAACACCGGCAATTCCCAATCCAATTCAAGGGGACGGGGCCACCGGCCTTGGCGATATCAACTACTCTGTTTTTTTATCTCCCGCCGAGCCTGGAAAAATCATCTGGGGGGTCGGGCCCTCACTCATGATGGACACCGCCACAGACGATCAGTTGGGCAGTGGCAAATGGAGCGCCGGCCCCACCGCGGTTGTGCTCGTGCAGCCCAAGCCCTGGTCAATGGGACTTCTGGGTCGGCAGCTCTGGTCTTTTGCCGGAGAGTCAGAGCGAAGCAAGGTGAGTCAACTGCTTGTTGAGCCGTTTATCAATTACAATCTTGAGGGCGGCTGGTACCTGATCACCGACATGATTATCACCGCCAACTGGGAGGCGAACAGTGGAAATAAATGGACCGTCCCGCTGGGTGGCGGTTTCGGTAAATTATTTACCATCGGCGAGCAGAAGATGAACACCAAGCTGGAAGCGTACTACAATGTCGAGAAACCCGATGGTGCCCCGGACTGGTCTTTTTCCTGGACACTGCAATTCTTGTTTCCAAGATAACTCGTGATGCATAGAGTGGCTCGTGAAGCATAAAAACACATCCCAACCAAGGAGGGAACCATGACAAAACGGTGGACGTTCTTTACCGGCGCTGTTTTTCTCGGCGCGGCCATGTTGATCGGCGCAACGGGGCAGGCGGCGGACAAACCAAACATTCTGGTGCTCTGGGGCGACGACGTTGGAATCACCAACATCTCGGCCTATTCAAAGGGACTGGTGGGCTACCAGACACCAAACATCGACAAGATCGCCGATGACGGCATCATTTTCACCGACTATTATGCCGAACAGTCCTGCACCGCCGGTCGCTCCACCTTCATCACCGGCCAGACCGCTCTGCGTACCGGGCTTTCCAAGGTCGGTATGCCCGGTGCCCCGCAGGGCATGAAGGAACAAGACGTTACCATTGCCGCCCTGCTCAAGGAACAGGGCTACGCGACCGGGCAGTTCGGCAAGAACCACCTGGGTGACCTCGACGAGCATCTGCCGACGAACCACGGCTTTGACGAGTTCTTCGGCAATCTTTATCACCTCAATGCCGAGGAAGAGCCGGAGAACGAGGACTACCCCGGCGACCTGATCATGGCCGATGGGCGCACCTTCCACGAGGTCCATGGCCCGCGCGGAGTGTTGAAGTCCAAAGCGGTCTATGACGAAAATGGCGCTGTTGTCGATCAGGAGATCGAAGACACCGGACCACTCACCAGAAAGCGCATGGAAAGCGTCGATGACGAGACGGTGGCCGCCGCGATCGAGTACATCCGGGCCAGGGAAAAAGAGGGTACCCCATGGTTCGTCTGGTGGAACGGCACCCGTATGCATTTCCGCACCCACGTCAGCGAAGAGCGCCGGGCGATGGCCGATGAGGCCGCCGGCAAACACGTCGACGAATACGCCGCCGGAATGATCGAGCATGACATGCATATCGGCCAGTTTCTCGCTCTGCTCGACGAACTCGGTATCGCCGACGAGACCCTGGTGTTCTATTCCACCGATAACGGGCCACACATGAACACCTGGCCGGATGCGGCATGGTCACCGTTCCGGGGTGAAAAGAACTCCAACTGGGAAGGCGCCTTCCGGGTGCCGTCCATGGCTCGCTGGCCCGGCAAGATCGAGGCCGGCCGGGTCTCAAACGAGATCATGTCCCATATGGACTGGCTGCCGACCTTTCTGGCCATGGCCGGTGAGGATGATATCAAGGAACAGCTGAAAGGCGACGGCGTCAAGGCGATCGGGCGTGATTATCGGGTCCATCTCGATGGCTACAACACGCTGCCCTACCTGCTTGGTCAAGAGGAACAGACGCCGCGCAACGAGATTTTCTATTTCTCGGACACCGGTGATATGACCGCCCTGCGCTACGATGACTGGAAGGTGATCTTCCTGGAGCATCGTTATCCGCAGACCCTGCAGGCCTGGGCGGAACCCTGGACCGTCCTGCGTATCCCGCTGCTGTTCAACCTGCGGCGCGATCCGTACGAGCGCTCACAGATCACCTCGAACACCTATTACGACTGGCTTCTGGACCGCATCTTCATTATGAACGCGGCGGGGGGGTATGTGAACAACTTCCTGGCCACCTTCGAAGAGTTCCCGCCCAGCCAGAAGCCGGGATCATTTACCATCGGTGATGCCAAGGAGAAGATCTTCAGCACCATCGGATCCCCGTAAGATATCACCTATGGCATCTGGGCATGGCCGCGTTTCCCAGAGGGAACGTGGCCTGCACCTTTGTTTCAGCTGAACGGGAACAATCCACGTTTTTTTAAACAAACGGGGCTGTTCCCGTTTTTTCGCTGAGGGAGATCACTGAGCATGAAACAAACACTACTCACCATATTCACCCTGGGGATAGTTCTGATCTTTGCCGGCCTGGCGGCAGCTCAGAGCGTTGATCCGTTACCATCCTGGCACGATGGCGCGGCCAAGCAGTCCATTATCGAATTCGTGGAAAATGTGACGAAGGCAGGCTCCCCGGACTTCGTGCCGGCCGCTGAGCGTATCGCCGTGTTTGACAACGACGGCACCCTGTGGGCCGAGCGGCCGATGTACTTCCAACTGCTCTTCGCCCTTGACCGGGTGCAGGCGCTTGCCCCGCGGCACCCTGAATGGCAGGAGAAAGAGCCGTTTGCCTCACTGCTCAAGGGCGACGTGCACGGCGCTCTGGCCGACGGCATGAAATCGGTGGCCGAAATCATCATGGCCACTCACGCCGGGATGACCACCGAGGAGTTCGAGACCATCGCCAGTGACTGGATCGCCACCGCACACCATCCCACGACCAAGCGTCCCTATACCGAGATGGTCTACCAGCCGATGCTTGAGCTGCTCGATTACCTGCGCGCCAACGATTTCAAAACCTTTATTGTGTCCGGCGGCGGCATCGAGTTCATGCGCCCGTGGACCGAGAAAGTCTACGGGATCCCCCCTGAGCAGGTGATTGGCAGCAGTATCAAGGTAACATATGAAATGCGCGAAGGCACCCCGGTGCTTGTTCGGTTGCCCGAAATCGACTTCTATGACGACAAGGAAGGTAAGCCGGTTGCCATCCATCAGCAGATCGGCCGGCGGCCCATTGCCGCGTTCGGCAACTCCGACGGCGACCTGCAGATGCTGCAATGGACCACTGCCGGGCAAGGATCGCGGTTCGCGCTTTACGTCCACCACACCGATGATGAGCGTGAGTGGGCCTATGACCGCGAGGCCGGCATGGGACGTTTGGACAAGGGCCTCGATGAAGCACAGGCCAAAGGCTGGACGATCGTCGATATGAAGCAGGACTGGAAGGTTATTTACCCGCATGAGGGAAAATTCCAGTAGTCAGGAAGCCCCTGTGTCAGCGATTTTTATTTGCCGATCATCATTTCTGGGATTTCTCAGCAATGTAAACGGGGAAAACGTGGTCTGTCCCTTATTTTCCTCTATCGCATTGTTAGGGCATGCCTTTTCTTAATCATGACGTCCATCATCACGAGCTAAATAGCGAACGAGACATGAGTGTAACAAAAGCCAAGTTTTAAAATTCAAACGTGCTGCAATATTTGAATGATCAATTAAACACTGTTTTTCGATTGAATTAATAATTGTTAAATCTATGTAAAAATCATTACCTATACTTCCCCATCTTGGTATAAAAACCCTTTTATAAAGCTTGTATTTTTTAAAATTACCAAGGATGTCGTCAGGTATGTCCTGAGGTATTGGGATAAGAGGTGAGATATGCGTTAACTGCGGTATTATTAATGAAGTATCTTTTGATAAATCCCTAGCTAAATCACATGTATTCCCTAATATCACCCAATATTGAAATTCTTCATCAATTATTGCTACATCTCCATCACTGTCAATATAGACTGGGTCACTTTTTAATGTAATGATATCGCCTTGGAAAAATTCTTCCCCAATAACACCATGAATAAAAAAATGATGGAATATTGATCCATCATCTATTAATTCCTTAATCTGCTGCCCTAATTCATTAAAATCATAAACAGGTGGCCAGCGGCCAAAATTTTCGGAAACATTCATGTCCTTCCGTTGACCATGATCTTTTTAGTTTTGACTGGGATCTGGCTGAAAAATAGGTCGGCTTCTCTTTCCGCTTCATCATCACCTTCAAGGAAGGCTATTTGATTCAGGATGTTAAAAGATGCAGATATGTCATTTTCCGAACCACTAGGTAAAGCAACTGATGTTTCTATATCAGACCATGTTGGGCTGTCAGATAAGTATAGCTTATTGACGATATAACTATCGCTCCCCTCCATTGTTGTAGGGAGGCAAGCCCGTGTTGGTGGCTGAAAAACAGAACCACTATTGAGCAGAATGGCACCACAAAATACCAGCGTTTTAGTCATGTCAGCAATAGAGTATTGTGAACTTTGGCTTTGCAAAAAATTGTCATAAAGCTCTGTATTATACATTGTCGTACTCCGGATTAAGTGTTTCCAAAAATTCTGGCCTCAACAAATCAAAAAAGACCGTTAAAGAAACCTCATGCTGCTTATCTATTAATGCAACCAGTTCTTCAAAAGCTATGCTGTCTTTAGGCTCTATAAATGTATCCGTATCAATAATGGAGCCTATATATTGATTGTCCTCTCGTCGTATAACCGTATTGTTTTGTATATTAACTCTAGTTATCAACTCATCATGTTCAAATATCGTGCTAATCGTTGTTTGCTTAGCGACAAGCGGTTGTTCGTTGAGTTTAATTGACAATGTTATCTTTTCAAAAATATCAGTTTTAAAAAAATCAATATATCTCATCCCAATTCTCTTAAAAGATTTAACAATTCCTGATTTTTCCAATTGCCCAATAATGTGTTGTAGAAAAGGATAAAAATTATCTTTCCAACCGACATAGTCTCCTGAGGTGCCAAGAGAGATTACACTTGGACCAACACTTAATCGATAGCTTCCAGAAACTGATTGATAGCAGGGTGCAAATTTCAATTGAGGATCATTACGCCTTATTTCTTCTGGAATCTCAGCAATCGGCAATTTTTTGAAATTTGAGAACTCGTCACGAACCACACTGAACAACATACCTAGTACTGCATCAGGTGGGATTTCACTCTCAAATCGAAATTCCACGACAGCGTCAATTATTGGATCAGGTGTAATTTTAGTCGGCCTTGGCATGAATTGCACACTTGGTTATAGAAATTTAATCGGCATGTTGCAGCATAGATCAGAAGAAATTTTTCTTACAATACAAAACGATCTAATCATTGTGAATCGGATTGTGAATGAACATTCAGAATAAAAGCCACCTCAGCTACGACACGCCCCAACAATTACTTATCTGAACGGATTGCGACCAGATAATACGGAAATTGTGGGGTTAGCGATAGCTCAATCAGTGTGCCAATTACGATTCTCATTATTGGGCTGGTCCAAAATCCATGGGGCTTTTCGCCTCTTTCGCCGTTTTGCCTCTTCGTCGTTTCAAGTGGAATTGATGAGGTTGCCTATTGGTGAACCGATAAGGTAGATCATTGCGATAAAGGTCTTGGGGTTACGATACCCTCGTGCTCTGGCACGGGCAGCCTGGAAGATACTGTTAAAGCCTTCCAGTCGAGCAGTGCTGTGCTGAGCAGAATAAGGGGGACAGACCACGTTTTTCTTGTGTGCGCAGCGCACGGAGCAACCACCTGAGTCCCGGGAAGAGTAGTGCCAGCAATTTTCATTTGCCGATCATCATTTCGAGGATTTCTCAGTAATGTACACGGGGAAAACGTGGTCTGTCCATTATTTTCCATTAAAAGTCAATGCTTTTTCATTGATACTGAGTATCGGCGATCGCGGTATTATCAAGAGTGCTCAAGTCCAGGAGTTACAACAGGTTGGTTTTACTACGGATAAAGGCTTTTACCCACGGATAGACCTAGAAAAGAATAAATCGCTCGCTGCCCCTATCAAATAAGCCCCTTTCCCGTGATCGTGCCCCGGGAGGGTCGCTCTCCTGAGCGACCTACGGAAATAGCTCTTTCATAAAAACCGGCATATGAAAACGGGAAGTGCAGCAGGCAGGCGGTAGGTCGGGCCGAGGCACGAGCCCCAACAATAAGGGAGAACATCGCTAGAGCATGGGGATAGAGCTACAGTCTTTGAAATTTCAACCGAAGCAATCACAAACATGGCAAAACTATAGTTACGTATTGCGTCACCGGAATACACCATAACGCACCCCTCGCGCTGGCAATAGCACTGGCCTATTAGTGCCGGCGGTGTTAGACTTACAGGGTAGTTTTCAAACCAAAAACCAAAGAGGATTATCATGGCCGACGTTTCCCGTTTTGGCATCGAGCCCATTGATACCCATTACACGCGGCCCGGCCACGCCGCAGCTCATCTGCTGATGGAGGGTGACCAGGTGGCCGTAGTGGATTGCGGTACCACCCTGGCCGTGCCGCTCATTGTCGAAGCGCTCACCAGGCGCAACCTTGAACTCGCGCAGGTGAGCGCCATTATCGCCACCCATATTCACCTGGATCACGCTGGCGGCGCCGGGGCGCTTTTGGCACAATGCCCCCACGCGACGCTGTACGTTCATCACGTGGGCGC
>JAEPEX010000003.1_pt1 | contig 75497 bp, 78 predicted proteins | sample 9130951 | NCBI WGS metagenome assembly JAEPEX01 (sample SAMN17228542, study PRJNA684324) | microbial mat metagenome | biome: saline marsh[ENVO:00000054]; feature: microbial feature [ENVO:01000007], biofilm[ENVO:00002034], sulphate-reducing...; material: estuarine water [ENVO:01000301]|estuarine... | reverse complement strand
TCCGTTAACCTTTTATTAACATTTTTGGGGGCCAATTCGCTGAGCCTTTACGCTATAAAATAATCTATATTTATTAACCTTTTATTAACATTTTTGGGGGCCAATTCGCTGAGCCTTTACGCTATAAATAATCTATATTTATTAACCTTTTATTAACCTTTTTGGGGGCCAATTCGCTGAGCTTTTCCGCTATAAAATAATCTATATTTATTAACCTTTTATTAACATTTTTGGGGGCCAATTCGCTGAGCCGCTATAAAATAATCTATATTTATTAACCTTTATTAACATTTTTGGGGGCCAATTCGCTGAGCCTTTACGCTATAAAAAATCTATATTTATTAACCTTTTATAACCTTTTTGGGGGCCAATTCGCTGAGCTTTTCCGCTATAAAATAATCTATTTATTAACCTTTTATTAACATTTTTGGGGGCCAATTCGCTGAGCTTTTCCGCTATAAAATAGCCGAGCGTTAACCTTTACCCTAGGGCACAGGGCGGGGGCGCGTAAGGGTAGGGCCTAGGGTACCGGGCGGGGCGCGTAAGGGTAGGGCCTAGGGTACCGGGCCTAGGGTACCGGGCCTAGGGTACCGGGCCGAGCGGCGACGGACGATGGGCGAAAATAAAAGGACGGTTTTTATTCGACAATGGGCCGGGGGCGGCTTAGATACGAGGTTAAATGGGCCAACCCACGCCCCGGCCCATCATTTATTCACCGCGGCGCGCCCAAGAAAATTAGCTATAAAATAATCCTAAAAAAATTAGCCTTTTGTTAACCCTTTCTTAACCTTTTTTGGGGCCAATTCGCTGAGCTTTTTCGCTATAAAATAATCTGCCGTTATTAACCCTTTCTTAACCTTTTTGGGGGCCAATTCGCTGAGCTTTTTCGCTATAAAATAATCTGCCGTTATTAACCTTTTGTTAACCTTTTCGCGCTATTATAAAAGGAGAGGGGTAGCGTTAGGCGGCCCCGTAAACCTAAAGGGGGACCATACCATGATAAATGTTATTTACGCCAGAAAACCGGCCAGCCGGGCCGAGGTAGAAAGCGGAACGCGCCCCGGCGCTGGGGTGCCGCGCCCCACTATAGTCACTGAGGAGCTGGCCCTATCCGCTATAGAATACGACTCTTTTTTATCTTCCCCGCTAGGGCGGCGTAGCTGGCTTAAAGGCCGGGGCGGTTGGGATAAAAACGGCGTAAGGCGGGCCATAGCGCTTAAGTGCCCAGGCCGAATAACCCTATATGTTGACCCCTCAGGGTACGATTATGGGCGCTATGTAGGCGTTAAGGTATAAAAGCCTATTAAAGGCTACTCAGGCGACTCTGCTGGGCTCTTCTGGGCTCGGCAGGGCTCGGCAGTGACCCCGCGGGTGAAGTGATCCGCGGGTGAAGTGATCCCGCGGGTGAAGTGATCCGGCGGGTGAAGTGACCCGGCGTAAACCGGGCCCCTTTTTTACGCGCCTAGCGTAGGCCCGGCTTTTTCGCTATAAAATAATCTCTAGAAATTAACCTTTTCTTAACCTTTTTGGGGGCCAATTCGCTGAGCTTTTTCGCTATAAAATAATCTCTAGAAATTAACCTTTTCTTAACCTTTTTGGGGGCCAATTCGCTGAGCTTTTTCGCTATAAAATAATCTGCCGTTATTAACCTTTTGTTAACCTTTTCGCGCTACTATAAAAGGAGAGGGGGTAGCGTTGGGCGGCCCCGTAAACCTAAAGGGGGAAAATTATTATGAATAATTTAACTTTTTCTGAGCAAAAAGCTTTAGTAGCTCAAACCTATAGCGCGGCGGGTGACGCGCGGGGCGCGGTCGGTGATTTACTTAACGCCCTAGAAAATGTAGATTTTGAGGCCGCTATAACGGCCCTAGCTGACTCAATTATAAAGCAGCTGGACCCGGCTAGCCGGGGGCTACTTAAAAATGACCCGGCTGGCTACCTGGGCGGTGAATACGCTGATAGCCCGGCTTAAGCCGGGCCTATAGGCGCGCGTAAATAATAGGCGGCCCCGCGCTGGGCTGGGCCCGGCTGGGCTACCTGGGCGGTGAATACGCTGATAGCCCGGCTTAAGCCGGGCCTATAGGCGCGCGTAAATAATAGGCGGCCCCGCGCTGGGCTGGGCCCGGCTGGGCTTTGGGGATGATCCGACGGGTGAAGTGATCCGACGGCTGAAGTGATCCAGCGGGTGAAGTGACGCGCCTCAGCTGCTACACCGCCCGCCCTACCACAGCAGTACCATCATTCACCGCCACCGGTACCCCAAAAGTCGGCACGCGCCCAAAAAACGCCCTGACCCCAGCGTAGTCAGCCAGCACCCGCGTTTCGGCTATAAACCCGTACCCGTTAAAAATGAAAACCTTAAACATTTTAGTGCCCCTTTTAGGTTTACGGGGCCGCCCTACGCTACCCCTCTCTTTTTATAATAGCGCGAAAAGGTTAATGAAAGGTTAATAACGGCAGATTATTTCATAGCGGAAAAGCTCAGCGAATTGGCCCCCAAAAAGATTAAGAAAATGTTAATTTTTCGGGCCTTAAAGTTTTTATTTTTAAGGCCACTATGTTAACGATTTGTTAACCTTTTCGCGCTATTATAAAAGGAGAGGGGGTAGCGTTGGGCGGCCCCATTTAACCTAAAGGGGGAAAATATTATGACTTTATTTTTCAAAAACTTTGATAAAGGTGAGGCGCGTAAAAGTTTGGCCGGTGATGGGCCGGCGGGTAATAGCCCTGAGGAAAACGAGTGCTATTTTCCTGACTTAAATATAAAGGTTGGTAATGAACTTATAAAGCTTGATAGCTATGTTAATTTAAATAAAGGTGATGGGCCTTATATAAGTTTTTGCTTTCATAAAAGCCCGTTTGACTTAACCTATTTCTACAAAAGCTATAAATCCGCGGCTGATTTTATAAATGACTTGTGCTCGTTTAAAAGTAAATATAAGGTTTTAACACCGGCTTTACTTGAAAAAATGGGCTTTTTAACAGAAATGGCCTAATAGTAGGGCGGACTAGGGGCCCGGCGTAAACCGGGCCCCTTATTTACGCGCGCCTATAGGCCCGGTTTCGGCTGGGCCCCCTTATTTACGCGCGCCTATAGGCCCGGTTTCGGCTGGGCTCGGCTCGGCTCGGCAGTGACCCGGCGGGTGACCCGGCGGGTGAAGTGATCCGACGGGTGAAGTGATCCGACGGGTGAAGTGATCCGACGGGTGAAGTGATCCGACGGATGAAGTGATGCGCGAAAAATTAACACTTTATTAACCTTTTCGCGGTATTATAAAAGGAGAGGGGGTAGCGTTGGGCGGCCCTTATTTAACCTAACTTAAAAGGGGTATTAAAAATGACTATAAATATATTACCAGTACCTGAGGCGGACTACGGGTTAAACCCGGCGGTAGTAGGGCCGGGTTATAATATTTATATAGGTGATGAGTGTTATATACCGGGCCTTACTATAAAAACTGAGGACGGCGTAAGTAAAACCCTTTATAGCTGTATCAATTTACACCTGGGTGACTTACAATTGGGGGCCGGTATTAGCCTAGCCTATAGTATAGGTGAAGCTGATACCGTTTTATGGGAGAAAACCTATAAACTAGCGTCAGATTTTATAGGTGATATAGTAGCCCTAACTAGTAAAAAAGGCGACTTTACCCCAGAAATACTTAAAAAAATGGGCTTTACGCCGTACTCTACTGTAAAATAACTTTACTTAAAGGGGCCCGGTTTACGCCGAGCCCCTTTTTTACGCGCGGTGAAGTGATCCGACGGGTGAAGTGATCCGACGGATGAAGTGACCCGGCGGGTGAAGTGATCCGACGGGTGAAGTGATCCGACGGATGAAGTGATCCGACGGATGAAGTGACCCGGCGGGTGAAGTGATCTCAGAAAAACTTTACGGCCCGAAAAATTAACACTTTATTAACCTTTTCGCGTTATTATAAAAGGAGAGGGGCAGCAATAGGCCGCCACCTAACACCGCAGCAAGGGAGACCAAGACCATGTTTAAACTTTACGATAAAAGCAACGCCATGGCCCGCGTCACGATAAAAGGCCGCCGCGCCTTGCACTATGACGGCCTTCACCTGGGTGATTGTGACGACCGGGTGTCCTATGAGTGGCACGACAGTTTTTATGTCGCCGGTCGCAGCAAAAAGGCCGGGCCGCGCATCCTGCCCACCGCTCACATCCCCGGCCTTCACTACACCGGGGCCCTGTACCCTGACGACCCCCTGAGCCTGGCAGAGCGCCTGGGCTTTTACAAGGGGGCCGTGGTGACCGTGCGCCCCATGAACGGCACATCGGGGCCGGGGTCCAGGCATGTACTTTGACCCCACGGGGAGCCCCGGCCCCCACAACGCGAAAGGAGAGGCGCTATGGGAGAAATAGCAGACATGATCGAGGACGGCACGCTTTGCCAAGTGTTCCGGCGGGTGAAGTGATCCAGCGGGTGAAGTGATCCAGCGGGTGAAGTGATCTCACCCTTCACAACTCACCCCTCAAGCAGCTGACAGTCATCGTCCGGCCATTCGCCCGAGATATAAGGATAGAGGCCTTCTGGCCCGCCCCCATGGCTCCAGGCCGAGCGACATAAAAGTCCTGGTCCCAGGCCCCTGAGTCCTTAAGAAAGCCCAGATTAATCGCGACCCCTCCCCCGTGCTTCACGGATGTTTGAGCTATGATGGCGCTCCGCCGCCTATCGCCCCAGGGGCACAAGTGGCCTTCCTCAGAGATATACGCATGGGCGAGGCGGGCCGGAGACTTGCCCTTGAAGACCTTAAGTGCGGCCACAAATTCCGCATGCTTAAGGCCTAAGCGCCCGACAGGTACGGCACAGCGGGCGGCATCACTCTCAAACTTCCGGAGCGCTGCGACAAAGGCTTCCGCCTTATCGTCCGGGGCGCCACAAAGCGATGTAGCGCTGACCGGGCCAAATTCGCCCCGCACGCACACCGCCCCCCGCTCAGACGTAAAGATGGCCAGCTTGATGGTCTTGGCCTTGTACATTCGCGCGAGTTTGCAGAATGTGGCGAGGTCTTTCTTGCCCATGCGGACGCCCTTCATGTCTTCGGGCAAGACCAAGTCGGGGGTGTCGACAGAATGGATGCGAAACTGGTCAGACGAGAATGCCTGCCCATAAGATGTAAAAAAGACCTCAGTGAAAGGGCCGCTGCGATGAAGGGCATCCGCCGCGAGCAAAAATGCCGCATCCCCGATGGGCACATTTATCTCAGCGCCTGTTGGTCGCAATGAACGGGCGAAAGCGCTCTCGGCCAGAACTTCCGCATAAACACTCACGCGCTCGAACGACGCGCCGTCCTCAGTTATGTACTGCCCGTCTTCCAGCATTTCTTCTGGCCCGAGCACCTTCTGCACAAGGCAGTCCCCCGGAACATGGCGCAACTGGGCCACGCCACCCTTCACATCGAACAATTTTAGGCCCGCGCGCTTCCTCGCGACTTTAAGCAGTTTTTTCATAGCGTTTTCACCTTTCTAATCCGTTGTGTCATGCGACATTATTCCTCATTGATTGCTGATGAAGAGCTTTCAAGAAAGTCTCTATGACTTGCCTGTTTTTCCAGCCTTTCTTCATATCCCAAATCCACGCCAAATTATGATTGGTGTCTGTTATAAGGTATGCCAGGACGATGGGCTTGCCTTTTCTGAAGTGACGCAAACAGAAAAATATCATTCTTCTATTCTGGCAGTACCCTCTTATCTCATGTTTTACCCAGCTTGGTATGTAGCTCGGCAAATTATTCAAATCATATTGCAGCAATTCTCCCTTTTCAAACGAATGCCTATTGCATTCAAGATCATTTTCGCTCCGAATGTAGCTGGAGAATTGCGTTTCTGTTATGGCATTCCCCATTGAGGGAAAATGCCCATTGTAATTTTTATGTGCACAATCAAATCTAATCATGGTATGGTCTCCTCTCCTGAGTTATGGGGGAGCCTTATTGCTCTCCCTCTCCTTTTATAATATCGCGAAAAGGTTAACAAATCGTTAAAATTTTGATGCGCTCTGTACGAATATTTCACACCCAAATAGATATAAAAATTTCGACAGCATGATGTGGAAAAATTAACACTTTATTAACCTTTTCGCGATATTATGAAAGGAGAGGGGGAGCGCTCTGCCCCCCCCATAACCCAGAGAGAGGAAACAAATTATGAGTATTATAGACATCGCTCTTTGCTTGGCTATGCTAGTATTTGCTGGTATAGTATGTCTTATAGTTGCGGAGGGGTTGCACCACTTGTTTACATCCGATTATAACGACTAACATAACCCAGAGAGGAAGGCCCCATCATGGCCAACGCGAAAACACCCGGCCAGCTCGCATATGAAGCCGAGCTTGTCTACGCGCCGACATACCCTTGCGGAAGGCCGCGCATCGCGTGGGACGACCTGCCACAGTATGCGAAGAAGGCCTGGGAGGAAGACCCGACCCCTAGGCCGCTGCGACCAATACTGCCAGCATAACTCAGAAAGGTGAAAATGCTATAAAAATCTGCTTAAAGTCGCGAAAATTAACGATTTGTTAACCTTTTCGCAATATTATAAAAGGAGAGGGGCAGCAATGGGCAGCCCCCATAACTCAGAGAGGAGACCATATCATGAAACGCCACGGAACATACACAGAGATTTTCCGAAACGACAGATGGGCGATATTTAAGGCACAAGGTGGGTTGAATCAAGTCCTGGCCAAAAATACCATAACGACAGAGACCCATGCCTTTGCTAGGTATACACACAAGCCCGCGTTTTTCGCAGAGACTGGAACCCCTCACAACTGGTTGCCAGCATATGTCCGGGCCCGCGTTGCCAAGGCCCTGGGCTGCTGCGACACCCTCGCAGTAGGGAGGACGGTGCCTTGTGCCTACTAAACGCATTGTAAGACCAGGGCTCCCAGCGCGTGCTGGGGGTCCGCGCCTTGCAATCCCGCAGGGGCCAACATGAAGGAGGGCCACACGATGACAGACGAAGAGTTAATCGACGCGCTCGGCACAGACCTGGGCCTATCATGGGACATGGTGTTCTGTGAAGACAAGGGTGCAGCGGTCCGAGACGCCGCACGCGAATACCTCGCAGCGCGGTCCGCAAAGGAAGAAGCCGGGAAAAAGCTCATAGGCCTGGCCATGGCAGTGTAAGACCAGAGCCCTAGGGCACAAATCCTAGGGCTCGCGCCTTGCAATCCCGCAGGGAGAGAAAGGAGCACCATCATGGCTCAATCCAAAAGTTCACCCGGCCCATGGTCAATCGTTAAGTCGCCCATCCCACTAGCAACGCCGCACGAGGTCGTCGACCGCGATGGGCGGGAGGTCGCACGCGTGCGCTGCATAAAAGACGCTCAGGCCATGGTCGCCATGCCAGCGCTGAAACAGGCATGCCGGGCCGCGATTCTGGAATTGCGCCTGGGCATCAAGGCTGGGGATGTCCCCAACACGCCACGCCTCAGGGGCATTGTGTGGGCTTTGGAGAATGCCGCTGACCGGGCCTGAGTCGTTATCGCCTGGATCGCCGGGATCGCCGGGATCGCCGGGATAGAGGTATAAAAGCCTATTATGGTGGGCTCGGCTTGGCTCTGGGGGTGATCCAGCGGGTGAAGTGATCCAGCGGGTGAAGTGATCCAGCGGGTGAAGTGATCCAGCGGGTGAAGTGATCCAGCGGGTGAAGTGATCCAGCGGGTGAAGTGATCCAGCGGGTGAAGTGATCCAGCGGGTGAAGTGATCCGGCGGGTGAAGTGATCCGGCGGGTGAAGTGATTTCGAATTCTGATAATCAAAAATTCTTGTATTATCAAAACATTCCTTGCGAAATAGAAGAGATGGGCCTTTTCGAACACCTTCGAGAAGAGTTTCAATAATCACTGTAAAAATAATTCTAATAATCTCTGATTTACACCAGAAGAGCCCAAAAAAATAACAAGAGTGCGGTATCGGATTTTCAAGCCGAAAAATGATTATCAGAATTATTTCTACAACGCGTTTTAGTAGGCTTTTTTGCCTATGGCTTAAATGGCCAACCTAACCTTCTGCATTAGGGCGCACAAGCAAGTCCCTCCAGAGAGGGAGAGAATAGCACTTTCTGGGCGAAAACCAAAACAGTATCGGATATCGGAATTTTCGCTAGAATCCAAAACTTTTGGAATTTACTTCGGGGCTCCAGCGATTTTACGCTCTCCTTCTCCTTCTACCCTGAGATCACTTTTCTTATTTTAAATAATAATATATATAATATAGAAGGTAAATAGTAAGGGTAAATCGCCCCGCCGCCGGAAGCAAATTCCAAAAGTTTTGGATTCTAGCGAAAATTCCGATATCCGATACTGTGACCAAATCCCCTCGCCCCACAAAACGTAAAATTGCCCTTCCCCTCCAGACTTTCCCCTTGCCCCCTTCCGCGCGGCGGGGTATAATGTGGAATGATCTGGGCGTCGTTTCCCAGGTAGCAGTTGGAAGTGTGGGGGAAGAAAGGTGGTGAGCTAGCTAACCCACCGGCGCGTTATCCCTCGCGCTTCCGGCGATATGGCGAGAGGGGTGTGGAGCTGTCTTCCACCCCTCTCGCCCCACAAAACGCAAAATCGCCCCTCCCCTCCCCCCCTTGCTCCCACCTTCAAGGAGAGATATACTCGGGCTTCAGCTCTCTGCAGCGCATGCGTGCATAAGGCAAACTCATTCAAGAGAGGAAACCAACAATGAACAATACTCAAATAAAAGCAGAGGCTATGGCGAATGTGGCCAGAATGCACATCGAATGCGGAGAGGTCCTAGAGCGCCTATCCAAGTTGCTTGCTTTTTCCATTACACAAGACTTCTTCGCGCTCCCTCTTGGGCAGCAAAAATTAATGAAAGAACAAGCCCGCAAGATGGAAGAATATCTCTCCATCCTTTTGGTGAGAGTTTCTTCCATCTTGGGGTCTCTTGGCGACCTTGGGAAGATTGCCATTCCTAGTGAATTTGAGGGATAAACCTTAACGGGAGTCGGCGTGGATGGACACGCTGCACTGCGCTCGATAGTTCGGCCCTTAGAGCGCAAAGTGTAAGGGGAACGCCGAACCTCTCCCCTAGCCGGTATGCGCAAGCCCGGCACTCCCGGCCAACTTCGCCCGTAAATGGTCGCTAAGCCCACCTTAAGCCCCTCGACCATCCTACCCCACAGCTAAACCCCTTCACCACATCCCTGGACCACGGCAGCCCACTCTACGCCCATCCTAAAGCGCCCATCACCCCTCGCCCTACGCCCTACATGCTAGATTCCATGACATCCGCGCATCGTACGATGCTATTCCGCACCAACTCATTTGCCTCCGTCAGCGGCAGACCTCCCACCCCCTTAGACAGCTCCTCATTAATCAACACAACTTGGACGCGATTGCCGATTCTGAGCCTTTTTGGATAGACCAACAATCCGCCATCCGTCATCGCCCTACGCAATTCATAATCGCTGTCGAACACGCGCCCTTGCGCATGGGCCCGCACCCACCCTATGACATCCTTTATCGCTACACCCCCCGCACGCCCGAGCCCCGCCACCGTGCGGGCGATGTCTAGGGCTTCGCTTTGGGCTTCTGACCGACTGCCTTCAATCATTTCCATCTTCCGTGCCGTCATGGGCGCACGGTCGCTTTCCGCGACATAATCTCCCCACTCTTCGGCCCACCCTTTAATTATGCCTAATCCCCCCGTCGTCAGCCATGCCCTGAAGAAATCGAATTTCTCCCTCGGCCATGGCACCTCAGCCATCTCCGGATACAGCCATCGTCTATCGTCATTTTCCATCTTCAATGCACGCATAGAATTCGAAGATGCTAGAACATGGCACCAATTCTCAACAACATACTGGCGCATGTACTTTTGGTTCACGGTCACTTCTCTGTCTGTTATCACTGATTTCAGCGCATGATATGCCCGCCATGAAGACCCGGAATAGATTTCGCTGATGACGGCCAGCCGCTTGTGCGCAACCCATTCGTTGAACGCCGAAGTGATGTCGTTTTCGCCGGGGAAGCTCGTATTGTGCAGCCCTACCAATGGCGCCAGAATGTGTGCACCGAGGGTTGTTTTGCCGATGCCTTGTTGCTCGCTGATAAGCAGCAATCCGTACCCCATGCGGATGCTAGGCCGGGCAATCAATGTCGCACACCATTTCAGCACATGCTTTAACTCCTCTTCATCGTTGAACATGTACTTCATAAAGTCTAAAAAGGGGCCCGCGTCGCCCGCGTGCGCTTTTATGCTTGTCGGCACATGAAGATTAATGGCCGAAGAGCCCCTATAAGTGACATTTAACCCCTCGCAATCGGGCCTGTAGCACACCTTTGTAATTCTGCCCGAATAAGATTTCACAATCAGTCGCGCTGTATCTTGCACATGGCTCAAAGGTGCGCACATTTTATTGAGGACAGCTTCGCTCCGTGCGATTTCTGGCATTTCTGAGCAGATGAAGCTATCGATTTCCTCAATGTAGACCCAAAACCCCTTAAAGCACTCTCTTAATATGGCTTTGGGCTTCCCTTTTTCCTGAGGGACGAGGTCTGTTGCCCATGTGGCCGGATGAAGGCATTCTCTGAAAGATGGACCGATGTAGTATCCGGCTTCCCCGAACATATGCGGGGGGAAGGGGTCTCCTAAATCGAACGATGCAGGGAACTCATCCGTAAATTGTATCACAAATGTGACCATGTTCAATTGTTCAGAGATTATAGGCACCGCCCTAAGGCCGGGCGTGTCATTGTCGCATATTATGTATGCCTTTTTTATACCATTGCGCCTCAAGATTGACCAATCTGTGCGATACGGGTTAAGCGCACCACCAATCCACCCAACATGAACGGCCCCGCTGAGCTCCTTGCGCCATGGGTGGGCCTTGGCCTCAACGCTGTTAGATTCGATCAGGCCTTGGCAATATCGGGCCCCTTTTGCCCCTTCATGGATAAAGACCGTTGCATTGCCTTTTATCTTATCAGCATTGTACAACGGCAATGGACCATCAGCCTCGCACGATCGCCATTTATCGTCCGACCAATAGGTAAAAGGCACATAGCTTTTGCCTTGCGGCCCGGCGCAACGCACTTGCAACATAACGACATCTCCGTCTTCATTCCGGAATTCGAAGACGTCTTCCTTCGCTGCATTCTTCGCCATCTCTGGAGGGTCTTTGACCCTTTTTATCGGCTTCAGCGTTGGCCATTTTGCGACTGCCCACGCTTCAGAGATCTGTGCGCGCTCTTCTTCTGTGGGTGCGTATTCCATGGATGAGCATCTTATGCCCCCGTCTTTGTCGAACTTGATTATTGCCAAGTCACGCCAGTACTTGCCCGCAACTTCCATAACAACCGCAGACCTTAGACCGCGTGCAGTTGCACCCACCCTGTTAAGATAGTCACGCACAGGTGCAATGTCTGTTAAGGACGATACATATTCGGCCATTTCTAAATATCACCTATGTATTTAACAGCTTTAATCATAACCATTCTGAAGTGCATATCACCACCTCTATTCCCTCTTACCCTACCCTTGATTGCGTATAAAGCCTTGTTTGCCTTACCACGGTCGACAATGTCTTTGCCGAGACGCTCATAATCGAATCTGCTGATTTTGCCGAAGATGATATCGGTATCGTCCTTTAGCTGCAAGTTGAGGGATGCCGTTAGGCCGTCTGTGCGCACAAATCCCCGGCGGGCAATGTTGACCGCTTCATTCTCATCCCTGGGGTTAATCTTCGCGAGCGTGCAGAAGATGACGACATCATAGTCGTCTTCTTCGATCTTTATGTCTATGATTCTTGTCGGCTTTGTCACAATGTTCCTGGCGTGAGGGTCGGGCAAGAGCCTCTTAAAGGCATCACCGATCGGGTAAAGAGAGTCAATGGGTGTCTTAGCATTCGCTAACAGCTTCCTCGCCCGCTCATTCATCTTCTCCCCACGCGCTCGGGCGCTCAATATTGCGCTGACGGTCTTCGGCCCTATGCCCTTCACATTGCTTAGTGGCCCGACGAGGTAGCCTTTACCCCCTTTGCGTGCGACGGACCACTTTTCTGTAGACGTCTCTGCACACACGGGCAGGTAAGAATATCCCTCAGCGACAAGCTCTCTCAGCAACTTCAATTGCCTGTCTGGGTCAGATTCATGGGTCAGTGTAGCAGCGGCGAATTCCAACGGGAACCTGGCCTTCAAGTAGCAACACCAATAGCTGAGGAGCCCGTATGCAACAGAGTGGCTATTATGGGTTATGAGGCCGTTGGCCAGCTTGAAATTGTGGTGTGTCGGCATTTCTATGTCGTATGTGACTTCTTTGCCGATGTATTCGATGCTCGACAGGACTTTGTGCGTTTTTATCCATGGCACACCGTCCTTCTCTATTTGTGTAAATAGGCTACCGATGCTGGCGCTTCCTATAGATCCCCATTCCCCATCTATTATGAACTTATGCTCTTTTGTGCACTCTACAAAACTGCCATCCGCAAATGTGTATTTGTATATGTCTCTTTCGCCATTGCAGATTATGCGTTTGCACATTTGCTTTACAGCATTCCCATTCTCGTCCAAAGACCATAGTATCGGCTTGCGCTTCTTCTGTTTTATCCATCGGCTAGGATCGACTTCATATCTCTCGTATAGCTCACCGATCGTCATTTCTTTTTTGAAGCCATTGCCAGCTTCGGCTAAATGCACTATAGTTCGAGTAGAAAAACACTTATTAAAACTCCAGCTCCCATAAGCGCAATTATGTACAACTATACTATTGGCCAAGAAGTTGTGATGTGGAGACGGCATATGAACATCATACACATCTTCCATCTTTCTTGGATTTATAGAGACTATAGTATCCTTTATTATGCATCTGCCTGATTGCCAAGGCACAGCATAGCCCGACACTTGTGCGTGCAACTTTTTATGGCATTTTCTACACACAGGGAGAAGATTTTCTATCCTATGGTCTTCATGGTCCATGTTTATGTGGTGCGTTTCTTCATACGGGGCATCATGGCAGTGCTGGCAGTTTTTTGTCGTTCTGCGTAGGAATTCAATGTTCCTTTTAAGGATTGGCTCCCCACTGGCCAGCTTATGCCACCAGTTTTGCCCCCCGCGCCCTACGCCCTTTACACGCTTGCGCTCTGAAGGGATCTTTCCACCATCGGCCATGACATGTCCGCCGACTTCTAAGTCTTTTAGTGCGACATAGCTGCCATCTTCTTGCAAGAACTTATGCTCTTCTGTTGCATGGATTTCATTCCCTAATTCTGTTTTAAGAGTGTATGTTTGCTTTACACCACTATATGTGACGCCATGGTTCACACTTGGTTTTAGAGATTGGCCGTCCCACATTAAGAGACTTTGTCTTTTCTTTGTTTGCCAGCTTTGCATGCCGCCTTTTACATAAAGTTCTTTCAGCGTCATCTTGGCATATAGCCCCTTTGACGGGAACGGATTTTCAAGGACAGTATCGCCAGACAGGCACAGGTCATCCCAGATTTTAACAGTCGCTTTTGGGTCAACGCCCTTGCTTATCGCCCCCTTTTTCCAGGGGTCACCGAACTGGTCGAAGTACTCTGCCCCCAGGCTTTTTGACATGGCTTTGCGTAGCTGCGTCACCTGGCCCCAGTTTAAGTCGCCCACATTGCGCCCGATTTCCATGACTTGTTCTTGGTATAAAACGACGCCCAGCGTGTCGTTCATGTAGGGCTCGAAGATGGGGTGTGGGTAGGCGATAGGGCTAGAACCATTGCGACGCTTAACCCATTCATGCGCCCCACCACTAGCCAACGGCCCAGGGCGGGCCAGCGCCGTGACGCACACGATGTCATTGAAAGAATCGACCTTAAATTGCTTTGTGATGGATTGAAGGGCGATCCCATTGAATTGGAAGACCCCTGCCCATCGCCCTTCATTTAACACCTTGAACGCTTCTTCATCGTCCATAGGGATTTTGAGAAGATAGTCGTATTTCTTTCCGGCGAGCTCTAGACAGTCTTCAAAGACAGAAAGTTGCGTCAATCCAAGACAGTCAATCTTAAGCAGATTGAAAGCCCCTTCAGCGTCTTTTTTGTCGCACATTGTGGACCCCGTCCGCTCATCGACCGCCACATATTCATATATGGGTTTGTCGGCGACGACGATCCCTGCGGCATGAGTAGAGTTGTGGCGGGGGTGGCCTTCGAACTTGGTCACTATGGCGACTTCTGGATATTCTTGGACGAGCCTTTGCCCGGCTGGCATTGTGGCGAGGGTGTCTTCGATCTTGAACAATGCGCGGGCGTCACCACCCGACCGCTCCAACATTGAGTCTGCTACGGCATCGCACATCCATTTAGGGATTTTCAGCGCCGTGCCAACTTCACTGAGCGAAGATTTGGGCTGGTACATCGCGACAGTGCCCAGCCGGGCGACATGGTCATGGCCATATCTCTCGCAGAGATAGTCGAAGACCATATGGCGATTTTTATCAGAAAAGTCAATGTCGATATCCGGCATATCGTCCCTGTTGACATCGATGAATCTCTCGAATATGAGGCCATAGGGGATAGGGTCAATGTCCGTTATGTCTAAAAGGTAGCACACTAAGCTCCCGCATGAAGACCCCCGCGCCGGGCCCACGACCATATTCTTCTTCGCCCACTTGCATAGGTCTGACACGATGTAGAAATAATCTGTGTAATCTTTTTCTTCGATCAAGGCGAGTTCCCTGTTGAGCCGGGCCTCATATACCTCGTCCCCTAGAACCTTCAGGCCTCTTTCTTCCGCCCCATGTAGACACATCTCCCTTAGCGTCGCTTTGCGCTCAGGGTGGGGAAGGCTTGCCTTAGGCAGCGGGATGCCCGCGCTACGCTCTAGGGCCCGCCGGGCGAGCGCGAGCGCGTCTTCTAGTTGCGCCGGACTCAAGCCGAAAGGCTCAACGCTCTCGCGCCATTCGGCTTCGCTTAATATGTGTTGCGCGTGCATTTGTAAGTCTGCGCCCCGCCCGCAGAGAATCTCATAAAAGCTCCTGTCCTCAGGGGTAGGGTAAAAGCTGTCGTGCGTTGCTATTAACGGCCAGCCATGGCGCACGGCCCTTTTTATGACGCCCATAGGTGTAGAAGGCGCTAAGGGAATGTGAACCCCTTCTATAGGCCCATCACTCAATTCGAAAGGTGGGGCCGGGCCTGTAATTTTGAACACACCTGGAGCGCTGATCGCTTGCTCAACTGTCAGCAAAGGCTGGTACCGAAATTGCTGTGTGGCGGTGTTTATGAGGCGATTAATGCCAGACAAGTCGTCTAGAGCGAGGAACGCCCATTGGTCCGAAGAAGGCTTTTTTGCATTTATCAATTTTGAGACCGCCAGTTCAACCCCAAAGACATGCGGCAGCCCTTGCTTAGCGGCTTCACTGACCCATTTTGCATACCCGAATGTCGATGCGCGGTCGACGATGGGGGCATAGTCGTGCCCGGCGGCTTTTAATGCGCGGACGACTTCTGGTATATGCCCGACAGCCTTGCGGAAGGAATATCCCGTGCGAGTTTTTATCACTTCAGACTTCCCTCCCACATTTGTGAGAGGAGCCTTGCTTGCCCTTGTAGAAGAGACGCTCTGCGACATTTGCATATTCCCTCATGACATTTAAGACCCCTTCCGGGGGGACTTTTTTGCCGGAATTCCATGCACAGACATTTGACCGTCGTACACACAGCATGTCGCTCGCAGAGCTTAGAGACATTCCGCATATATGGAACAGCTTTTCGAACTCTGTTCGAAACTCTCCTATTTCACAAGGTTGCTCTTCCATTTTATCCACATCCCCTCTTATTTTTGGTGAGTGCTTTTTCGAGCATTTCACATTTTTCCTTTATGTCATACAAGTCTCGCTCGAACCCATCACATTCTTGATTCAGATCGCCGATGTCTTGTTCGAGCTCTTTGATTTTGACTTTGCTTTCTATTAAATATCCTTTAGTCTCTTTCAAGACACTTTCTAGATGTTCTATTCTGGCTATGAGAACGCTTTGCCCTTCTTCGCTTTTCGCGAGTGCGAACATTTCCAAACGGTCTATCTCGTCTGTGGCTCTGTGCACCAAAATACTCATTCGCATTTCTCCTCTTCTTGCCTGTCTCTGGCTCTCAATCTTATGATTTGCCTTTCGCGGGCTTTTTCTTGCCGCTCGCGCTCCATTGAGCCATTAACATAGGCCCTGTATTCGCTGGCAGACAGGTGTTCATGCTCTTCCGCGCTCGCCTCAGACAGCGCTGCAGTTGCGAATAGCGCAGAAACGATAAGCACGATAAAAAGTTTTTTCATAACTCCTCCAAAAAGCCTTAAGGACAGACCCATCGCCATCCTCCTCCTTTCAGTATATCCCGAAAAGGTTAATGAAAGGTTAATGGAACCCTAACGAGTCTGCTAGAGAGATGACTCCCATTGCAAAAATTACAGAGGCTGCAGAGGTGATGAATATTGCCAGGGCGACGGAGAGCGTCTTGTGCAAGAATGGCCATATCGTTGGCTTTGGCTCGAGCTTTGGCTCGAGCTTTATCCCTTCTCTTTTCAGCAATCCTGAAAGTGCAGTGAAGCACCTTATGACAGTGTCTTCGAGCCCTTCGTCGCTGTGGACCGAACTCAGCTTGAATGAACAATCCGTTTTCATAAAGCAGATCGCTTCGCCGCCTTCTGACTCACACTTGCGGAGCGCTTGAACCATCTTGTCGTAAGGGCTCGTCTTCATGTAGACCACATCCGCTGCGTCCCCTTCATCGTCTTTAGACATTGGCTATCCCTCCCATGCTTCTGCTGAACCTGCCTGTGCGAATAAGTCTCGCTCTCTAAATGGTTCTTCGGCCCGCGCCTCATCGTTAGAGCTTATGGAAGGCTCCGGGCGGATTATCGGCCCTTCTTCTTCCGTGAGCATCTTCTTGATGTCCCCTATCCCTAGGTCACTTATACCCTGTTTTCGGGCCAGACTTTGCACAGCTTTGGTGTCGACGATTGACCCCTTGCCGATCATGTCTGTGTAGACGACGACCCCCTTTGTGCCGATGCGGTGTATTCTGTCTTCAGATTGCCACCTATCTAGGGCCCTGAAGCTGTGCGAATAATAAAGCGCATTGTTGCAGAGCCCTTGGAGATTTAGGCCTGTTCCGGCGGAAGAGGGGGTCGCCAAGAGGACGCGTGCACCGTCTTTGCTCATGAACGATTTGACTGCGAGCACACGATCGTTGTCGCAGACACCACCGTGATATTCCACGAATGTGATTCCTGCTTCGGTCAGCAGCTCTGCGATTATCTTTATGTCTTCCCTGTAATATGCCCAGATTGCAGCCTTGCCCGTGAAAGATTCAAGCCATTCCAAAACAGCCGTCGCCCTAGGATTGTCTTTTGGCTCCATTATTCTGTGCGCGACCTTGTTTTCATCGTAAAAGAAGCCGGAAGAGACCTGGCGGAACTTATCGAGCTGTGTGGCAGCATTCGCTGCAGAGACGATAGCGCCGCTTTCAATGCTAGAAAACAAAGTCGCCTTTAACTCTTTAATCATCTGCTTTTGCTTCTGCGTCAGATTGAAGCGCCATTCATTGTACATTTTCGGCAATATGCCGACATCCTCTTTTGTCACGCGGAATGTATATGGGTCGACGAGCTTGCGGAATCGGGCGATGTTCTTGTGGCCAATAACATCGTACCCATTGTATCCGCCGAGTATGCAAAACTCAGCCTTAAAGGCCGTGATGTACCTTATCCCGAGAATGCCTTCTTCGAGCCATCGCAGCTGCGCCCACTCGTCGCAAAAATCTTTCGCGATTGGTGTTCCGGTAGCGATGGCCCTATGTGAGGAATACTTCTTGAGCCCTTCGAGGGCCTTCCACCTTTGGGTGCGGTGGTTCTTTATCTCTTGGGACTCATCGACGATTATCATTAAACGCTTAGAGTGTCTCTTCGCGAACAATGTTGCGACTTCTAGACCTTTTTTGGTCTTTATTCCGTCAATGTTGAACGCTGCCCATTGAAAGCCCGGCTTTTTGTCCAGCTCTTCGGGCTTGAATGGCCATGTGAAGGTCTGAGATTCTGCAGCGCTGTGCGCGGGTAGCTCGCTTTCGACCCACTGCCTGTGCACCCCCTTCTTGCTGACCACAAGCACGCCAGAAATCTTCTTCTCTGCATGAAGCATACCTGCCCAGTCTATGAGGGTCTTTGTCTTCCCTAGGCCTTGTTCGAGGAATAAGGCAAAGACATTGGGATATTCTCTCGGCGAGAGAATCTTTTCCATCGCCCTTACCTGGTGATTGAAGGGTGTTGTTTTGTATCGGAATGGCTGCGGAGCAAGCTCGAATTCTTCTAGCAGCTCTTCGCTGGCAACCTCAGAGACCTCTCGGACTTCTAATCCAGGCAGAAGATTCAAGGCTTGGAGATTCTTTTTTGTCGCTTCGACCTTAAGGCTCCCACACTTGAGCCAATGCCTTCGCCCTTCTAGCATTGGTAGCGCTGCGAAGAGCGCTGCACACTTCACCTTGCCCCGTAGAAAGGCGTGCGGACCGATTATCTCTAAAAGCATGATAGACCCTACACCCCCGCCCGAACATTGCCAGGCGGGGGTGCCTATGCGTTTCAGACCCTATTCCTCGTCGCCTTCAGAGACCTCGTCGCCTTCAGAGACCTCTTCGACCTCAGAGACTTCGACCCGGTCGCGAACATAGTCGTATTGCAAGTCGTTCGCACGACCGCCCAGATCCCTGAATTCCTCGAATGTGATGCCAGGATTTTCAAGGAGGATTTGGTACGAGCGATGGCCGAAAGTGTTTTCTTTCCGAGGGTTGTGGTCCATCGTGGCCGTCAAGCGTCGCCCGGTGAACGCCGAAGGACGCCCCCGACTGCGCCCGCTTTTTGCTTGCGTTTGGTCTTGTGTCATTTTCTCTTTCCTTTCTTTTTCAATGGGTTTGGTTTCATCTTCTTTGGTTTTTGCCAATTTATTCACAGAGAGAAAAGACGCCAGCCTTTTGCTCGCATGATTGAAATCGGCCTCTCCTAATATCTCTTTTGCTATTTGAAGTATATCCCCTGTGGCATTGGCTTCTAAGACGTTGACAAATCTTTTCACAGTCTCAGTTTTGTTCGCCATGCGCTTGAACCCCTCGCCGACTATAAGGCCAGTGAGTTGCGTTATCTCTGTTGCAGAGAGGTTTGTGGTTGCTTCTTTCATGGTCTTTCCTCTTTTTTGGCTTTTGAGGCTGCCCGATGCAACCCCTTCTAATTTTAGAATACAGCGAAAAGGTTAACAAATCGTTAATTTTTTCCGGTTTTCAGAAACGAGAGCAGAAAAATATCTGCCAGCGGAAAAAAGGGCTTTTCTTACAACGCCGATGGGCCGATAGTCATGGTGCCGATTGGCCAACGGCGCAGGAAATTGGCCTTAGCAAAAAAGGAGAATGAAAGTGACCAAATCGTCGAAAAAAGAAAAGAGCAAAGAAGTCGCGGTTGTAGTTGAGCATCTGCCGTCTGCTGGGGCTCAAGACTTTGAGGCGCATGCCGCCGCAGGGATGGAAGATGTCTCCAGCAAAGATGTCATTATCCCCCGTCTCACACTTCTGCAGACCCTTAGCCCGCAGCTGAACAAGAAGAAGGGCGAATACATTGAAGGTGCAGACATTGGTATGATCTGTGATCTTGGGACTGGCGACCTATTCCCGGATGACCTTCTCTTCTTGCCAGTGCATTATAGAAAAGATTTTCTTGAATGGGCCCCACGCTCAACAGGCAAGGGCTTAATCGCCATCCATACAGACCCAAGAGTTCTTGACACCTGCAAGAAGGATGAAAAGAACAAGATGGTTCTCCCGAATGGCAACTATATCGCTGAGACAGCGCAGTGGTTCGGGCTTAATTTGTCTGCTGGTCGCCGCCCCTGCTATATCCCTATGACTTCGACCCAGCTGAAGCGTTCCCGCAAGTGGATGACTATGGCCATTGGTGAGAAGCTCGTCCGGGCAGACGGGAGCGAATTCGCCGCACCGTTGTTCTATCGCGTGTATAGACTCTCTTCTGCCACAGACTCAAATGCCGAAGGCGAATGGGCAACATGGGTCATCAATCGCGATGTGGCGCTGCCAGACTTTAAGTCGAATGTTGACTGGCGGCAGATAAAGGCTGAAGCGGTTGCGTTTAGGGAATCCATCATAAGAGGTGAGGTAAAAGCCGATCAGGTTGAATCCGACCAGACTGATAGCGAAGGGGCCATGTAATGTCCCAAAGAGAAGTCAGCGAAGTCGAAGAGTTTGACGGCTGCGAGGGGGAGGGCGAGGAAGATACACTCGCCCTCCTTCAAGAAGTGCTCTTAGAGGCGGTCAGCCTTGAGGAACACGCCGTCTCCCTCGAAGAGGATCTGAAACAGGTGAAGTCTTCTTTGCGTGCGATGAAGGAGCAGCGAATACCAGAGCTGATGGCTTCTTTGCGCATGGAGCAAATGACTTGGAATGGATGGTCAATAACGATAAAGGACTTTGTCAGCGGTGGCCTTCCGAAAGAAGGTGAAAAGAAGACAGCCGCAATCAATTGGCTCAAGGACAACGATGGTGGTTCATTGATTAAGACAGAAGTCAAAGTCAATTTCGGTCGAGGGGAAGAAGATCGGGCCTCAGAAGTTGCTAAGAGGCTTGAAGACCTAGGCTTTACACCGTCTTCGAATATGACTGTTCATCCCTCGACGCTCCAAGCGTTTGCTCGTGAAAGATTGAGGAGCGGGGAGAGCATAGACGCTGAGACTTTGGGCTTGTATATTGGTCGGGTCGCGAAGTTCAGCAAAAAGCAGGAGGGTTAAGCATGAGCGGAATAGTCGTCGTTGGTGCAGGGATGGCCGGCCTTCTCGCAGGGTCTATGCTCAGGAAAGACTGTCCCTTAATACTAGAGGCGAGGGAAAGGCTCCCACACAATCACAGCGCTGTCTTGAGGTTTAGATCTTCTATCGTAGGTGACACCGTGGGCATACCTTTCCGCAAAGTCCAGGCGATTAAAGCGGTGGAGCGATGGTCCAACCCTATCGCAGACACGCTATCGTATTCAATGAAGACCAATGGGGCGTACACCATACGCTCTTCCGTGACCGCAGATGCAAAAGTGAGCGAAAGGTACATAGCCCCTGAAGACTTTATCGCTAGGCTCGCCAGGACCGTCCAAGGGGAATTTGCTTTCGGGAAGAAGTTCAGCTTCTCGGATAGATGGCGGGGGAGCTCCCCTGTCATTTCGACAATCCCGATGCCGCACCTTATGGAGGCATTAGGGTGGGAGGAAAAGCCAGAATTCAAATACAAAAAAGGGATAAACATCACAGCGAAAATAACGGATTGTGATGCGTATTGCTCACTGTATTGCCCTGGGTACCATTTCCAGGGATCTAGGATTAGCATAACGGGCGACAACCTCGTTGTAGAATGCTACCCTGCGACAGAAAAAGAGGCCATTCTTATAAAAGAGCAGATGGAGCCTATCGCGTCAGAGGCCGGGCGCAAGCTCGGCGTTCGCGAGATGCACATCACAGATGTGAAATGCCAGGAGCAGCCATATGCAAAAATATTGCCAATCGACAATCGCATAAGGCAAAGATTCATAATTTGGGCGAGCGATGAAAAAAGAGTCTATGCGCTCGGCAGGTTCGCGACATGGCGACCGACTTTGCTTTTAGACGATGCCGTCAACGATGTTCGGCAAATACAGAAGCTCATAAGTGACCCAGGCTCAGCCTATCCGCACAAGAAGAAAGGGTAAGTATGCAAGTTCAACTCATAGACTACACAGGGGCAGGGGCAAAAGACCCTGCAAGGTATGCGGCAGAGCGCTTAGTCTTTACGAAAAAGACGCGCCTAACGATGGACAGAAAAACGCTCGAAGCTGTAGAAGGGTTGCCTTGGTCAGAGATTGAAGATGAGCTCAGGTATATGGCCAAGACGATCCCGAGCTCATGGGAGTTTGTCACCTATACATTTTTGATAAATGATGTCACCCGTGGCTTCACTCACCAATTTGTCCGTACCCGAACAGGCAGCTATGCCCAGCAGACCATGCGCGTCTTGCGGATGTGTGGGTGGGAGTACGGCACTGGCCCTACGATCTTTAGGGATGAAGCCCTGAGGCAAAAGTACGATGAAGCGATGGGCGCGATCGATTCCGTATATTCCCAGCTCATAAAGTCTGGCGCAGCAATAGAAGATGCTAGGGGCGTACTGCCTACAAATATCCATACCAATATCGTCGCCAAATTTGATCTGAGAGTGATGGCAGATATGCTCCGCAAGAGGGCATCAAGCCGCACACAAGGTGAATATAGAGATGTGTTAGAAGGCATGAAGGCCGAAATCATGCGCGTTCACCCATGGGCGAGCTTGTTTTTGTCGAGGAGCGCGGATGCCTCTGCACAAGAGCTTGAAAAAGAGGTCTTGGCTCTAGAAATCCCGCAAGAGAAGAAAACCGAAATTGTTAAATTGATAGATCAGATGAGGCAATTATCATGAAAGAAATTGGCAATGCTCGCAGATATAAAATCCTCGCAGAAGGCGAGACATTCATCACGATCCAGGACGTCGAAGACAAAGACAAAAGGGTATTAAAGGTCCCCATATCACAAGTCGAAGTTAAGAACAAATCATTCGGGGAAGACTTTACACTCTTTGCAGAAGTTGCATTCCCCCCATGGTGCGAGGCAGTTGGCTTGTCAGTCTTCGACGAGAGGTCTAAGAGGATTGTGGTCATCGTCGACATAGACGGAACGGTGGCAGATTGCGCACATCGCGTTCACCTCGCGCAAGCGACAGAATGGGACGAGTTCCACGCTTTGTCGCCGTATGATACACCGAAGTTCGAAACTGTCGAATTCATAAAAGTTCTTCAAGCGCAAGGGTACATAATCTTCGGCCTTACAGGCAGGGACGAGAAGTATGAACAGATGACTTCTAGCTGGCTGGTGAAGTATCGGATCCCCCTAGACTACACCTTCATGAGGCCAAGCGGAAACCGGGCGAGGGATTGCGACCTCAAGCCGAAGATGCTTATCGACTTGTTCGGGAGTAAAGAAAATGTTCAAGAGAAGGTGTTGGTCGTTTTGGAAGATAGAGACAGGGTCGTCGAAGCCTTTAGAGAGATGGGCCTACCTTGTTGGCAAGTGCAAGCAGGAGGATATTAATGGCGTTTTTTAGAGAAGGCGGAAAAAGGGCGAGCGAGCTGCTAGACCTTTGCAAAGAGACATATGCGGTGAGGTCAGCAGAATATGGCGATAGCTATATTGTGATTGGCAATGCACTTGAGCGCAATTTTCCCTGAAGGTGTTGAGCTAAAGACAGAAGAAGACTTTAGAAGGTTCCACCTGTTCGCATGGACCGTCGGCAAGCTTGTTCGGTATTCTCAGAATTGGTCGAGCGGGGGCCATGGTGATAGTTTGCACGACGCTATTGTGTACATGGCGATCCTTGGCACAGAAGATGAGAATCTGAAAAAGGAGACCGAAGATGAAGGCGTTGATTTTTGATACAGAAACGACGGGCCTTCTGCCACCCAGCATCGCCCGAGATAACTACCAGCCCAGAATCATTGAGTTCTTCGGCCACATCATTGACGATGATGGCTCTTCAATAAGAGAGCTCGAATTCTTCTGCAATCCAGGCATTGAAATATCTGAAGAGATAACGTCCATAACAGGCATAAAAAAGTCCGACGTCGTGGATGCGCCCCCATTTTCGCACTATGCGGAGAGCGTGAGAGGATTGCTGCAAGATGCGGACGCAATCGTCGCCCACAACTTGGCTTATGACTGGAAGATGTTGGATCTAGAATTAAGCAGGTGCGGCGCGGGTGCAGATTTAGGATGGCCGAAGATTAGGATCTGCACTGTCAAAGAGAGCCTATTCTATAAAGGCTATAGGCTGAATCTAAATGCATTGCATGAGTTCCTGTTCGGCTGCAGATTCTCAGGGTCGCACCGGGCGCGGACGGACGTTGGGGCCTTAACGAGGTGCTACATAGAAATGCGCAAAAGGGGGGATCTTTGAGGGGCGATGGGCGTTGCTGGCGGTTTTGAGATTCTTGGTGCGTTCGCGGGTCGTTTCAGTTGCATGGAGCTGAGCGAGATCGAAGAGGCCTGTGCGAAGATCGGGATTCAAATACAAGGCAAGGAGCTCATAGACAAAATCAGCGATCTGAAAAACAGTGGGCACCTTAAGGTCTATGGTTATGGAAAAAGCATCGAGGTGATAGCGACACAGAAAGGCAGGGAGGCATACCGAGACTATCGGTCCTTCATATTAGGAAGAATGTCCGAGGGCGGAAAGCACCCCGCAGCTATGCTGCTTGTAAGAGAGATGCTGAAAGAGGGAGACAGCGACGATGGGTGAAGGCAGTATGCGAGATCTAGAGAGAACACTTGTGGATCTGTGCGGGCCATGGGGGCGCTCGCAGCAAGATGCAGCGCCGCAGAAAAATAATCTAGGAAATTAACGATTCATTAACCTTTTCGCGCTATTATGAAAGGAGAGGGAGCGCTGGGCGACCTCAAGTCTTAGATAGGAGAATGAATCATGACCAACAAAGAAGCCCTCAAAGAAGTCAAGGCTCGCATAGAAGACGCATTGCTTAAAATGATCTATGCAGATGGGGCCCATAGTCTGGGGGCGCACGATAAGAGTCGGGACGCTCTGCAAGAGGCAAGGGAAACACTCGCCTTGGCTTTGTCAGAAATCCGAGACCAGATCAAGGAGTCCGTTCGATAGTCGAGCCAGTGAAGCGATCAAGCCAATAGCGGAGTCCAACAATGACAGAGCAAAAAACCAAAGGTGGGCCAGGCGATGGGGACATTTACATCGGCAGCATGATACGCCTGGCCCGGCTCCAATCAGGGATGAGCCAAGGGAGCCTTGGTGCGGCCCTAGGTTTAACATTTCAACAGATCCAGAAGTATGAGCGTGGGGCAAATCGCGTTTCGGCGATGCATTTGCACAAAATATCTGGCATTCTCAGCAAGCCTATAATTTACTTTCTGCCAGAAATAAGTGATAGGGGCAAGCCAGCAATGGGCGAAGTGGGATGTGGGGTCGGGTATGTGCTGACAGCTTCAGACTGGCGGCTCATAAACGCTGTTCGAAAGCTGCCCGCTAGGACGCGAGGGATAATCCGCCGATTGGTTGAAGATGCTGCACGCATGGTCGAAGAAGGAGTTGGGCATGACCGAGTATGAAGGCCAATTCGCGGGCCAGATATTTGAGGCCTTGAGCGTGGGTCTCGCATGCGGAGCGGTGACGCTTCTGGCCCTCTCGCCGTCGCTGGGCCAGGGGTTCAATGCCGTCATGTACATCGTGTGGGGGCTGCTTTGGGGCTTTGTGTTTGGATTTATCGCGAGGGGAGGTGCGTCATGACCTATAAACGCGAACTGGCCGAGGCAATAAGGCATGTCACCAATGTTGCGGTGTGGCTTCTGGAACAGGCCGACCAGGAAGAGTCCCGTGGACGGGGCGAGTGGGTCGTGGATACGGAGGACCGCGTGGTCAGCCTTCTGCGCGGCGCTGACCAAGATGCGGAAGATCACGAGAGGTACATATGCGAGGCCAAAGGCAGGGACCCAGACTTAAAGAAGGATGACGCGTGATGACATGTCCTGAATTGAAAGTCTGTGAGAAGTGCGGCGGGAAGGGCTTTATCCCTACCGGAGAGCGATGGGGGCCGAACTTAGTGTGGGTGAAGCGCTGCATGGATTGCTGTAAGCACAATGGAGGTACATGGGTGCAATCGGAAAACCACCCGCAGCCAGGCGCTGTGACTTGCTCTCTTTGTGGTAAAGTTATGGAGGAGGATAAGCGATGATGGGGCCAAAATCCTTCCCGCGCATAGTTTATATAACATCTATTAAAGGATGGGTTCATGACTACACGCTCTTAGGCGCTGGGTATTGGTCTGGCAGAATTTGGGATCGCACTACGATCCGTGGTGGAACGCCCTATGCGCCGAAGGCTGAGCTTGATGAGGCGGTGGAAGCTTTGCGCGGGTTGTATAGACTGGTCGTCTGGGACCAGCCGAAGGACCTTAATGAGCGTGAGAAGATCCTTTTGCGTGCGGAGCCTTTCATTATAGACGAGGATGGAGAGCGAGATGGAACGGAATAAAGACATTATAGAAATCAGCTCTAAGCTCATCACATTGATGGACGAGCATGGGGGTGAGTACTTCTTGGTGGAAATATCATATGGCCCTATACCACAACAGAAGGGCGCTGAGTTTGTTCAGAAGTGCATGTTAGAAACGCTTAAAAGGCACCTCGGCCAAGTTTCAAGAGAGATTGTAGAACGAGCGCTGTCCACCTGTCCACCCATTTTGCAAGAAGGTGTTGAGAAAGGAGACCAAAAATGACTGAACATTGCGAATTGACAGAAAAAGAACTCGCCAGCCTTACGGACGCACAAGTCGTGCTGGCGCTCAAGGGCCACTACCCCGTGGGCAATAGCTCATCAGAGCAAGTTCTGGAGCGCCTGGACGCTATCGCAGCCAAGCTGGCGGACTTTGACGACTTGGTCGGCTATCTCGGCGCGATGTACAGCGTGGCCAACGCCTTTGTAGGTGAGGGAGAAGAGCACTTCCGCCCGCTCGTTGACCGGGCCCGTGTTCTTGTTGGAAAATACCTTCCAAAGAAGGAGACCGAAAATGACTGAGAACGAGATGCGAGGGGTGAACACTATACTTGAGGGGGCTTTGTGTGCCGCAGAGCTTAGTACGAGATCGCCCGGTTTCCACCGACTAGCGTTCCCTCATATTTATATTTGCGGAGACAAACAGGAAATTGAGGCTGCTATCTGCCTGGTACAAAATGCAGTGCGCAGCCTGTTAATAAGTGGCAGCGCTGCCCGTCCACCAATTTTGCGCGAAGGCGCGGAGAAAAAGGCCGAAAATGACTGATATGCCAAGAACTAAAAACCCATCTATGTTGGTGGTAAAGTATGCAGCGCCGCGCAACGATTAAGCGGAAGGAGGGCGAGCGATGATTAGCTACCCCATAACAATATGCCCACGCTGCGGGTCTGTGTCCTGCATACGCCCCGGCGGATGGGACACAACCGATGTTTGCGAGAGATGTGAGAAGGAGGACGAGTGATGAAGTTAAATATAGTGCCAGGAGACGATGATTTCACAATCGTGATAACAAGCATTAGCGAAGAAAACCTGCCAGAGGTCTTAGCAAGGCTGGACGCTGTTTTTAGCGTGGAAACGGAGGACGAGTGATGAGCGATAAACCAAGAACAGATTGGGTATCATTTTCTTTAGGCGGGCTATGGGCTATGGAAAAGGACGGCGGTCTGCTTGTGCCTAAGTGCCATCCACTATCATCTTCTGAACGGGCCGAGCGCCTCATATCCTATGCTGCCCAGGGACTTGGTGTGCCTGGTTTTTGCATAGAAATGCACCCTTCCGGCGTCTGGGAGGTCTTTGTCGGGAACGGGACGCTACGCTTGCTTTTTGACCATTCTGAAAAAATGAGATCTGATGAACGCTGGACAGTGAAGGAATGCATAGCGTTCAGGCGCAGTAGGATTTTTATCTGCCTTTTTAATCCGCCTGCAGCCGAGCTTTATCGAAAAGCTTTTTGGGGGACGAGTGATGGTGAACGATAAAGTTGAAATGCCCGTGGGCCCTTCCGCGACGGAAGAGATGAATGCGCTATTGCATCATTGCAACTTATTTACTGCGGCGAGCGGTAGGGTTTCTAGAATGATGGACCCACAGTGCCTAGAGACGCTCAGATCTGTCCGTAGGCAGCCTTTTGCCCCTTCAATGTACCCTAACACATTAATCGCCGCGCATTGTGTCCCTCGATCGCCTGCAGCCAATGCACAAGCTGTCTTAGCGTATGGCGAGACCGATAGGCGATAAAGCCTATCACCTCCAATATGTCCGCAACGGCGCAGCCAGGGCTGAGAGTGTAGCTGATGGGAGGTCACCACTCAATATGGCCGCTTCATAAAGCGTCCCTGCGAAGAAGTTCGGGGAGCTGGGGGACTTGCCGATCATTGCGCGGTTGTCGCCCGAATAATATTGAATCTCCCCGACAGAAGATTCGTCAATCTTGATGGTGCCTTCTTGATACACCTTCAATCCTGCCCCACCCGAGACATACACAAAGTCTTCGCAGTTCTGTAGATTTCCGGAGGATGCAGTCCCGATTATTTTCCGCGTGCCATTGTAGAATGCCTCTAAGAGCGTAGCGTCTAGACCAACGCCTATCCTCCCGAAGGTGTCAGCGCTCCCATAAACGCCTATTAGGTCAGAAGACACTAGCGCTGTTTCACCAGAAAACAGGACGATTGGCTTTTGGGCCATGAACGCTTTAGGGGACGAGGGCGTACCTGCTTCCGTTTGGAGGAACTCGCTTGTCCCGTTGAATTCAACGCCGGGCTTTGTGCCAGGGCTGGCGGATGCGACGAGTTTAGGCTGAAGTGAGTTTGTTGGTTGCGACATGTTATTGCCTTCGCCAGATTGGTCGTACAGGGTTGTGACCCTCGCTTCGCCGACGACGGTGAAGGCGTTCAGGTCTTGACCAGTAGCGTACACATCTTGCTCAGAGTCATCGTCAGTGTCTCTTATTCTCACGATCGGGCCGCTGTAGCCCGAGACCATCTTCCTTACCCCCCAACACCCTTTCGGTGTGAACGATGGGTAGGAAGAGAGGTCGTAAGGGTCCAGAGGTGTAGGGTCTATTGCATTAAAGCTATGCATGAATGGCACGAGAGACCTTAAGTCTGAATCATCGTCCCTTTCGGCATGGACTTCTATGTCGATTGCTCCGTATCCGCCGAGATTGACAGCGCTGGTCGTGCCCGTACCCAAATCCGTCTCAGACCAGCTGCCGCCGTCCTTTTTTACGCGGGCGACGAAGCGGGTTTCTTCGGGGTCTTGCGCGTTGTCCTGCGGGACTTCATCTGGATCTGTGTATTTGGCAATGTCTGACCTTAGGCGATCTCGGCGGAGCCAAGACAGCTGCGGCGTTGTCGTATAGACAGAAGGCGGGTAGCTTTCTTCTTCGATTAAAACCCTGTCCGGCGGATAGGCACGCTGCGCCCGACCTTCAACAGAGACGCTTATTGCATCCGCGTCTTCTTCTGGCAACTTCTGGAAGACGGTGTCCGACAATAGCTTAACATTGACGGCCTCACCGCCGGAAAAGACGGTCTCCCCGAGCGAAGCAATAGCCGAATTTGACAAGAAGAAGACCCTCGCGTCCACTTCATGTCGCCTAGGCGATGTATCCAACAAGCCACGCCACACTGTGTTAAGGGTGTATGAGCCATCAAGATTGTCTGTGAAGGTCTCATACGCAATTATCTCATCACCTACAATCAGCATATTCGCCCCGGCGCGGACTTGTGTGCTAGATGCATTGGCTAGGATGGTGGAATCTGTCACTTCCTTAATTTTAAGAGGGCCTGTATCCATGGCCCCATATTCCTCAGCGATGAGGGCAGCTTCCGCGAATTCAGCGTTGCTTGAATCTTCAGAATAGGTTGCCCCACCATCGATCGACACAAGCGCGTCAAAAAGCAGGTCTGAGGCGGTGGGCTGCTTCGCCAGGTATATCAGCCTTTTGTCTTCTTCAAAAGACACATCCCCCGCGATGACGCCTTGTGCGGCCAGCCAGCGTGGAATTTCTATAATCTGCTGTTCGGCTATGGGCGTTGCTTCTATGGACGGCCTGACAAAAGCAGAAGGTTGCGGACTGGCATAAATAGTATGGCTGACTGCGAACCTGTCTTGGATAAGGTCTATGGCGATCTCTCCGTCTTCCAAAGTCCCCAGGTCAAACTTCTGAACACGCATGATAATTTTTTCAATGCCAAAGTCTGGCCATGTGACCGCAATAACATCCCCAGGGCGCAGTTGGAAGCCTTTACGACTTGTCAAAATGCGCATCTTCACCAGCGGGATAGAAAGCATGTTCAATTCACGCGCCGCTATCGCATTCGCATTATCGGCTGTAGTTATGCCACCGAAGTTGTATTCGGCAGATTTTATTGCACCTTGAAAGCCTATGTTGGACATGTCTTGCGCAAAAGCGGTTTTGTCGTTGTATTCATCTTCTCTTGAATTGTATATGACGCGAACTTGATTCTTAGTGTCCTGCCAAGTGGCCGCAGAATAATTCGAGATCTCTGATATATCGCTCGGGCCGTACACTTCTAGATCGTCAACATCATAGTCATCTCTTATCATCTTCAGCGTTATCTTCCTGGTCGAAGGCTCTTCGAACAAGATCGCATCGATTTGGGTGAGGATTTCTTCGATCGCATCGCTCGCATCGCCTGGGGAAGCCAGAGCAATGCTCATGCCGTTCCCCTCATTTTCACAGACCTGGGCACCATCGCTGAAGGAATCCGTATCAATTAAAGCAGGATCTATCCCTAATCGCCCCCAGTCCGAACGCAAAATGTCGTATAAAATCTCAACAGGATTAGCATCATCCCCTATAGCCCCGAACCCTAAACCTTCAGGAATCATGCTGACTTCAAAAGACAAGGGCCGAACTTGGGGTTGCTCACCGACCTCGCATCTTTCTAGAACCGCATGGACCAACCCGCGATAAGCCGGAACAATGCTCTGCGGGGAGAGCTTTGAGAGAAGGTAGGAGCTCGTCGTTTGTGCAAAGGTCCCTGAATAAAGACGGATCGTCCCCCTAAAGCCCCCGCCCCGGTCTTTCCCCCCGAAGGCCGACCCTTGGCCTATGTATATTGGCTCCCCTGCGGGCCCAGGCGCAACATCCCCGGACCACAAGAGCTTGTCGTCCGCCCATATCTTACGGAAAGAAGCCCCAGCCGAAAAAGGGCAATAAAGGCCTAGACCAAGATGCATCCCCAGGAAGTATCGGTACCCGGTTATGACCCTCTTGCTAGAGAAAAGGCCTGTCTTGACCTTTTGTGTCATCGCCTGTGTATAAAAGTCGCCGTACCAAAGAACATTCGGACCTCGCAGACGGACCGTCCCCCAAAATAGAGTCACAGGCGTGCCTTCTTTGGTTATTGGGAAGCTCGAATCTTTGAAGCTGCCCGCCTTAGCATTCTGCAACTTCGGCTTCGGCGCAAGCAAGGCCGTAGCAACAAAAGAGAGCGTGAAAAGGAAGAGTGTGAACCAAAAAGGCATTTTATTGGAACCCTACTGCAAAAATGTTGGAAGATGGTATAAAGGGGTGACCGCCGAAGTTGATAATGTTGTTGAACTTGTCTCGGCAATCTCCGACGGCGTGATCGCATCCTGCGTATATGTCGACTGTATCCCCGATTTTTATGTTCGGGAATGGATAATTGAGATCGATCGAAGCCCCAGATTGATACACAACCATCCTCCGTTCCCCATCGCTCGCCCTAATTATCTCACCAGCCTTGAACCAATTCTGTGAGGCTCCGCCAGAAGAGGCTAAAACCAAGCTCGCCCCATTGCTCGAGATGTTCAGGACTGTTGTTCGCAGCTTGTAGGCTTCTGAGCTAATGCCGCACCTCGAGCTATAAAGGCAATGGTTGCATTGGGATTGGTAAAATGTCCCAGGGACAGAAGACTTCATCTTTCCAGCCAAAACAGAAGGAACCCTAAACTTCGCAACACGGCCAGAAACCGAAATGGCCGCGACCTCGCCCCGCCAGTATTCGATTGGTTGGCCTGTTGCGGTGTGCAACCGATATATAATCAGTTGGAGCGAATTCGGAGAAACCCCATAGGCGAAGTCCTTAACGATCCGCTCTGTGTACGGCATTCGAATTTCGATCGTCGGGGAATCTTCTTGCGTGCCACCTTCCAACGACCCACGAGTTATGGGAATGGCATTAAATGTGTGCCCAGAGAATTCGACACTTTCAACATGGCTCGTGAATCTGTATGTGGTCGAATTTGAATAGAACTCGTACAGCTCTATCGGTTGGCCATCATGGGCGGACATTTCATCTTCTAAATAGGTCATTCTTCCACCGTCTTTATGTTAAGTTCCAGCTTTGAATATGCGCCATAATGGGTAAATGTCACCTTATCCTCCCCGAGCCTGACCTTCGGCATGTATTCGATCGAAGCTATTGTAGACCCTAACACTGTGTCGGGCAAAGGGGTATCGACGATTATTGTTATGGTTCCATCTTGGTTGTCGACGGCTGAAGTGACTTTTCTAGGCTGCCTGGCCCCGTCCGCCGTCGTGAGCATTAGCGTTTTGTGCGCATCAGACCCGTACCAGTCTTGCGCGTATTGCTCTTCCGAGAATATGTCGAATTGGAATGAGCCTTGCTCTGGTTGGACAGCGACGCGCAGATCTTCTCGGAACGACGGGCAATAGAACGGCTTAGACTGTCCGGCGACAGTGTCTAGGAACAGCTTAAAGAATTGGAGTTCTTGCCGAGACCTTATAACATATTCGCGCTGGCCAGATATTCTGGGGAAGGCTTGCGACGCATACACGCTATAGACATTCCCGAAATCAATCTCTTCCGAGTTGATTGTGAAAGCGTCATCCACAAGAGAGTTGTTGAGCGGTCTTATATCGAGCAATGGTAGACCGTCAAACATCGTGAGAGAAGCTGTGCGCCCGCCTAGAGATTTTAATTCTATGGCCTTACCTGCTACAACCATCTGTGCCGCATTCACAGGGAACCTCGAGATTTTTGTGCCATCGTTAATATGTGCCACTTCGCAAGGGTATGCCGTTGTCCCTGGAGGGAAGTTCGCATTCAAAACATTTTCCAATATTATATGGTCATCGCTTTCGAAAAAGACTTTCACCAACTCGCTATGAGCATTTTTGGCAGAAACGAGGAGCAAAAAGTCACCGACCCTAAAGTCTCTGAGCGAGAAATCTCCGTACAGGTCTCTTGTTCCTTGAGGCGCTTGAGCATTTAAGTAAAATGCTTCATGCCAAAGTGGGAACACCATCGGGGAGCTAATAGATGTGAACAGATTTGCCCTTTGGGCCCGTATCTTTGCATCGCTGGTGAAGACGATTTTGTATTCAAGATTGCACCTCGGCTTAGGCCGAACTAATACCCTTTGTTCTTGGCCGTCATATGCGCGGATAACGTCCGTCTTCCACTCATACACTTGCTTCAAAGGGGCTTCAGCTGGCTCGTACAAGACGACAGCCCTAGAAGCCTTAAAAGTCAGTTCCCCCGCACCAATTAAGAAATTGAAAATGTACGATGCGTCAATCTCGATCGGCGCAAGAGGTGTAAGCGTTATTGAATAGCGTATCAGCTGAAGCCTTTTGTACACATCCCCGGCCTCTGCAGAAACTTCCAGCCCCGTAGTGTCGTCTTCCACAACATTTAAGATCTCGTTCTGCTCGAGACAAGCGTTCCATATCCCGAATTCTTGTGGAACGCCGATGGGCGGATTGCGAACTTCGATTAGGTCAGGTATGACCCAGACCTTATTGTAATAATCGCTTTCCATGCCTGGCATAACGCTCGAAGCGTCTGCATGGCCGGGCTTGGTCGGGGCGAGAGATGGGTAGCCAATTATGTCGGAAGACAAAATGCCCACCGTGTATCCGCCCACGCGCCTAGAGAGCGCATGTGTAAAATCTCCCGATCCAACGCCAGCAGCGCTAGGGTTGAACAAAAGCGCCGTCATACAATCTTCCTAACCGCGAACCCGCACCACCCAGAAGTGTTCTCATATGGGGGTGACTCTCTAATCTCTTCAGGCGGGACTGTTCCACCATCTTCCCTCCGTCTACGCATAGGGAAAAACTTCCAAGTGTCACCACTTAATTGGACTTCCTCCCCGGCTTGCCGACCGTGTAGTGAGCAGAAGCGGAAGTCCGGAACAACCCCTAAAGGGAAGAACGCCTCAACATTGCTAGGGAATTCGACGAGGAGCGGGGCGGGCAGGAATGGTGTGACACCATTAATAGGGTTCAATCCTAAGGAATGCACTGCATCTGCGAAGTGCCCAGCTCCAGATGATGTTATATAGTCCCCCAATGTATTAAATGGCCTAAAGATCTGTAGAACTTGAGTCCCGACCTTTACAGGCTCTTGGGAATCAGCTCCGCCTATGTACAATTGGAAATTGTTTGTGTTATATGATGCGAAGAGGAAGGCATGCACACCGATCCCCGCTTGCCCTTCATACCTCCCGCTTGGGTTGGCCGAATATGCCCACCAGTGGTAGTAAGAAACCGCAAGATACGCCGGGCGAGGGGTGATGCCGAGCGTTAGTGTATCGGCTTCGCCGAAGAAAATGTGCACATAAAACCCGGCCCGAGTTTCTATAACAGCGTGTATGTACTGTGGGCCGACTGTCGGGCCAGAGAAAAAGTGGTAAGAGGTAAAGGGGCCTGTGAGGTCATTCGCGATTGCATCGTAAGCGGCCACATTTGGCTGCCCAGTGAAAGCCGCCGGGGCCATAGCCTGAGGAGATTCTCGCATATAAACGATGGTCAGTGTAAGGGTAGCCAAAAGGGTCTGTCCCGCTCGCGAGGTACCTCTGAAAATTGACAAAGCATGTCCCCTTGCTTAGGCTAATGAAGGTTGGCCAGTTGTCTTCATTGACGGTCCACCCATTCGCGATAGCGAAGGCCTTCAATTTCACATTTATCAGATCGTCTATGTCAGATGCCGTACCTGTAGAATATGCCATCTAAACCTCCTTAATGCAGAAAAAGTGATTCTTGGCATTCCGCGCAATATTCGGGAAGATCCTGTATGTCTGAGATGTACCCCCGCCGCTTAAAGTTGCCCCACCCCATGAGCCATTTGTGAGGGTTTCTGTCGTCACGATTGAATCTCCACCGGCACCCGGAACCTTCGCCAGGACAGGGAGCGATAGCCCCGCTTCATTTTCCGCCGATACAGTAGGGTGGGCGGTAGTCAGGGCTGCATAGTCTATGCCCGCCCCGACATCCTTATTGATGGCCCGCCTTAGATTTTGCAAGCTCTCTTGCGCGCTCGACCCTATCTTTACATTCCCGTCAACTTCTGTTAGTGCAGCCTGGAATGTGTAGACCTTTGTGTCGATCGTCACCGTCTCTCCGTTCAGCGGCTGGCCGGTTAGCGTGAGAAGCCCGGAAGATTTAGATTGGCCCAGAGAGAAGGTCTGCTCCGGCGCAACATCAAAGCCCGGCACATAATAGGTCTCGTCGATTATCCCGATTATCCCCGCTTCTGGCACACCTCCCGAAAAATGAAGGGGGATTATTATCCTCGCGTCTGGATAATTCGGCGGCGGGCGAATGTCCCAGGCGATTAAAGAGTCTTCCTGGCCTGCATTTCCGCCCCCAGAATGATAAGGCCAAACATAGTACCCCTGCTCATGGTTTTTGTAAGCATCAACAGTGCTATAGTCACCATGATTAAAAACATCGACCCATTGTCCGCCCGGCGTGCGGATATGAGCGCAATCCTCACCCGGATCGGCGAAGCTTCTAAAGCCCGAATTCGCCGTCGTGTAAATTCTAGGCGGATCATCGTCTGTTGCGGCGATGAAAAGAGGGTAGGGGTATTCAATAGGATTGGCAAAAGGCAAAAAGAAGCCCGCGTAAAGGCTGAAATATGATGCAGCCACCTTTGCAATAACAATCAGCCTTCTGTCATTGATATAAAACCAATAATCTATATTGTTCTGCCATAAAATAAGATTGGTCCCAGGCGAAGCCCCAGGCTGTCCAGCGATTTCGAAGCCAGTGTCGAACGCTATGGCGCCATATACCTTCCACCAGTATATGCCTTCAACAGGCGTCGCACCTGTTCGGATATTCACATGGACAGGTGCAGTGTCGAGCGATCCCGGCCCGCGCAAGTACCTTTCTTCGACCTGCCCGGCGGTGACAGTGACAGACTTCTCTACCACCCACCCATTCGCCACTGCAAATGTGACCAGCTTATCTAGAAGATCCAACCAGCCCGAAGCTGTACCCGTTTCAACCGCCATTTTTACCTCCTAAGAAGACGCTCCACTGCCGCAGGGTTGCGCTCAATTGCGTTAAGTATAGCCTTCTCCCCTTGAACAGAAGACATTGCTGCGATCGTCTCCGAGGGATTCACAACATTAACAACGCGGATGTTCACAGGCGAAGGCTGACTCGCGCCCCTATCGCTACCACCAGATTGCTGCTGCGGCGTTTTAATATCAACTTGCTCCCCCGGCGAAGCCTTAAAGGCGACGAGCTGGCTATCCGGACCGCCGCTCCCGCCGACGGTGAACGATCCGCCTTCCTTAAACCCGAACAAGCCCCCCAAGCCCCCCAAGCCGCCGAACAGGCTACCTAGACCACCAAAGCCCCCACCACCGCCCATCCCGCTTAGAAGCTGCGAGAAGAGCTGGTTTGTCGTCAACCGCAGCAATTGTTCAAAGAGAGATGCAAAGAACTCCCTCACATTCAGCTCCCCGGTCTTCGCAAAATTAACGATTGAATCTGTCGCCCTGTTGAAGGAATCAACCACCAAGTCGGAGACTTGGGTGCCGAGCTCGTTGGACTGTTGGATCATCCTCGCTAAGCCATTCTCAAGCCCACCAGAATATGTGTTGTCTAAGGCGGTCAATTCGACATTAAGGTCTCGCACAGCCTCTTGGAATTCTTTTACAGATATCGTGCCCTGGTCAAACAGCTCTATGAGCGCGAACTTTCTGTCAATCAAGTCTTCTTCAGGACCTTTTATAGACTCAAGCACATCGCTTTGCACTTGAAGTACCTGGTTTTGCTCGAGGAGTGACCTTGTGAGGGCTTCTTCTGCGGCGGTCATTGACCGTTCCATCCGATCTTCCGCGTCCATCAGAGACTGACGGATCTCTCTTTCTTTCCGGTTTAAGGCCAGAAGCTCATTTTCGACTTGGATCCCTTTGATGACGTCTTCAAAAGACTCTGGCCCTTTGTCCTTATCGCCAGGATTAGGGATATTCGGCGGGCCAGACTCCCCGAGAAGGCCTTCTGCATTTTTCAGCCTTTCGGCTTCTTCGGCTTCTCGCTTTATCCTCTCTGCTGAAATAACTCCGGCCCTATCCATAATATCTGCGAGCGCATCTGTAGCGAACGATGGCTCCATGAAGCCTTCTATGAATGCCTCCCCGATTGCTTTGCCATGATTCTTCGCCTTATTTGAGGCTTCAATCACATTCGGGACAACATGTTGTATAGGGTCTATATCTGCGAGCGCTGTCACTTTATTTATTCCGTCAATCAGGAAGTTGATTCCGCTCGCAACTGCCTTAGATATCGCATTGAATGCCTTAACGAATATGAGCTCCAGCGCCGCAGGAAGATCGTCGAAGGCCTTCACGATCGCCCGGTAAGATCCGACAAAAAGCCCTATGAGGCCGTCCACAGCCTTACCCGCCAATTGGAGGGCACCAAGGATTGAAGAATCAAACTCCCCGAAGGTCTCTTTGGCATAATCGCCTATGAAGCCAAAATTATCGTTAAAATATTGAATGAAAGCCTTGATGCCGTCCATCATGAATTGGAACGCGGCAATCCCAAAGTCTTGCAGCGTGATAAGGCTCCCCGCAGAAACCAAAATCTGGTCGCTGAATGCGACGAGTTGTCCGGCTGCAACAATTGCAGCCACCCCTATTATTGTCAATGGGTTTGCGTAAAGCAAGACCGTCAGCGCTCTTAAAGCGTTTATGACCGCACCTATGCCCCGCGCCCCAGCAAACACACCGAAGGCCATCGTCGCCCCGAGCGCTGCCCTCGCTATCTCGTCTGTGTGCTTAGCTATGAAAGTCGAAATCTTGAAGAACCCTTGCGCGATCTTACCGAACTCATTGAACTTCCCTAGAGTCATGATAATCGCGTTGCGCATAGCGATGAAGCCTTGCGCAAGGGTCGGGACGAACTTCCCGAACCTTTCTTCAATCTCTTCCCTGGCATCTCTAAAGGCTTCGACGAGGTCTAAGGATGTGATTTTGCCTTGGTGGCCGAGCGCCCAGAGCTCTCCTCTTGTGACGCCGAGGTGTCTTGCGATAATATCCGCGACCATGGGGAGCTGTTCCATGATCGAGCGGAGCTCGTCCCCCCGCAACCTACCAGAAGCCAGGGCCTGGCCAAACTGGATCATACCTGCGGAAGCCTCTTGTGTGGAAGCACCAGACAGGATTATAGCTTTATTGACGCTCTCCGTCATTTGCAGAGCCTCATTTTGGGAGATGCCCAGCGACTTTGAAGACAAGGCTATCCGGGTGTAGAGGTCGCCTGTTTCTTGAAGCCCAGAACGAGACCTTTGGGCGATGTCATAGACTTTGCCCATTACAACTTTCAGCTCATCTTGCGACTTTGTGACGACGCTGACCCTGTTCTTGAAGTCTGTGTACGCGTCGGAAAGGCCTATGACTCTCCGTATCCCTTCAACGCCGAATACACCAATCATAACCCTCTTCATCAATTCAAGAGACCTAGCCGAAGACTGTGCTGAGGTCCCGATTTGTGCTATTTTTCGAGAGACAGTGTCTGCCCCCTTCTCACTAACAACGATATCTATGCGCTCTGTTGTCACTGAAGAACCCTCGCACCTTTAACAGCCCCAACCCCAGCTGCAACTGCAATTTGCACAAAGCCGGGCGGGGCCTGGACAGAAGGGGTTGCCTCAGAATTAAGAATGCCGATGTAAGAAAGAACATTGCTGATCCAGATCGATCCGCTCTGATATCCGAGAATCACACCTCGTGCATAGGCAAGTTGTGCGTCTATGTTCGCTGCACCTGTTGAGCCTTTAGTGCCAGGAACAAATGCACTTCTTTCGCCGGACGCTGGGCCCGAAGTCGAGACTTGCCAATTCGACCTGGCCCGCCCTGTATCGACGGGGGTGCCTGTGACCAATGTCTGGTCGACCACGAGGGCGGCTTTCTGCACAACTTTCGGGACATTAACTTTTATGTTTTTTGCGAGAGTTCCCATTCGCTTCTGGAATTCTTTTGGAGTCATTGGCCTTCATCCTTAGATAATGGGAGTCCATTGCCCTTATTATACTATGAAATGTGTGATAGTCGCTACCTGTGAATTCAAAGGCAGACGCATAATTGAAAATTGAAGACCATGGGATAGGGCCTATGCCCATCCCGACGCTGCGCTCTGTGCTAAGCTCGAAGAACGATTCGATGTAAAAAGCCATCCAAGGCTCAGTCATCTCGCCGATCTCTATGAACTTCTCTGGCAGCCCTTTGCGAGAATCTGCTGCAGCTTTTACGACGCCTTGGTAGCTTGAACCATTTACGATCCAGAACTCCAAGACCTCTAGAAGTTTTTTGTGTCGGTGTCCGAGACCGCGAACATCGCATCGTCCATGGATGCGATCTTGATCTTATCAAAAAGGATCCTTCCTTCTTGGGAGGATGTGAAGATCTCTTTCAGATTCTCTGGCGTGCAAGGGACTTCAACTCCATCGTCGTCTTTTAAGGGCTTTTCTCCCCAGCCAACGATGATGAACTTTATGAAGAACTCAATGTCCCCTTCTTCCGACCCAGTCAGGGAAGTTGGAGAGCTCACTATAGAAGTCTTCTTTGACCGCAGAGCGATCCTAGAAATCTCGGCCTTCACTTGCGCATTGTGAGACGCACACTGCTTTATCTTGATGGAGAACTCCCCACAATCAAGATCAACAAACTCATATCTGCCGAAATTCGACAGTGCATTTGACAATTTTAGCGCCATCTTCACTCCTTATGAATCTGCGTTGTTGGGGAGATAGTAAAACTCTTGCAAGACTAGGGTATGGCCGAAAGGCTCATACTCAGCCGCTTCGGTCTCAAGGGGAATCATTATCGCTTCATCTTTAGTGACATTAAGCCGACCATCTCCGAGAGCTATCAGAGGGATGTCCCAGTACAGGCCAGCCTTCCTCTGAAGAGCGCCTGTCCCGAAGTCTTTAACCATTGCAATGTCTAGTGTCACATCCGCATTATCCCTCACCGCCTTCACAGCAGCAACATCTGAGAAATATGCATTAATGGAACCACCAACTTGGAAGGAGCCAAGCGTGACATCAAAGCCCCCAAGAATAGAAACCGCCTTATCAGGCTTCACATTGTTAGAGACATTGATCGTGGCTTCCGTCACATATGCGAACAATGGGGTGGGGGCGGCAAGCTCACTGACACCCCCTATCGTCGGGCGAACAATCGCTAAACGCATCCTCGAAAAGTCGGAAGAGGTGTTGTAAGCTGTTGCCTCTGGGATTGAAACTTCTGTCCCTGCCTCCGTCAATGGTTCTTCCCCATCGCTCACAGAACCAGAGCGTTGGAGGTTGTTTATAGCAGTGAAGCTCCACTCCGTCATGATCTTGTCGGCCTGACGGATATTAAGTGTAAACTCACCCAAGACTGCGCCTGTCAAGGCCTCAGACTGTATTTCCGTTGGATTGGCCTGTGGGTTAGGGGCCCCCAGAAGCCTAACGATCGTGTAGGATGCCTTGTCGAAATTATCCCCGACGGATGTCTCATTCCGTATAAGATCGCCGAAGAAGATCCTGACGGTCTTTGTTCCGCCAGCTTCTGTGACCATCTCTGTCGTCCCATCAGCGCCGCCCGAAGTCTTATCGAGCGTCAGCGTGGTCGCGGAGATGGCTGCAATCCGGGCGAAGCCATTATTGCTTTCGCCTGTGAATCTGTCACCGATAACCCCATCTGTGTCTCCGCCGATGTAGATCGTCTCACCAGGGATGAACCCGAAGGAATCCATCTGCGTGCCAGAAGAGACAAGAGTGGGCAGGGAGCCAGCCGTCCTTGCGACAGTGAGCTCCCCAGAGCCGAACTGGTGCCCAACAGCCTTAATCGTTGCACCGTCCGCAGGTGCAGCATCTTCGGCCAACGTCTCTGCAACAGTCAATGTGTCAGAGTTGATAGATTCAACAACCTTCAGGCCATTGTTCGAAGCGGTCGCAAAGCCTTCCAGCCAAATCAGATCTCCGGCCTGATATTTCGCCCCGCCACCAACACCAAGGACAATATCGTCCGAAGTGCCAATGCTCACGATATCGTCTGCAGGGGTCGAGGATCCAGCGGTGTTAATGGCCTTCTGACGCTTTTTCGCGAGGAAAAGGCCCGGCCAAAGGTGCGAGAGATTTGTGAAGGTCAAGTCTTGCTCAAACCCGCCAGAAGCATCAAGATCTGTAATGACCCCCTTCTTCCTCTGGCGGGAAGGGTTAATCGGGTCTCTGGCCACAAGGGAGAGCTGGCCGCCAAAGTCGCTAAAAGAATTCGGCTCAAGAGGGTACCAAGTTGGCAATGCAGGGAGGTTCCCGAGGGAAGTCTCCTTCGCTATGCGCAGCCCAGTTATGTTCGAATCGATCTTCTTTACTTCTGTCATGATAAGAACTCATCATATGTAAAATCAGCAACAACATTGACTTGAGACCAATGCCCTTCTGCGTCTGTCTCAAGAAGCCTTACATCTCTGAACCAAACTCCGCCTGGGGTGCTTTTCCCTTGAAAGACATCCATTGCTATTTTAGCTAGATCGTCAGCTTCTGTAAAGCCCTTTCCGATGGGTGTATGGATCTCGACAAAAACAATGCCAGACCTTGTGAATCTCTTAGAGGATATGGAGGCATTGCCGCCTTGTGTGTGTTTTATGATAATTCTCGCCCATGGGCTCCCATCCTTAGGCAACGGGCCGGGCGCATTCCAGAATCTAAGATCGACCCCCGTAGAAGACCACCCAGCGACAAAAAGCGCCATGATCTCATCTCTGGCTTCTTTCGGGGTCATCTCTTAACACCTATTGAATAAAGAAGAACTTCTGTGGACGGGGCAAGGGTATCAACTTTTGTTATCGTCCACCTGCTTCCATCAGTGTCTATGATTTCATTGTATTCCATGATGTCCGTTGGTCCGCCCTTGCCGGGGGCGAAGAGCAAGACTTGTTCTGCCCCGCTGAACAAGTCTTCTTGATTTTCCCTACGCCCTAGGTGGGACAGTCCTGAAAATGGCACAAACACAGCATTTATGGTGAGCGTTTTTTCTGGTGTAGACCTAGAACTTTCTGTCCTCCATGGTGTAGTGGATGAGTCTGGGGCGGGTGCTAACTTGACGAGCGTGACTTGCCTACCAGGGAGAGCATCAAGAATCTCCCGAGCCTCATCTGCCAATCCCTGCCAATCAAGCATTATCTATAAACTCCGCCAGGCTTTGTGAATTTCGATATTAAAAGGTCTGCGGCAGGATAAGGTCTTATAGCAACACCGAAGTTCGCCCCTTCTTGATACTCTGTCTCTGTCTCTATGGGGCCAACGCGCTTTCTTTGCAGCTTTATGACTCTCGAAGTATTGTCAACGAGAGGGTCCGGCACAAGGGAAGACCCAACAGCTCTTATCGCATATTCCGCAGTTGCTTTCATTATCTCTTCTGGGACACCAACAATCTCTTCTCCTGAAGGGCCATATAGGAACTCTCTCGGGAAACTTAGCGGTTGCGAATTAGAAAGTGAGCCGATGAGCGTTCCTGAAGACCAAACCCCAGAAGAGAAGTTCGAAGACACCTGAACACCATTGCCGGATATCCCTGGTGCTCTATATTCGAAAACGAGCTTGTCGAGGAGGTCTCTGTATGTCGAAAAGACGCCATCGCCATTCACAGCTTCGGAAAGTGCATCAAGGCAAAGCGATATGTCCTGGCCTATCTCAACACCTCCGCCATAAACATAATCGACTCCAGCAACTGTGATTTTGTCCCCTGTTGACGGGACCGCGCTAAGAGTAAAAGTTGCCCTATACCTATCAGAGCCAACAAATCTCTTCTTGCCTCGAAAATGAGGTGCCCACCTGCTTTCAATATAATCCGTCGCGGATATTATCGCAGCTTCTTTGTCTGAAATAGAACGCCCGGCCCAATTGTTCTCAAGAGATCTCCCTCTAAGCGAAAGATACTCTGAAGCGTACGCAAGCGAAATGTACCCATTTGCATTGAAAATCCCCGTACCATCTTCAACTACAATTGTCATGACTTGTCTATGTCCATTATTATATTTACTTTGCCTTTCAAAAGTGTCTTCTTGCTAGGAGACACTCTGCTGATATCATAATAAACTATGACTGGGGCAGGTATGCTGTCCAAGCTCCCGGCTGGTGGTGTAAAATAAACTTCACCGTCTTTTCCGTCCGTGACAAACTGGCCTTGAACGGAGAAGATCTGTTTCTGGCCGTCGGCAGGGTTCAGCTCAGAATTGACCGCCATCCTTAACACCCACTCAGAAATGTCAACAACGCTACCGCCGCTCTTTATGCGAAACAACTTCGGGTCATTGTCGCCCCTCGCCCACTCAATATCGAATGAAGCATTCTGGGTCTGGTCTATGCTCGCCATTAGCAAACCTCTATGTCAACAGTGCCATCATCCACAAAAACATCAATAATGCTGCTTGATTCTTCAATTTCCAGCCTCTCCGGAGCGTCTAATCCCATCCCCAGGACAATAATACCCTGCTCGCCCGCGATGTAGTAGTAAGAATCCCACATTATGCCTCCACAAGCGAGATCGTTGATGTATTATTTCCGCCCGAGACAGTTTTCTGGACAAGGATCGCCTTTGTATCTTTGTGCCTTTTTGTGGCAGAAGTTGGTGCGAGCTCCTCATCGGCTTCGAGGATGTCCTTTACAATGGTCAAAGTAGCATTGTCTGGTGCGGAATAGTCTGTGTCTGCGAGGCGTGTGCTAATAGCTATGTCCATATAGGCGAGCTCAACGGCCAATTCGCTGCGAACAGCAATAGCAGTTGCGGCGGCGGTTGCCCCCGCCCACGATCCAGCGCCATGCCCGGCGGTAAGCGCGGAATCTATTTCTGCGGGCGTTGGTGCAGCGACATAGTCGGCGGCCGAAAGGCGTGTGCTGACAGAAGCATCTATGCGCCCGAGCTCAGGGTCCAATTCACTACGCACAGCAGTTGCTGTCTCTTCAGCCGTTGCGCCAGCCCAGCTACCTGCGCTATGGGTTAAAGAGAGCTGAGCATCTATGTCTAAAGTTGTGGGTGGGGCTGTGTAATCTACACTCGCTAAGCGCGTTGATGTGGCCACATCCACCCGCGCAAGCTCCGTGGCCAATTCGGCGCGCACCGCCGCCGCCGTGTCCCCGGCGGTTGCCCCCGCCCACGATCCGGCCCCGTGCGTGGCGGTCAGGGCCGCGTCTATAGCGGCGGTGGTGGGGGGTGCCGTATAGCTCGCGGTGGCGAGGCGGCTGGATATGGTGGCGTCTATGCGCCCGAGTTCGGTGCCGAGTTCGGCGCGCACGGCGGTTGCTATGCCCCCCTCGGTCAGACCGCCGCCGCCCTCCCACGATCCGGCACCGTGCTGTGCCGAGAGGGTGGTAGCGATCGCGCCCGCGACCTCCGCCGCGTCCACGACCTCCGCGCCCGAGGTGGTGACGACGGAGACAAACGGCACGCCCGCATAGTCCAGGTGGATGCTGTCCGAGCTATCAGCGATGATATCCGTGTTGTCCGCCCTGTAGAGCCTGATATCCAAATCTGTGAAAGTGACTTTTGTGCCGGATATATTGTCAAGCTGCAAGTCCACGACGTCTTGGTTTATGCGGGCATCCGCCGCCGATGTGGTCGTGAGCGCCCCGAAGAAGCTGCGGATGCCGTCCTCGGTCGTGGTGTACCACCGGAGCCACGCCAAGAGGCGACGCTTGGTGGTCTTTCCGTCGGGGTCGTTGATGTTGATCTGGACATGGCCGCTTGTGTCCGCCGAGAACTCGGTGACAGTGGAGCCGTCCACCCCCCACTGAGGGTACACAGTGTCCGCGATCGGCACCCCCAGGAACGGCACGCCCGCGCTAGACGCAGTCCCAAACTCGGTCAACTCATCGCTGTCTATATGGTCAGATCGCAGCCGGATGGTGTCCCCGCTCTCCACCTCCTGCCCCGGGCCCAGCGTGGCCACATAGCTGTAGCCCGCGCCACCGGAGACGATGGTGTTCTCCAGCTCCGTGCCTTGCGTCACATTGTAAAGCTGCACCCGCGTGCCATCGATCAGGTTGGCGTTCGCGATGGTGATGGCCACGCTCGCGTCCACTGTGACGTTCGGGTCGGTGTCGTCATAACTCACGCTCGGGGCCACCTGCACGATGACCCCCGGCACTGTGGCAGTCAGGACCACTGTCCCGATGAACCCCGCCGCGCGGAAGTCGTAGGTGCCCGCCGCCGTGAAGCGGAAGGTGTTGCCGTTCCAGGTGCCGTCCGCGTAGGTACCTGGCGTATCCCACTCCACGATGCCGCCCGCATAGGTGTCCGTGCCGATGGTGACGCCCTGGTAAATCGTGGTGGCGCTCCGGGCCGTGTAGGCAGTGCCAGACTTAGTCAGCGGTAGGCCGTAAAGGCATGCATACATGCACCCCGGCACGCCCGTGTCTATGTCCGCGTCCGCCGTCACCTGGTACTTAAGGCTATCGTAGGCGTCCGCCAGCGTGTTCCCGCCCAGGTCTATCGTATCCGTGGGCACATCCACCGCGATGCCCGTGATGGCCCCTGCGGCGGCCTTGGACAGCGTCACCTGCGCGTCTACGGACAGGCGCGTGATCTCCGGGCTCGCCGCGCTCCCGATCGCCGCGCCGGACAGCGTGCGGGGCACAATGGAAAAGGTGTGGGCGTACTCCCCCACAACCATCTTTGTATCCGCGTAGGTCGTGGCCCCGATGCGGTAGACAAAATAGCCCTCTGCCGCGCCGCCCGCGTCCGTGACCAAGGTGTCCTCGGCCAAGGAGGTGTTGTAGAGCAAGCGCGTTTGCGTGGCCCCGTCGCCGAAGCCCACGACCGCGCCCTCAATGTCGTCCGACGAGACCGCGTCCTTGACCCGGATGTAGGCGTGCGCGGCGTAGTACAGGCTACCCCCCGCTTCCCAAATCGCCCCGTCCGCGTCCTCAAAGAACCCGCCGCTGGCCACTGTGGGCTTGGTGGCGAGGGTGCCCGTGCCAGTGAGCGAACCCGTGACGGACATGGACCACCCGCTGTCCAGGACAAACCCCACGCCGTCCGCCGTGGACAGGGGCGCGTCGTACTGGATATTCCCGCTCTGCGCCGCCCACCATTGGCTGTAGTCGTAAAGCTCCTGCAAAGTGCGCGCGCCCGATACCGCGATGGTCTTGGCCGCGCCGTTGATGGCGATACCTGTGTAGGCCCCCGCCGTGGCCTCATTGGCCACTACGAAGGGATTATCACCAACAAAGTCCACGCCCTCAATCTTGGCATCCACAGAGATGGAAAACTCAGTAAATAAATATCCATATTTGCGCACCTTGACCACATGCGGGGTTAGTGCTGTCGGCGTGTCGCCGTCCAAATACCTATAGGTTTCTTTTGTGAGGACCTGCTCGGCAAGAACGCCACTCGCGTTTGTCGTCGCGTTTGTTGCTTGCGTTCCGTCCGCGTCTTCTATATAGACCCGCGCGCCTTCTAGTGGCGAACTGTCCGATGCCTTTTTGTAAGTTTTATTGAACGAAAACTGCACAAAAAACTTTGAAACAGTGTTATTGAATTGCCAAAAAATATCTAACGGCGTTTCTAGATTTCCATCTATTGAATAGTAATTTCCGCTGCTTCCGGCGACATTGCGGAAGTTCATCGTCCGCGTGTTGTTTCTTGCCGCAAAGTTCCGAACAGTCGCGTCCCCGAAATCGGACTGGAAATACGCACCTTGGTAGCTTTTACGGACGAGGATTCCTGAAATGCCTCCGCCCAACTCACCATAGGTCGTAAACGGAGAAAATATCCCAGAAATATTGGAAAACTCAACATCTTTCATGAAAGACGCTGTTCCCCGAAGGCGCATCCCAAACTTCATATTTTGGAAAGTGCTGTCCCGAATTTTTACGATTTGGTCATCACCTCTATAAAATCTACCAAAAAGACCATTGGGGCCCGCAAAATACCCATCAACTGTGCTCGCATATACCTCAAAATCACAGGCATCTGATAGGTTTGCCGCGCCTACCGGGAACTCTATAAGGCTGGCCGTGCTTGTACAGACGAAGGTCACGCTGCACCCATTGTATGTGTCGCCGTTTGCGTCAATTGCACCGAAGCGCATCCCAGAATCGGAAGAGGTAGAGACTATTGGGGATTTGTTCCCGCCGTTAATAATGACATCGAGCTCTTCACACACAAAGTGCCCGCCGACCCCCAAAGATATTTGGGCTGCTATGTAATATTGGTATCTTGCAGACAGCCCCTGGCGGGATACCACACCCCAACCGCCCGCTTGGTCCGCATCCCATAGGTCCTCGGGGGTTGCGGTTTCGCCCGCGATTGTAATTGTGCCGCTTGAATAGGTGATGGACATAGCCTATCCCTCCTCCGGCGCGCGCGGGCCGTCATCGCACAGGCTCGCCAGAGCGCAGAAGTGGTACGGCGCGTCGGCGGGATCCTGTTTGGGAAGTGGGGCGGGGGTCAGCATGTGGGCCTCAGTTGTTCAGGTTGTTCCAGTCGTCACGGCGCGGCTTGCCAGGCGGGGGCGGCGGATCGTTCCAGATGATACGGTCTCTCGCTTGCAGTACTCGTGCGGTGGCCTCCATGAGCGCCTTTGGGCCCGAGACATACTGCCCCCAGTCCTTGGCCCCGCGCCACCCGAAATAAAAGCCAAGGACTGTAATGGGGATGAGCCAAAGGATAGCAGGGATGAGTGCAACGGCCTGAGCCAGGCGCACAAGGCCTTCTGGGTTTTGGGTGCCGTACCAGAGCAGGAAGCCAAAAGCCCCCAGGACGGAAAACGCCGTCACTGGGCGCACCAGGCGGTTCATGCCGTCCACAAAGGCATCAAATCCACCCTTGTTAGCATTACCGAACTCGGCCCGGTATTGCTCCCAAAGGGCGATGAGTTCTGCGTTCTGGTTGCGCTCAGCCATGTCCTTGTCCCGGACGGCCTTGCCAGCAACACGAGTGACGCTATCCACGGCATCCGTGAGGCCGTCCACGACCTTGCCGATGGCTGCATCCCCGATCATGCTGCGCTTCCATTAATGTGGTTTATGTTCCCAAACATGAAACCGACTTCTTCCTCTTTTAGGCGGGTCGTCATGCCTGTTTTGCTGTCTATATTAAGACCACTAACCTTCATATTTCCGCCGCAATGCGGGCAGGTCACGCCCGTGGCCATAAAACTCATTATCACGGCATTGGGTGCGGGCAACTTCCACAATTTCTTTGTTCCGCCGCAATCCATGCAGGATGCGCGGATATAATCAGGAAACTCAACAATGTCTGCACTCATGCCGCACCTCCTTCCGCGTCATCGCAATCTTCAGAGAAGATGAAATGCTTGAACCTCTCAAGTTGATACAAGACAACAGGAGTATCTGAGGTTGACGCATGAAAGGTTGGGTGCCCGCCGTCCTTTGGCCAAACAACAAGGAACACATGCTTTGGGTCTTCTTTGGCTATCTCGCGAAGTATTTCGCTTGCGTTCAGGTCTAGCTTTGTTATAACATCAAGTTCTATGATTTCTGCACTCATGCCGCACCTCCTTCCCCCGTGAAGGGCAGGACTTCTATCATGTCCGGGTCTGCGCAGCCCGCGAAGCGCACCAGTATTTCTATATCAAAGCCATTTGTGTGCTGCTCGAGCTGGATGCTCCCGTCACCGCACGGCACGGCATGCCACTTGTGCGGGGCCAGGTTGAGCGCCTTCGCGTAGTCTATGGCCTTGGCTATGGTGGCCGGGGATATGGGTCTGCCCCGGTACCCGTCCCACCCATCTTTCAGGTCCAAGATGGTGTCTATTTCTGCAATCGTTGGTGCTGTCATGCTACCACTCTCCATTTTCTGATTTAATCATAATATCATGTTGCATATTAGCCAAAGCGCCAAGAACCTCAAGTGTAGAAATCCCGCGCTTCACTTGCTCGCTTACTATAAAGCGCAAAACTGTGTAATAGAAATTGTCCAAATGCGGAAGTTCCCCTCTCGGTTGGAAAACGACAACATCATGTTGCATATTAACCAAAGCACCAAGAACCTCAAGTGTAGAAATCCCGCGCTTCACTTGCTCGCTTGCTATAAAGCGCAAAACTGTGTAATAGAAATTGTCCAAATGCGGAAGTTCCCCTCTCGGTTGGAAAACGACAACATCTGGCGAAAAACTATCGTTCGCGCTCACCCTGCACCTCCTTCCCGCATAAATCTGTGTGCCCCTATGTTGGCGACAGGCGTCATCTTTTCTGCCCAGGCGGGCTGCACAACGCTCGGGTTAAAGTAGTGGGTGGCCGTTGGCACAGGGTTGTCTTCCTCGCCTTCAAGGGCTGTCAGGGCTGCGTCCAGACACTCCCATGCTTGGTCATCCAGCGCGTCCGACTGCTGCAACTGCAAGGCCCTATAAACGGCGATGCAGCGCTCCCTGTTTTGGTCACCATTATTCCAACAGGAAAATTGCTTCGGGGCCTGGCAGACGGCCCCTAGGCTCCTCGCGAGCCACATCCCTTTGTCCCCCACAACCTCGCACGCCGGGGCCCACCACCAAACCTTACCCGTTGGCCCGCCTTGCGCCCGCGTCAAAATGACATAGGCCACGGCCAACTTGCCGAGCCATAGCTGCCCCCTTGCCTCGCCGTACAGCGTGGCCGCCATAGCGTGTATTTCCGGGCGAGTGATAAGGGCGACGCCAGGCGCACTAAAAGGCCAAATTGCGGCCAGATCACGCTCACGGGGGGTGTGTGCAACTGGTAAGGAGTCTTTGCCAACTGCCACCATAGCGTCCCGCAGCGTCTCATGTACCTCCGGGGCTGTAGGGGGTGTTTTTGTGTCTATCCTATTGTTTTCTTTGGGTTTACCCCCCCGGGGCTCAGGATTGCTGGCGAATACGCGCTTTAGGGTTTCGCAGAGGTTCATAGCTTGCCCCCAACAAACACCACGGCGGTGGTCAGCGCGGCGGACACAAGCGCCCAAAGAACGCGGTCTGTCCATGTGCGGGCGGTCATGGCGGTATGGATAAACGGCGTGACTTCTAAGCGCAATTTCTCGAGCTCTCTAGTGAAGCCACCAACAGCAGCGAGCAATTTTTCCTGGAGTTCGTGGTGTGCGCTTTTAATTTCACGATAATCCTCTTTCAATTTCTCGATTTCTCTTGCGTTCCTGTCCGTAGCAATGCGCAAAGGGCAAGACTCAGCTCGCTCTTTGTAAGACATACCGCCAATGCCCCCGTCGGGGCGGACATGAGCCTCTATGTAAGGGGGATCACGAGACATTAAACCACCTCTGCCTCCGCGATCTTCAATGGTTTACTCCAGAAGTCTATTAAGAATAGGGACACCGTACAAGGGACAGAAGAAGCTATAGAGATCTTCTTTCCAGTTTCAATATAAGAATTCGCACGCGTCACAACTCCAGCTGTTAGGGCGGGCGTGCTTATCGGCGAAGAGCCATTAACCAAAAGGCTGACCGTGCCAGCAGGAACGTCTATGTCAGAAGAAACTGCGATCCTTGCGGATGCAGGAAAGGTGTATTCCTGAGAAGGAGAGCCAGGAGCGGTTGGCCCGAGGGAAGCAACAACTTCTGAGAACTTCTTTAAGTTTCTCCTGCTCCTGTTCCTTGCGGCCAAGAAAGGGAGGTATAAGAGCATTTACTGTGCACCGTCCTCCCCTTTCTTGTCTTCTTGCACTTTTTTGGCTTTAGGGGCTTTAGGGGCTTTTTGCCCTTTCAATTCTTCCGCCTTAGCAATTGCATCAGCTGCACCAGCTTTGATGCCTTCGGCTTTTGCCTGTTTGCTCTCTTCTAGGACATCCTCAAGCCCGTGTTCTTCTAAGACTTTCCTAGCAGCCTTGACCTTCTGAGATTTTTCAAGGCGCTGCTTATTCTGGCTTATGAGGTATTCCTGAGTCGGGCTCAGCTTTTCTGCGCTTTGATTGTGGAACGCTAAAGCCCGCTCAATCACTACCGTCGCTTCAGTGAGGCGGCCCTGTTCATCCTTAAGGGATTGGATTTCTTTACCTATTTCGATATTCCTTGCATCGAGCCGAGAAAGTCCTTTCTCGCACCCTTCTGCTGTCCCCACATATTTGCTCACATCATAAATGTCTTCTGGCATATCTATCCTCCTAACTTAACAAAAGCAACAGAGACGTCTCCAGAGACACTAATGACTCCGGTGGAGGCATCTGTGATATTAGCAGCGTCAACAAGCATGTTGATCTTCAGCGGCTCTGGAGCGTCCAATTCCAATATCTGGGCAGCCTCAACAGGGACAGCCGCATATCGGGCGCTCGCAATAACATCAGCAACCGCAGGGCCTATCGCCGTCGAAGGGAGCAAATTCGCCTCATCATCATCGACAAGGTCAGCGTCGATCGTAGCTTTTGTCCCGATACTGAAGTCGCCCGACCATGTTGCAGCAATGTTCGCATCCTCAGAGGTGAAGGACAAATTTGCTACAATGCCGAGGACGATAACGTCTCCTTCTGGCAACGCAAGATCATCAAGAGACAAAGACCCAAAGCCGACACCCGCCCCAACTGCCGAGACAGACAGCGGGATGTCGGTCAAAGAAGTCTTTGCATTCTGGAAGCCCTGGGCTTTGCTCTTGCCGAGAGACCTAGGAAGACCTTTGGCCATTGATGTCCCCTTTCTCTAGAATTCACGAGTGACCAGGCGTGCAAACGGAATTTGCTTGCGCTCGGGATAAACCCTGGACCACGAGTTCGCATTGTTGAGCTGATTCGCGCCTGTGCCGTTGCTCGGGCCACCTTTAGAAGTGGTACCAACAAAGGCGTGACCGACAGGGTGAACACAGAACTCTCTCCGCGTGAAGAGAACTTCTTGGCCGCCACCATTACCCGCTTGCGGATAGCGATATGTCTCTGTCGGAACTTTTGGCAGCCCCAGAGCGATCTGGAATGCACCAGCGCCGAAGATCCAAGTATCGAATACACCACCTGTAGCGGGCATCCCGTCATCAACGATGACTTCATGGCCGAGGAAGGTGGGAATCATCACACGGCCTTCCGAATCAGGGATATAATCGATCAAGTTGTTCTTCTTCATCCTTGCCATCACGACAGAGTGAGTCATCATCAAGCTCAGATCGTCGCTCGAATCACCCATCGTCGCTGCAGCATCAATGAACGCTTCCGCAGAGAAGTTTGTGACGCCATCGGCAAAAGCTGCACCGCTCACATCATTTTGGAAGTCTCCGCCGTTCGCAGCAACATTCGCTTTGATGATGCCATTGGTCGTCGCAACAAAAATCGCCTGGAAGCGCAGCGCCCAGTATTTCGCGACGCGCGAGGCGATCGACCCCATGGGATCCGCACCAGCCAAGTCTGCCGCAAGGTCAGCCGCAGACCAAGATTGGTTGCGAGAGATGCGCACCGCAATTTCTGTAGAAGTGCCCGTCTTCTTCGGAACGGAATCTTTGCGGTTGGCATCTGTGGGGGTGCCACCCTGGTAAGATGCGATGATGCTGTCCGCAGGATCGTCTGTCGGAATGTTTTCCTCTTCATTGTCGAGGTCCTTAAACGACGGAACATCAACCGTGAGCCCGCCACCAGACAAAAAGTTCGAGAGGATAGGGTTCACAGTCGTCGCGCCAGATTGGATCAGCCGAGACTTTTCCTCAGTCAGCTGCTGCACATAGGGCGTGAAGATCTCAGGGACGACAAGGTCTGTGATTTGTGTGAGCGGGCCAGTTGCCATTTTGCACCTCCAGGATTAAATGATTAAGGACTAAAAGACACCTGAGCGCCATGGCCAGCTGTTGAAGGCACACCATGTGGGCCTTGCAAGAACAACTGTACTATGCCAGAAAGCAGATGGAAAGGCAAAAAATGCCTTTACCCCGAAAAATTATTCAACCTATCGTTTTTTCGGCGGCCTGGTCTTACCTAAAGTCGTCCCGGCGGCTTCGGCCATGGCTTTTGCGCGCTCTTGGCCGTGTTCTTTCAGGAACGCGCCTTGCGCAGTAAGATTCCACCCTTCTGCGGACCATGGGTTAGATTTCCCAGAAACGGAAGAAGAGCTACGCGCCCCACCACCAACAGACAAAGGCCACCAGTGAGGACGCTTTTGCGCCATATCAGAAAGCCAAACCTTAGGTGGCAAGCCCGGCGAGACACCCCCGGCATCTTTGGTGACGACAGACCCATCTTCCGCGACTGTGAAAAGCGCCCTTGCGTAGAGCAAAACATCTTCTTGGGCTTCTGGAATCACTTTTGCTTCTGCCATTGCTTTGCGCATCTCGTCAGAGATTGTGCGAGAAACCTTCTCTTCACGCAGGTTTTGGACTTCAGCGAGGGCTTCTTCGAGCTTCTTTGCATTTTCATCCGCTTTGCGCTGCACAGGCCCGAGGGCCATTTTTATAGCACCTTCAGCACGCTTAGAAGCCGCAGCTTCAATCGCAGCCTCATCAAACTTGCCTTCTGAAGCGGCTTCTAGTGCGGGGAGCTTGTCCAGCTTTTGCATAACTTCTTCATGCTTCAAATCCCCCCACACAGAAAGCCTCTCTTTAGTGGCCTTATGGGCCAGGCGCTCTTCATTAAGAGACTTTGTAAGCGTGTCTATGTCGGCTTGTGTCTTCACGCCAGCAATGCCAACGAGGCGAACGGTCCCATTAACATCGGAATAAAGAGATCTGAACTCTTCTGGAACTTCTTCAATCGAATCATATGTTGATTTAAGCATGGTTTGCCTTTCTGCCATCCAATTCTTTATCGGCAGGATTGCCAATAAGTGCAGGAATCTTATATTGCAGAGAAACCCCAGTCAAGCTAAAAAGCATCTGGATTAAGCCCTGCAGCGATAAATGCGGAGCGATGCATGTCGGCCAATTCTGCTAGGGTTATTTGCTTTCCGGTTGGCCTCACCATCTGGTCCAACTTTAATCCACCTTTGCGATAAAGTTTAGCACGGTTCGGGCCAAGGACGCTGTCTTGAAAAGCATTTGTCTGCTTAGATAAGAACTCATCATATGTCACGCGTGCATCTACAATTTGCGTCAACTCGCGAATGCGCTGCCGAGAATATGCATCGAACTTTCCCTTATGGCCTAGAGGCAGGTCTGCTCTGGTCTTCGCTTTTATATTGTTTAGATTGTTGTATTCTTTGAGGAATTGCTTCTGATTAAAAGGCTTTGCAGGGCGTGTGCCGATGGCTTCATTCCCTAACAAAGCAACCCTAACAGACCTGCAAGAGAAGTGCAAAGGCGGCTTAGGCCCTACACCAATGGGGAACTTCTTGCCGTCCAGCGACCGACAAATTGGTGTAGTGCGGGAATCTAAAGTTGCAACATACAACTCTTCGCTGAAGAGGCCCTGGTTCTGCAAGAAAAACTCTTCTCTAACGCTGTTCGCAACGCTCAATACCGCAGTCCTTACAATTGAGGCGGCTTGATGCCTTGAGGTTTGTGTTATTCCGTCTTTTCTTTTCAAGATCTGCGTCCCTAAAACACGACTCACAATGCGAGGGGTTGGCTCGCCTTGGAGGATGCCGATCTTGATCTGACTCGTTATCCGGCGAATGTCTGCTGCAGAGACATCATCAAACCACTGCTTAAGTATGCGCCCTCTAAAAGGTTTAGACAGTGCAATTGTGCGCAATAGTTCCGCAGAAGGAACAACAAAGTCGACGATTACAGGGGCGGCTGTGGTATACGATTTCGCAAGAAAGTCCGCTTCAGCTTTTGAGACAGACAAAAGTTCTTCTCGCACGACCCAAAAGGCTTCAGACCACTTCTTCGCTCGTATTGAAGCGATTGTCTTTTCAATCTTCTTGAGCCGAGCGACGATGGTGGGTGTGAAGCGGCCAGAATAATTTACTAAATGCTTTTCTATTGCTGCACGGATGTCCGCTTCTGTCTCTAAAAGGATTTTGTTCACCTTGCCCGCGACAGATTCCGAAAAAGAAGACAGGCCAACTTGCTGGCGAATTATCGCATATAGCAAAGCTTTGTTAGCGGTGACCCTCATCTAAGCATCGTCTTCCCTGGGCCTGGAGCCATCGCTGGATGCTGTAGGAGTGTCCGCCTGGGGGGTAGCCCCAGAAGCGTCTTCGTTGTCTCCTACGGCCATATTTTGGGGCAAGATCTGCGCTTCTTCTTCGATCTTTTCAACTTCTTCTTCAAAATCATAGATCGTGAGGCCTTGTTCTTTCATAAGGTCATGAACAGATTGCAAGGAAATCGGCGCCCCAAGCCCTTTCGCCGTCATTATCTTCACAAGGTTATCGCCGGACAGCTCCGAAGAAGTGAAGTCTGTATTCGGGACAACGCGCACCTTTTCTGGGTCAAGGTCCATCCACTTAGCAATATGGCGCAAAGCATTTTGTAGACCAAAGGCCCCGGCCAACGCAACCTCATTCAGTGTAGCAGTCTTAGCCGCAATACGGATGCGGAGGGCTTCACCAGATTCACGCGATGAAGGACCACCGTCCAACATTTTAGCGCCACGGGCCGTAGCGGAGTTGTAGAGATTTTCGAGCGCGACGCGCTGCTCGGGAAGGCCAGTAGAACTCACGCCGATGAACTTTGCGTCTGCGCCTGTAGGCAACGAGATAACGCCATTCGCGCCGACATGCTTCCGGGAATCTGCAGCGTCTGTTGTGGTGCCTATAATCACGAGAGTGTCTTGGCCTTGGAGGAATAGCGATTGTCGATAATCGGCTTCGCTCCGGTATATAAGCATCGCCAAGCGTGCCAGGCCGATTAGGGGAGGTTCTTCTGGCTTGGCCGCTATGTCTCGGGAATTCACGAATGTGAACGGGATCTCATTGAGTTGCCGACCGATGAGCCTGGGTGCTATGAGCTTTTCTTCTGAAAAATCTTCATCTGTGTAAACGCCGAAGCGGTAAGTGGCCTCACCAACATATTCATTTTCAGACAAGTCGCCTAGAACAAGCACGCGATAGCGATCTTTTTTGGTCCATGTGAAATCCGCGTCGCGGACCATGCCAGACTCATCCAATACGACGAGGTTGAGGTGCTCGCGGCCTAGGGTAGCGGTTGCGGTGTCCCAATTTTTGATGGCTTCGGCCCTGTACAAGGCGATGTAAGGGAGCTCACCAACTTTAATGCCAGAATCAAAATCGACGAGGAGCCCTAAACGGCCAGCAATTATCTGTTGCTCATTAATTCTGCGCAGCAGCATTGCGAGGGACTCGCCATTGTCTGTCGCTCTTTCGATCAAGCCGGACATCTTATCCGGAAGTTGGAATTCGGGCGGGTGGTTGTGCATGACCCCTAGCATGGCATGAACGGCTTCGACCACGATGTCGGGGAAGTACGACCTCATCTTGTAGGCATCGTACATAGCAGCCCCAGCCCCACCGACTTGCATGCCGTTCATTATCATGCTAGAAGTGGCGGGCAGATAGGCGATGCCTTTGTCTTTTACAGCCTTTTCGCCTTTGTAGGTGTCCCGCATCAAAGACCAACTGCCGAACAGGTCTGTGTATTCAGGGTGAACAGAACTTAAAGACATCAATACATCCCCACAGAAGTGCCGAATTGCACCACATTGCCGACTTGCCTTACGCGGTACCGGGCTTCATCGGCGATGTGGTCTTCTGCGGTTGAGTCTATATCATCTGGATCTTTATCGCTACGGGGCAAAACGGGGACTGTACGAATAAACTGGTCGCAATTATCAAAAACAAAAAGCCCAGGCTTTTCGCGCCCTGCGGCGGAAGGTTGCGCATTGCTCATCATCTTGCGCATCATCTCCCACCCAGTCTTGCGCGATCCAGACGACTTGTCCGCACGCAGCCACTCCGTGCCCGGCACAACAACCCCCGAAGAGAGCCGAACCCTAGACGCCATATCCAAAGCGATCGACACACCATTAACAACATCAAAGATCGAAGTGTCCGCCGGGCCAGAAAAGATCCTCCGCCCAGGGAATAAAGCCCTTTCGCGTTCTATAATTCCCTTAGAAACATCAACGGCAAGCATCTTAAGGCCACGGTTTGGCTCGCCTGTCCACCCGTACCATTCTTGAATGCGGAAGAGGTCCCCCCGAACTGTTGAGCGGCGAACGCCGTCTGCCCCGACGTAGTCGGAGCCGTCTGATTCCGCCCACCAGCCCACAGAAAACGGCGCAGAAGACCCCCAGTCAAAAGACCTATCAATCCGCCATGTCTTAGGAACATTGAAGCGGGGAACAATGTTGTAGCGTGCGTCCCATACATCATCAAACATGCCGCCAGAAACAATGTCCCATGAGCCTTCTAACCAAGCCGCAAGCTCAGCCGGATTGCGCGCAGATTCTTTAATCTGGGCGATGTAGCGTGGCTGCGCTTTTAGGAGAATTTGGTTTTCATAGATTGTTCCTTTAATTGTGACGCGCATTAAGTGCTCACGGACGACTTGACCCGTCTTAGGGTCTTCGAATTCATACGCCCGGCGGCGAATTATGCCATCTTTCGCGGGCAGCTCAAAGTAGAACTTCACGGCATTGTGGCCGGGGCCATAAGGGTTGGTGGTGGCGCGGATTTTGCGGGGGACAGAAGGGTTAGAAGATCTGCAACACGACATCATGCGCTTATAGCCAGTAAGGTCTGGCCAGTTTGTGAGCTCGTCCCAGCCGATAAAGGGATATTCATGGCCGTGGAAGTTCCAATAATCATCTTCACGATTGAATTGTTGCAAGAAGAGCGTTTCTCCTCCGGCGAAGGTCCAGCATTTGTCTGTGTTGTTCCATCGCGCTGAGGGGAACGCACGCGGGAACCACCGCTTAGACTTCGAAATGAGATCGCGGAGCTGCTTATATGTCTGGCGGAAGATTATGCCTGTCCATTCGGACCCGTACCCCTGGCCTACATGTTGGGCATAGTCCATTAGGATTGTATCGGTCTTGCCGGGGCCCCGCGTGCCATGGTAGAGGATTTCGAAGATGTGAGGATGGCTCAATACGAGCACTTGCGAGCCTGGTTGAGGCTGCCAAGAGACTTCCCCATCATAGGGGCAGCTATCAATCACTTTCGGCCTTAGCTGTAGGGTCTTGGGAGACCGTTTCTTCAGCGTCTTCGACGGGCAATAGCTCTTCGCCGGGGTTTACGGGCCTTGGGACGAGTATGACGCCGCCGGAATGTTCGACGGATTGCTTTTCCACCCAGCCGAACTTTGTCTTTAGGGCGAATTGGACGGAAGATTCCTTGCCTTGCTGCACGAGATTGCGGAGGGCCGCTACCGCTTCGATCCCGAATATCTGCTTTCCATATTCGAGTTCGGCGCGGTAGTGCTTGCGCAAGGAATCTTCCCCGATGTGGAGCAGAGAAGCGATGGTGGCTCTTGGCACGCCGAGAACGATAGCCGTTATGACAAAGTCGCGCTCTTCGTCCGTGGGCTTTATGCCATGGCGCTTTTCGGTGTCTGGGCGGTTTGGGAACTCGGGCGGGGGAGCGCTTTCCAAGATGTTCTTTATATTAACAATGCGAGAGCGCTTCTCAACGCGCTCTTTATCGCAGCACTGTATCAGCCCCATCGGCTTCTTCTTGTTCTTCTGGCCGGGCTTGCGTCCGGGCTTTGAAGGTGTTTTGCGATGGGCTTCGGTTTTCGGGGGCAGGGCGGGGGGTGTTTTGTCTTCCATGTCGGAAATATACCTCGTCGGAAAATGGATGGAAAGGGGAAGGGCAATTTTACGTTTTGTGGGGCGAGGGGATTTGGTCACAGTATCGGATATCGGAATTTTCGCTAGAATCCAAAACTTTTGGAATTTGCTTCCGGCGGCGGGGCGATTTACCCTTACTATTTACCTTCTATATTATATATATTATTATTTAAAATAAGAAAAGTGATCTCAGGGTAGAAGGAGAAGGAGAGCGTAAAATCGCTGGAGCCCCGAAGTAAATTCCAAAAGTTTTGGATTCTAGCGAAAATTCCGATATCCGATACTGTTTTGGTTTTCGCCCAGAAAGTGCTATTCTCTCCCTCTCTGGAGGGACTTGCTTGTGCGCCCTAATGCAGAAGGTTAGGTTGGCCATTTAAGCCATAGGCAAAAAAGCCTACTCGAACGCTCTGTAGAAATAATTCTGATAATCATTTTTCGGCTTGAAAATCCGATACCGCACTCTTGTTATTTTTTTGGGCTCTTCTGGTGTAAATCAGAGATTATTAGAATTATTTTTACAGTGATTATTGAAACTCTTCTCGAAGGTGTTCGAAAAGGCCCATCTCTTCTATTTCGCAAGGAATGTTTTGATAATACAAGAATTTTTGATTATCAGAATTCGATTTTATTTTCTGGCATATTCTTTTAGAGCTTTTTCTAGCCCTTCTTGAGAGATTCCTGCCCCTTTTATGGCCCCTGAGACCATTAAAGCTTCTTCTAGAGACAGAATGTACATCTCTTCTGCCCCTTTTATCCCAACAATGATGCAAGCCCGACAAGCGTCTGCGAGGAGCGATGCGATTTGCTGCTTCTGTGCTGGGCGGAGGTGGATTTTGATTCTTCCATTTTTGATGGTCCCGAGCTTAAGTTCCGCGAATAATGAGGTTCCGCACGGCCATGCACAAAAAACGTCTGGCAGCCCTAGCGTTGAGCCCGCGCTTGGCTCGATGAATCTTGCATGGCTGCCTAGGCCTTCCCTCATGGCCCTGCGGACATCGTTTTCTGTTCTAAAGGTTGTGTCTTGATTTTTCATAATTGTTGGACCTTGTGTCTTGTTTTTCATAATTGTTGGACCTTGTGTCTTGTTTTTTCGAATTTGGGCAGTTGTATTTTGGTTCTAATGCGTTGGGGGAGCACTCCCAACTACAACCCCCGCCGGGGGCCCTACCCCCCCGGTCCGTTAACCTTTTATTAACATTTTTGGGGGCCAATTCGCTGAGCCTTTACGCTATAAAATAATCTATATTTATTAACCTTTTATTAACATTTTTGGGGGCCAATTCGCTGAGCCTTTACGCTATAAAATAATCTATATTTATTAACCTTTTATTAACCTTTTTGGGGGCCAATTCGCTGAGCTTTTCCGCTATAAAATAATCTATATTTATTAACCTTTTATTAACATTTTTGGGGGCCAATTCGCTGAGCCTTTACGCTATAAAATAATCTATATTTATTAACCTTTTATTAACCTTTTTGGGGGCCAATTCGCTGAGCTTTTCCGCTATAAAATAATCTGTATTTATTAACCTTTTATTAACATTTTTGGGGGCCAATTCGCTGAGCTTTTCCGCTATAAAATAATCTATATTTATTAACCTTTTATTAACCTTTTGGGGGGCCAATTCGCTGAGCTTTTCCGCTATAAAATAGCCGAGCGTTAACCTTTACCCTAGGGCACAGGGCGGGGGCGCGTAAGGGTAGGGCCTAGGGTACCGGGCGGGGGCGCGTAAGGGTAGGGCCTAGGGTACCGGGCCTAGGGTACCGGGCCTAGGGTACCGGGCCGAGCGGCGACGGACGATGGGCGAAAATAAAAGGACGGTTTTTATTCGACAATGGGCCGGGGGCGGCTTAGATACGAGGTTAAATGGGCCAACCCACGCCCCCGGCCCATCATTTATTCACCGCGGCGCGCCCAAGAAAATTAGCTATAAAATAATCCTAAAAAAATTAGCCTTTTGTTAACCCTTTCTTAACCTTTTTTGGGGCCAATTCGCTGAGCTTTTTCGCTATAAAATAATCTGCCGTTATTAACCCTTTCTTAACCTTTTTGGGGGCCAATTCGCTGAGCTTTTTCGCTATAAAATAATCTGCCGTTATTAACCTTTTGTTAACCTTTTCGCGCTATTATAAAAGGAGAGGGGTAGCGTTAGGCGGCCCCGTAAACCTAAAGGGGGACCATACCATGATAAATGTTATTTACGCCAGAAAACCGGCCAGCCGGGCCGAGGTAGAAAGCGGAACGCGCCCCGGCGCTGGGGTGCCGCGCCCCACTATAGTCACTGAGGAGCTGGCCCTATCCGCTATAGAATACGACTCTTTTTTATCTTCCCCGCTAGGGCGGCGTAGCTGGCTTAAAGGCCGGGGCGGTTGGGATAAAAACGGCGTAAGGCGGGCCATAGCGCTTAAGTGCCCAGGCCGAATAACCCTATATGTTGACCCCTCAGGGTACGATTATGGGCGCTATGTAGGCGTTAAGGTATAAAAGCCTATTAAAGGCTACTCAGGCGACTCTGCTGGGCTCTTCTGGGCTCGGCAGGGCTCGGCAGTGACCCCGCGGGTGAAGTGATCCGGCGGGTGAAGTGATCCCGCGGGTGAAGTGATCCGGCGGGTGAAGTGACCCGGCGTAAACCGGGCCCCTTTTTTACGCGCCTAGCGTAGGCCCGGCTTTTTCGCTATAAAATAATCTCTAGAAATTAACCTTTTCTTAACCTTTTTGGGGGCCAATTCGCTGAGCTTTTTCGCTATAAAATAATCTCTAGAAATTAACCTTTTCTTAACCTTTTTGGGGGCCAATTCGCTGAGCTTTTTCGCTATAAAATAATCTGCCGTTATTAACCTTTTGTTAACCTTTTCGCGCTACTATAAAAGGAGAGGGGGTAGCGTTGGGCGGCCCCGTAAACCTAAAGGGGGAAAATTACTATGAATAATTTAACTTTTTCTGAGCAAAAAGCTTTAGTAGCTCAAACCTATAGCGCGGCGGGTGACGCGCGGGGCGCGGTCGGTGATTTACTTAACGCCCTAGAAAATGTAGATTTTGAGGCCGCTATAACGGCCCTAGCTGACTCAATTATAAAGCAGCTGGACCCGGCTAGCCGGGGGCTACTTAAAAATGACCCGGCTGGCTACCTGGGCGGTGAATACGCTGATAGCCCGGCTTAAGCCGGGCCTATAGGCGCGCGTAAATAATAGGCGGCCCCGCGCTGGGCTGGGCCCGGCTGGGCTACCTGGGCGGTGAATACGCTGATAGCCCGGCTTAAGCCGGGCCTATAGGCGCGCGTAAATAATAGGCGGCCCCGCGCTGGGCTGGGCCCGGCTGGGCTTTGGGGATGATCCGACGGGTGAAGTGATCCGACGGCTGAAGTGATCCGACGCTGAGTGATCAGCGGTGAAGTGACGCGCCTCAGCTGCTACACCGCCCGCCCTACCACAGCAGTACCATCATTCACCGCCACCGGTACCCCAAAAGTCGGCACGCGCCCAAAAAACGCCCTGACCCCAGCGTAGTCAGCCAGCACCCGCGTTTCGGCTATAAACCCGTACCCGTTAAAAATGAAAACCTTAAACATTTTAGTGCCCCTTTTAGGTTTACGGGGCCGCCCTACGCTACCCCTCTCTTTTTATAATAGCGCGAAAAGATTAACAAAAGGTTAATAACGGCAGATTATTTTATAGCGGAAAAGCTCAGCGAATTGGCCCCCAAAAAGATTAAGAAAATGTTAATTTTTCGGGCCTTAAAGTTTTTATTTTTAAGGCCACTATGTTAACGATTTGTTAACCTTTTCGCGCTATTATAAAAGGAGAGGGGGTAGCGTTGGGCGGCCCCATTTAACCTAAAGGGGGAAAATATTATGACTTTATTTTTCAAAAACTTTGATAAAGGTGAGGCGCGTAAAAGTTTGGCCGGTGATGGGCCGGCGGGTAATAGCCCTGAGGAAAACGAGTGCTATTTTCCTGACTTAAATATAAAGGTTGGTAATGAACTTATAAAGCTTGATAGCTATGTTAATTTAAATAAAGGTGATGGGCCTTATATAAGTTTTTGCTTTCATAAAAGCCCGTTTGACTTAACCTATTTCTACAAAAGCTATAAATCCGCGGCTGATTTTATAAATGACTTGTGCTTGCTTAAAAGTAAATATAAGGTTTTAACACCGGCTTTACTTGAAAAAATGGGCTTTTTAACAGAAATGGCCTAATAGTAGGGCGGACTAGGGGCCCGGCGTAAACCGGGCCCCTTATTTACGCGCGCCTATAGGCCCGGTTTCGGCTGGGCCCCCTTATTTACGCGCGCCTATAGGCCCGGTTTCGGCTGGGCTCGGCTCGGCTCGGCTCGGCTCGGCTCGGCAGTGACCCGGCGGGTGACCCGGCGGGTGAAGTGATCTGACGGGTGAAGTGATCTGACGGGTGAAGTGATCTGACGGGTGAAGTGATCTGACGGGTGAAGTGATCTGGCGGGTGAAGTGATCTGACGGGTGAAGTGATGCGCGAAAAATTAACACTTTATTAACCTTTTCGCGATATTATAAAAGGAGAGGGGTGGCGCGGTGCCGCCCTTATTTAACCTAACTTAAAAGGGGTATCAAAAATGACTATAAATATATTACCAGTGCCTAAGGCGGACTACGGGTTAAACCCGGCGGTAGTAGGGCCGGGTTATAATATTTATATAGGTGATGAGTGTTATATACCGGGCCTTACTATAAAAACTGAGGACGGCGTAAGTAAAACCCTTTATAGCTGTATTAATTTACACCTGGGTGACTTACAATTGGGGGCCGGTATTAACCTAGCCTATAGTATAGGTGAAGTGGATACCGTTTTATGGGAGAAAACCTATAAACTAGCGTCAGATTTTATAGGTGATATAGTAGCCCTAACTAGTAAAAAAGGCGACTTTACCCCAGAAATACTTAAAAAAATGGGCTTTACGCCGTACTCTACTGTAAAATAACTTTACTTAAAGGGGCCCGGCTTACGCTGGGCCCCCTTATTTACACGCGCCTATAGGCCCGGTTTCGGCTCGGCTCGGCTCGGCTCGGCAGTGACCCGGCGGGTGAAGTGATCTGACGGGTGAAGTGATCTGACGGGTGAAGTGATGCGCGAAAAATTAACACTTTATTAACCTTTTCGCGGTATTATAAAAGGAGAGGGGGTAGCGTTAGGCAAGCCCCTATAACTCAAAGGGAGTACCATACCATGAAAAGCACCATTTATGAAGCAGAGCTTTACGACCTCTTAAAATTCGCAAAGGCGTTCGCGAGCCTAGGCAGCGCGGTCCAAGACCAACTCGATGACCTGGCGAATGAGCGGTTTGAGCAGGTAAACCCAAACGCGCTGTACCTAATGGAGCAAAGGCTCTACGGGCAGAATGAAGAGCTCGACGATGTCATGAACACGCTCCGAGACATCTTAGACGACACGACGGTCTAAGCGGCCCGGCGGGTGAAGTGACCCGGCGGGTGAAGTGACCCGGCGGATGAAGTGATCTGACGGGTGAAGTGATGCGCGAAAAAGTTAACCTTTTATTAACCTTTTCGCGTTATTATAAAAGGAGAGGGGCAGCAATAGGCCGCCACCTAACACCGCAGCAAGGGAGACCAAGACCATGTTTAAACTTTACGATAAAAGCAACGCCATGGCCCGCGTCACGATAAAAGGCCGCCGCGCCTTGCACTATGACGGCCTTCACCTGGGTGATTGTGACGACCGGGTGTCCTATGAGTGGCACGACAGTTTTTATGTCGCCGGTCGCAGCAAAAAGGCCGGGCCGCGCATCCTGCCCACCGCTCACATCCCCGGCCTTCACTACACCGGGGCCCTGTACCCTGACGACCCCCTGAGCCTGGCAGAGCGCCTGGGCTTTTACAAGGGGGCCGTGGTGACCGTGCGCCCCATGAACGGCACATCGGGGCCGGGGTCCAGGCATGTACTTTGACCCCACGGGGAGCCCCGGCCCCCACAACGCGAAAGGAGAGGCGCTATGGGAGAAATAGCAGACATGATCGAGGACGGCACGCTTTGCCAAGTGTTCCGGCGGGTGAAGTGATCCAGCGGGTGAAGTGATCCAGCGGGTGAAGTGATCTCACCCTTCACAACTCACCCCTCAAGCAGCTGACAGTCATCGTCCGGCCATTCGCCCGAGATATAAGGATAGAGGCCTTCTGGCCCGCCCCCATGGCTCCAGGCCGAGCGACATAAAAGTCCTGGTCCCAGGCCCCTGAGTCCTTAAGAAAGCCCAGATTAATCGCGACCCCTCCCCCGTGCTTCACGGATGTTTGAGCTATGATGGCGCTCCGCCGCCTATCGCCCCAGGGGCACAAGTGGCCTTCCTCAGAGATATACGCATGGGCGAGGCGGGCCGGAGACTTGCCCTTGAAGGCCTTAAGTGCGGCCACAAATTCCGCATGCTTAAGGCCTAAGCGCCCGACAGGTACGGCACAGCGGGCGGCATCACTCTCAAACTTCCGGAGCGCTGCGACAAAGGCTTCCGCCTTATCGTCCGGGGCGCCACAAAGCGATGTAGCGCTGACCGGGCCAAATTCGCCCCGCACGCACACCGCCCCCCGCTCAGACGTAAAGATGGCCAGCTTGATGGTCTTGGCCTTGTACATTCGCGCGAGTTTGCAGAATGTGGCGAGGTCTTTCTTGCCCATGCGGACGCCCTTCATGTCTTCGGGCAAGACCAAGTCGGGGGTGTCGACAGAATGGATGCGAAACTGGTCAGACGAGAATGCCTGCCCATAAGATGTAAAAAAGACCTCAGTGAAAGGGCCGCTGCGATGAAGGGCATCCGCCGCGAGCAAAAATGCCGCATCCCCGATGGGCACATTTATCTCAGCGCCTGTTGGTCGCAATGAACGGGCGAAAGCGCTCTCGGCCAGAACTTCCGCATAAACACTCACGCGCTCGAACGACGCGCCGTCCTCAGTTATGTACTGCCCGTCTTCCAGCATTTCTTCTGGCCCGAGCACCTTCTGCACAAGGCAGTCCCCCGGAACATGGCGCAACTGGGCCACGCCACCCTTCACATCGAACAATTTTAGGCCCGCGCGCTTCCTCGCGACTTTAAGCAGTTTTTTCATAGCGTTTTCACCTTTCTAATCCGTTGTGTCATGCGACATTATTCCTCATTGATTGCTGATGAAGAGCTTTCAAGAAAGTCTCTATGACTTGCCTGTTTTTCCAGCCTTTCTTCATATCCCAAATCCACGCCAAATTATGATTGGTGTCTGTTATAAGGTATGCCAGGACGATGGGCTTGCCTTTTCTGAAGTGACGCAAACAGAAAAATATCATTCTTCTATTCTGGCAGTACCCTCTTATCTCATGTTTTACCCAGCTTGGTATGTAGCTCGGCAAATTATTCAAATCATATTGCAGCAATTCTCCCTTTTCAAACGAATGCCTATTGCATTCAAGATCATTTTCGCTCCGAATGTAGCTGGAGAATTGCGTTTCTGTTATGGCATTCCCCATTGAGGGAAAATGCCCATTGTAATTTTTATGTGCACAATCAAATCTAATCATGGTATGGTCTCCTCTCCTGAGTTATGGGGGAGCCTTATTGCTCTCCCTCTCCTTTTATAATATCGCGAAAAGGTTAACAAATCGTTAAAATTTTGATGCGCTCTGTACGAATATTTCACACCCAAATAGATATAAAAATTTCGACAGCATGATGTGGAAAAATTAACACTTTATTAACCTTTTCGCGATATTATGAAAGGAGAGGGGGAGCGCTCTGCCCCCCCATAACCCAGAGAGAGGAAACAAATTATGAGTATTATAGACATCGCTCTTTGCTTGGCTATGCTAGTATTTGCTGGTATAGTATGTCTTATAGTTGCGGAGGGGTTGCACCACTTGTTTACATCCGATTATAACGACTAACATAACCCAGAGAGGAAGGCCCCATCATGGCCAACGCGAAAACACCCGGCCAGCTCGCATATGAAGCCGAGCTTGTCTACGCGCCGACATACCCTTGCGGAAGGCCGCGCATCGCGTGGGACGACCTGCCACAGTATGCGAAGAAGGCCTGGGAGGAAGACCCGACCCCTAGGCCGCTGCGACCAATACTGCCAGCATAACTCAGAAAGGTGAAAATGCTATAAAAATCTGCTTAAAGTCGCGAAAATTAACGATTTGTTAACCTTTTCGCGATATTATAAAAGGAGAGGGGCAGCAATGGGCAGCCCCCATAACTCAGAGAGGAGACCATATCATGAAACGCCACGGAACATACACAGAGATTTTCCGAAACGACAGATGGGCGATATTTAAGGCACAAGGTGGGTTGAATCAAGTCCTGGCCAAAAATACCATAACGACAGAGACCCATGCCTTTGCTAGGTATACACACAAGCCCGCGTTTTTCGCAGAGACTGGAACCCCTCACAACTGGTTGCCAGCATATGTCCGGGCCCGCGTTGCCAAGGCCCTGGGCTGCTGCGACACCCTCGCAGTAGGGAGGACGGTGCCTTGTGCCTACTAAACGCATTGTAAGACCAGGGCTCCCAGCGCGTGCTGGGGGTCCGCGCCTTGCAATCCCGCAGGGGCCAACATGAAGGAGGGCCACACGATGACAGACGAAGAGTTAATCGACGCGCTCGGCACAGACCTGGGCCTATCATGGGACATGGTGTTCTGTGAAGACAAGGGTGCAGCGGTCCGAGACGCCGCACGCGAATACCTCGCAGCGCGGTCCGCAAAGGAAGAAGCCGGGAAAAAGCTCATAGGCCTGGCCATGGCAGTGTAAGACCAGAGCCCTAGGGCACAAATCCTAGGGCTCGCGCCTTGCAATCCCGCAGGGAGAGAAAGGAGCGCCATCATGGCTCAATCCAAAAGTTCACCCGGCCCATGGTCAATCGTTAAGTCGCCCATCCCACTAGCAACGCCGCACGAGGTCGTCGACCGCGATGGGCGGGAGGTCGCACGCGTGCGCTGCATAAAAGACGCTCAGGCCATGGTCGCCATGCCAGCGCTGAAACAGGCATGCCGGGCCGCGATTCTGGAATTGCGCCTGGGCATCAAGGCTGGGGATGTCCCCAACACGCCACGCCTCAGGGGCATTGTGTGGGCTTTGGAGAATGCCGCTGACCGGGCCTGAGTCGTTATCGCCTGGATCGCCGGGATCGCCGGGATCGCCGGGATAGAGGTATAAAAGCCTATTATGGTGGGCTCGGCTTGGCTCTGGGGGTGATCCAGCGGGTGAAGTGATCCAGCGGGTGAAGTGATCCAGCGGGTGAAGTGATCCAGCGGGTGAAGTGATCCAGCGGGTGAAGTGATCCAGCGGGTGAAGTGATCCAGCGGGTGAAGTGATCCAGCGGGTGAAGTGATTTCGAATTCTGATAATCAAAAATTCTTGTATTATCAAAACATTCCTTGCGAAATAGAAGAGATGGGCCTTTTCGAACACCTTCGAGAAGAGTTTCAATAATCACTGTAAAAATAATTCTAATAATCTCTGATTTACACCAGAAGAGCCCAAAAAAATAACAAGAGTGCGGTATCGGATTTTCAAGCCGAAAAATGATTATCAGAATTATTTCTACAACGCGTTTTAGTAGGCTTTTTTGCCTATGGCTTAAATGGCCAACCTAACCTTCTGCATTAGGGCGCACAAGCAAGTCCCTCCAGAGAGGGAGAGAATAGCACTTTCTGGGCGAAAACCAAAACAGTATCGGATATCGGAATTTTCGCTAGAATCCAAAACTTTTGGAATTTACTTCGGGGCTCCAGCGATTTTACGCTCTCCTTCTCCTTCTACCCTGAGATCACTTTTCTTATTTTAAATAATAATATATATAATATAGAAGGTAAATAGTAAGGGTAAATCGCCCCGCCGCCGGAAGCAAATTCCAAAAGTTTTGGATTCTAGCGAAAATTCCGATATCCGATACTGTGACCAAATCCCCTCGCCCCACAAAACGTAAAATTGCCCTTCCCCTCCAGACTTTCCCCTTGCCCCCTTCCGCGCGGCGGGGTATAATGTGGAATGATCTGGGCGTCGTTTCCCAGGTAGCAGTTGGAAGTGTGGGGGAAGAAAGGTGGTGAGCTAGCTAACCCACCGGCGCGTTATCCCTCGCGCTTCCGGCGATATGGCGAGAGGGGTGTGGAGCTGTCTTCCACCCCTCTCGCCCCACAAAACGCAAAATCGCCCCTCCCCTCCCCCCCTTGCTCCCACCTTCAAGGAGAGATATACTCGGGCTTCAGCTCTCTGCAGCGCATGCGTGCATAAGGCAAACTCATTCAAGAGAGGAAACCAACAATGAACAATACTCAAATAAAAGCAGAGGCTATGGCGAATGTGGCCAGAATGCACATCGAATGCGGAGAGGTCCTAGAGCGCCTATCCAAGTTGCTTGCTTTTTCCATTACACAAGACTTCTTCGCGCTCCCTCTTGGGCAGCAAAAATTAATGAAAGAACAAGCCCGCAAGATGGAAGAATATCTCTCCATCCTTTTGGTGAGAGTTTCTTCCATCTTGGGGTCTCTTGGCGACCTTGGGAAGATTGCCATTCCTAGTGAATTTGAGGGATAAACCTTAACGGGAGTCGGCGTGGATGGACACGCTGCACTGCGCTCGATAGTTCGGCCCTTAGAGCGCAAAGTGTAAGGGGAACGCCGAACCTCTCCCCTAGCCGGTATGCGCAAGCCCGGCACTCCCGGCCAACTTCGCCCGTAAATGGTCGCTAAGCCCACCTTAAGCCCCTCGACCATCCTACCCCACAGCTAAACCCCTTCACCACATCCCTGGACCACGGCAGCCCACTCTACGCCCATCCTAAAGCGCCCATCACCCTCGCCCTACACCCTACATGCTAGATTCCATGACATCCGCGCATCGTACGATGCTATTCCGCACCAACTCATTTGCCTCCGTCAGCGGCAGACCTCCCACCCCCTTAGACAGCTCCTCATTAATCAACACAACTTGGACGCGATTGCCGATTCTGAGCCTTTTTGGATAGACCAACAATCCGCCATCCGTCATCGCCCTACGCAATTCATAATCGCTGTCGAACACGCGCCCTTGCGCATGGGCCCGCACCCACCCTATGACATCCTTTATCGCTACACCCCCCGCACGCCCGAGCCCCGCCACCGTGCGGGCGATGTCTAGGGCTTCGCTTTGGGCTTCTGACCGACTGCCTTCAATCATTTCCATCTTCCGTGCCGTCATGGGCGCACGGTCGCTTTCCGCGACATAATCTCCCCACTCTTCGGCCCACCCTTTAATTATGCCTAATCCCCCCGTCGTCAGCCATGCCCTGAAGAAATCGAATTTCTCCCTCGGCCATGGCACCTCAGCCATCTCCGGATACAGCCATCGTCTATCGTCATTTTCCATCTTCAATGCACGCATAGAATTCGAAGATGCTAGAACATGGCACCAATTCTCAACAACATACTGGCGCATGTACTTTTGGTTCACGGTCACTTCTCTGTCTGTTATCACTGATTTCAGCGCATGATATGCCCGCCATGAAGACCCGGAATAGATTTCGCTGATGACGGCCAGCCGCTTGTGCGCAACCCATTCGTTGAACGCCGAAGTGATGTCGTTTTCGCCGGGGAAGCTCGTATTGTGCAGCCCTACCAATGGCGCCAGAATGTGTGCACCGAGGGTTGTTTTGCCGATGCCTTGTTGCTCGCTGATAAGCAGCAATCCGTACCCCATGCGGATGCTAGGCCGGGCAATCAATGTCGCACACCATTTCAGCACATGCTTTAACTCCTCTTCATCGTTGAACATGTACTTCATAAAGTCTAAAAAGGGGCCCGCGTCGCCCGCGTGCGCTTTTATGCTTGTCGGCACATGAAGATTAATGGCCGAAGAGCCCCTATAAGTGACATTTAACCCCTCGCAATCGGGCCTGTAGCACACCTTTGTAATTCTGCCCGAATAAGATTTCACAATCAGTCGCGCTGTATCTTGCACATGGCTCAAAGGTGCGCACATTTTATTGAGGACAGCTTCGCTCCGTGCGATTTCTGGCATTTCTGAGCAGATGAAGCTATCGATTTCCTCAATGTAGACCCAAAACCCCTTAAAGCACTCTCTTAATATGGCTTTGGGCTTCCCTTTTTCCTGAGGGACGAGGTCTGTTGCCCATGTGGCCGGATGAAGGCATTCTCTGAAAGATGGACCGATGTAGTATCCGGCTTCCCCGAACATATGCGGGGGGAAGGGGTCTCCTAAATCGAACGATGCAGGGAACTCATCCGTAAATTGTATCACAAATGTGACCATGTTCAATTGTTCAGAGATTATAGGCACCGCCCTAAGGCCGGGCGTGTCATTGTCGCATATTATGTATGCCTTTTTTATACCATTGCGCCTCAAGATTGACCAATCTGTGCGATACGGGTTAAGCGCACCACCAATCCACCCAACATGAACGGCCCCGCTGAGCTCCTTGCGCCATGGGTGGGCCTTGGCCTCAACGCTGTTAGATTCGATCAGGCCTTGGCAATATCGGGCCCCTTTTGCCCCTTCATGGATAAAGACCGTTGCATTGCCTTTTATCTTATCAGCATTGTACAACGGCAATGGACCATCAGCCTCGCACGATCGCCATTTATCGTCCGACCAATAGGTAAAAGGCACATAGCTTTTGCCTTGCGGCCCGGCGCAACGCACTTGCAACATAACGACATCTCCGTCTTCATTCCGGAATTCGAAGACGTCTTCCTTCGCTGCATTCTTCGCCATCTCTGGAGGGTCTTTGACCCTTTTTATCGGCTTCAGCGTTGGCCATTTTGCGACTGCCCAAGCTTCAGAGATCTGTGCGCGCTCTTCTTCTGTGGGTGCGTATTCCATGGATGAGCATCTTATGCCCCCGTCTTTGTCGAACTTGATTATTGCCAAGTCACGCCAGTACTTGCCCGCAACTTCCATAACAACCGCAGACCTTAGACCGCGTGCAGTTGCACCCACCCTGTTAAGATAGTCACGCACAGGTGCAATGTCTGTTAAGGACGATACATATTCGGCCATTTCTAAATATCACCTATGTATTTAACAGCTTTAATCATAACCATTCTGAAGTGCATATCACCACCTCTATTCCCTCTTACCCTACCCTTGATTGCGTATAAAGCCTTGTTTGCCTTACCACGGTCGACAATGTCTTTGCCGAGACGCTCATAATCGAATCTGCTGATTTTGCCGAAGATGATATCGGTATCGTCCTTTAGCTGCAAGTTGAGGGATGCCGTTAGGCCGTCTGTGCGCACAAATCCCCGGCGGGCAATGTTGACCGCTTCATTCTCATCCCTGGGGTTAATCTTCGCGAGCGTGCAGAAGATGACGACATCATAGTCGTCTTCTTCGATCTTTATGTCTATGATTCTTGTCGGCTTTGTCACAATGTTCCTGGCGTGAGGGTCGGGCAAGAGCCTCTTAAAGGCATCACCGATCGGGTAAAGAGAGTCAATGGGTGTCTTAGCATTCGCTAACAGCTTCCTCGCCCGCTCATTCATCTTCTCCCCACGCGCTCGGGCGCTCAATATTGCGCTGACGGTCTTCGGCCCTATGCCCTTCACATTGCTTAGTGGCCCGACGAGGTAGCCTTTACCCCCTTTGCGTGCGACGGACCACTTTTCTGTAGACGTCTCTGCACACACGGGCAGGTAAGAATATCCCTCAGCGACAAGCTCTCTCAGCAACTTCAATTGCCTGTCTGGGTCAGATTCATGGGTCAGCGTAGCAGCGGCGAATTCCAACGGGAACCTGGCCTTCAAGTAGCAACACCAATAGCTGAGGAGCCCGTATGCAACAGAGTGGCTATTATGGGTTATGAGGCCGTTGGCCAGCTTGAAATTGTGGTGTGTCGGCATTTCTATGTCGTATGTGACTTCTTTGCCGATGTATTCGATGCTCGACAGGACTTTGTGCGTTTTTATCCATGGCACACCGTCTTTCTCTATTTGTGTAAATAGGCTACCGATGCTGGCGCTTCCTATAGATCCCCATTCCCCATCTATTATGAACTTATGCTCTTTTGTGCACTCTACAAAACTGCCATCCGCAAATGTGTATTTGTATATGTCTCTTTCGCCATTGCAGATTATGCGTTTGCACATTTGCTTTACAGCATTCCCGCTCTCGTCCAAAGACCATAGTATCGGCTTGCGCTTCTTCTGTTTTATCCATCGGCTAGGATCGACTTCATATCTCTCGTATAGCTCACCGATCGTCATTTCTTTTTTGAAGCCATTGCCAGCTTCGGCTAAATGCACTATAGTTCGAGTAGAAAAACACTTATTAAAACTCCAGCTCCCATAAGCGCAATTATGTACAACTATACTATTGGCCAAGAAGTTGTGATGTGGAGACGGCATATGAACATCATACACATCTTCCATCTTTCTTGGATTTATAGAGACTATAGTATCCTTTATTATGCATCTGCCTGATTGCCAAGGCACAGCATAGCCCGACACTTGTGCGTGCAACTTTTTATGGCATTTTCTACACACAGGGAGAAGATTTTCTATCCTATGGTCTTCATGGTCCATGTTTATGTGGTGCGTTTCTTCATACGGGGCATCATGGCAGTGCTGGCAGTTTTTTGTCGTTCTGCGTAGGAATTCAATGTTCCTTTTAAGGATTGGCTCCCCACTGGCCAGCTTATGCCACCAGTTTTGCCCCCCGCGCCCTACGCCCTTTACACGCTTGCGCTCTGAAGGGATCTTTCCACCATCGGCCATGACATGTCCGCCGACTTCTAAGTCTTTTAGTGCGACATAGCTGCCATCTTCTTGCAAGAACTTATGCTCTTCTGTTGCATGGATTTCATTCCCTAATTCTGTTTTAAGAGTGTATGTTTGCTTTACACCACTATATGTGACGCCATGGTTCACACTTGGTTTTAGAGATTGGCCGTCCCACATTAAGAGACTTTGTCTTTTCTTTGTTTGCCAGCTTTGCATGCCGCCTTTTACATAAAGTTCTTTCAGCGTCATCTTGGCATATAGCCCCTTTGACGGGAACGGATTTTCAAGGACAGTATCGCCAGACAGGCACAGGTCATCCCAGATTTTAACAGTCGCTTTTGGGTCAACGCCCTTGCTTATCGCCCCCTTTTTCCAGGGGGTCACCGAACTGGTCGAAGTACTCTGCCCCCAGGCTTTTTGACATGGCTTTGCGTAGCTGCGTCACCTGGCCCCAGTTTAAGTCGCCCACATTGCGCCCGATTTCCATGACTTGTTCTTGGTATAAAACGACGCCCAGCGTGTCGTTCATGTAGGGCTCGAAGATGGGGTGTGGGTAGGCGATAGGGCTAGAACCATTGCGACGCTTAACCCATTCATGCGCCCACCACTAGCCAACGGCCCAGGGCGGGCCAGCGCCGTGACGCACACGATGTCATTGAAAGAATCGACCTTAAATTGCTTTGTGATGGATTGAAGGGCGATCCCATTGAATTGGAAGACCCCTGCCCATCGCCCTTCATTTAACACCTTGAACGCTTCTTCATCGTCCATAGGGATTTTGAGAAGATAGTCGTATTTCTTTCCGGCGAGCTCTAGACAGTCTTCAAAGACAGAAAGTTGCGTCAATCCAAGACAGTCAATCTTAAGCAGATTGAAAGCCCCTTCAGCGTCTTTTTTGTCGCACATTGTGGACCCCGTCCGCTCATCGACCGCCACATATTCATATATGGGTTTTGTCGGCGACGACGATCCCTGCGGCATGAGTAGAGTTGTGGCGGGGGTGGCCTTCGAACTTGGTCACTATGGCGACTTCTGGATATTCTTGGACGAGCCTTTGCCCGCTGGCATTGTGGCGAGGGTGTCTTCGATCTTGAACAATGCGCGGGCGTCACCACCCGACCGCTCCAACATTGAGTCTGCTACGGCATCGCACATCCATTTAGGGATTTTCAGCGCCGTGCCAACTTCACTGAGCGAAGATTTGGGCTGGTACATCGCGACAGTGCCCAGCCGGGCGACATGGTCATGGCCATATCTCTCGCAGAGATAGTCGAAGACCATATGGCGATTTTTATCAGAAAAGTCAATGTCGATATCCGGCATATCGTCCCTGTTGACATCGATGAATCTCTCGAATATGAGGCCATAGGGGATAGGGTCAATGTCCGTTATGTCTAAAAGGTAGCACACTAAGCTCCCGCATGAAGACCCCCGCGCCGGGCCCACGACCATATTCTTCTTCGCCCACTTGCATAGGTCTGACACGATGTAGAAATAATCTGTGTAATCTTTTTCTTCGATCAAGGCGAGTTCCCTGTTGAGCCGGGCTCATATACCTCGTCCCCTAGAACCTTCAGGCCTCTTTCTTCCGCCCCATGTAGACACATCTCCCTTAGCGTCGCTTTGCGCTCAGGGTGGGGAAGGCTTGCCTTAGGCAGCGGGGATGCCCGCGCTACGCTCTAGGGCCCGCCGGGCGAGCGCGAGCGGCGTCTTCTAGTTTGCGCCGGACTCAAGCCGAAAGGCTCAACGCTCTCGCGCCCATTCGGCTTCGCTTAATATGTGTTGCGCGTGCATTTGTAAGTCTGCGCCCCGCCCGCAGAGAATCTCATAAAAGCTCCTGTCCTCAGGGGTAGGGTAAAAGCTGTCGTGCGTTGCTATTAACGGCCAGCCATGGCGCACGGCCCTTTTTATGACGCCCATAGGTGTAGAAAGGCGCTAAGGGAATGTGAACCCCTTCTATAGGCCCATCACTCAATTCGAAAGGTGGGCCGGGCCTGTAATTTTGAAAACACCTGGAGCGCTGATCGCTTGCTCAACTGTCAGCAAAGGCTGGTACCGAAATTGCTGTGTGGCGGTGTTTATGAGGCGATTAATGCCAGACAAGTCGTCTAGAGCGAGGAACGCCCATTGGTCCGAAGAAGGCTTTTTTGCATTTATCAATTTTGAGACCGCCAGTTCAACCCCAAAGACATGCGGCAGCCCTTGCTTAGCGGCTTCACTGACCCATTTTGCATACCCGAATGTCGATGCGCGGTCGACGATGGGGGCATAGTCGTGCCCGGCGGCTTTTAATGCGCGGACGACTTCTGGTATATGCC
>JAEPEX010000077.1_pt1 | contig 76943 bp, 73 predicted proteins | sample 9130951 | NCBI WGS metagenome assembly JAEPEX01 (sample SAMN17228542, study PRJNA684324) | microbial mat metagenome | biome: saline marsh[ENVO:00000054]; feature: microbial feature [ENVO:01000007], biofilm[ENVO:00002034], sulphate-reducing...; material: estuarine water [ENVO:01000301]|estuarine... | reverse complement strand
TCATTTAATGATCGCAGGCGTCGTCTTCGATGCGAAAGATACGCTCTGTGATTCTTAACCTGCACGCTCTCAATCAGCGCCAACATTGTCATGGCGTCATAGTGGGCGATTGGCAGAACCGTTTCAATCAACATCCTAAGCTGCGACAGAGTAATAGACGGCGTTTTTTTCCCCCAACCGTATCTTGAGGTGCCAGAGGAAAAAATGCCCAGCATACATGTCAGAATATGATGATTCCAGCCGGAATATTTACGAACTTCATAGTGGTCCATCCCCAGCTCTGTTTTCGTTTCTTCAAAGCATTGCTCAATAGCCCACCGCACTCCGCTCAGCCAGACAAACTTTGCAGGCGAGTGCTGACCGGGGCGTTGCTGATAAAAAACGAATATTCCGGCTTGGGGCCGAGCGTTCGCTGATGACCAACCACACTTCCTTTTCCGGCAATCCATCTTTTGACAATACAACCCGGCGCTTAGTGATTCATACATAATAGGGCCTTTGGTGCCTTCGGAGACCTTTCGCCTGTACCAGAAGAAATCATTGAGCTTTTGGCAAGATCGATGAACGCAATGGGGGTCTTTGATGTATCTTCCAGAATTCTCCTGGTTTTGACCGTGCCCTTGTATTTGTATGTCTTTTCCCTGACGACGGGTCTTTTCAGCCAACAACGGGTGTCACTGGCCATGGATACAAAATAGGTGACCCCGGGAAGCCGATCAACCGCATTGATAAATTCGGGGCTTGAGCCATACAGCTGTCGGTGGCAATGTATTTGAATGGAAGTATCCCCTCGTCTCGAATTGCAGTAAACATCTCAACCGCCAGTTGCGGTTTGGTTTTGAACTTGATATTTTCGGGTAAAGCGCATTTTTCCCGTTTTGCGGCATAGTCTTTGGTGAACCATTTCTCTGGAATGAAAAGCCGCTTGTCAATCAGGCGTACCCCTGGGGGGAGGCATACGCCGCGAATACACCGACCTGACAATTATCCACCTTTCCAATGGTGCCGCAGTATTGTCTGGCTACACCGATCGAGTCGGATCCTTTTTTGACAAAACCAGATTCATCGAAAATGAGAATGCCGTTTGGATCACCCCATATCATCATTAACCATATGACGATACTTGCGGCTTATTTTATCCTCATCCCATTCCGCGTCACTGATAAACCGCTGCATTGCTCTAACATTTCCGCCTTTGATATTAACGGCAATCGTTCAATCGACTTCCTTTCAAGCTCACTGAATTGGCCGGCCATGTACTTAAAAAAATGGCCCCGCGACTCACTCCGGTGGAAACAGTCGGCAAAAACCTCATGATACCCTTCAAGTTCGGAATAAAAAACCATCAATGTCTTTTGTGGTGATCGAGAATTTCGGTATTTCGTACGTGTGCTCAACGGATCGAATTGACGGCAACATAGGCCCACCTCCATGGTTTGGGTTATGTTGCGCCAGTGTTACATATTGTGGCTATGACGTCAATATAAGTTTCGTTGTAGGGTTAGATGTCGAGCTCCGGATCATTTTGTCTTTTCGAACCGCCTTTATAATGCCTGCGAGGCTTAAACGCCTGCCACTTTTTGCATACCTGTCGGCCGAGCCATCGCTAACTCTACACTGGCACTTTACGTGCTTATGTCCATAATTGATTTGACAGCAGATCAAAAAGTGTTTTAATCCATTTGTTTGTATGCTTAGCAGTAGGGTCCATTGTATTTGGCTTATCCCTCATTTCCTTTATTTTTTGCCGGAGGGCACCATGACTAGCTTTCCGTCCAGTAAATTGAGGCTCGAAAACTCGGTGCTCAGTCGTCGCACGGCGATCAAATCATTTGGTGCCGGCGTGGCTGGGCTCACCGCCTATTTTGCATTGCCACAGCGCTGGGAACATCCCATAATAGAGCAGATTATCCTGCCCGTGCATGCCCAGACAAGCGGCTTTACCCTGTCTGACCCCTGTGAGGTGAGCCTGCTTGCCGGTACAACTGAGAGTGATACCGTGCGGATCAGGGTAGAGGGGTTTGTTGCGCCGCCTACCGGGAGCCTTGCTACGCTCATTGAGGCAGTGTCCCAGGGAAAGGGGGAACCGACAAGCCTAGAAACCACCACCGCGGCCGATGGCACATTCAGCGGTGAGTTGCTAATCATTGGCGGTCCGGGCATTACCGCGGTGAGCGTAACTACTACGGTACAGGGTGCGACGGGCCAGGCCCAATGCGCGCTTTCGGTTAACAAGCCGAAACCGGAACCAAAACCGCCGGAGCCTCTGGTAACCATGCGGGATGAGCAAAGCATTCTTACCTGTGAATTTTCATCGCGGGGAAGGCCTCTGGAAATGGGTCCTTACTATTTCGATTTCGCTATAGAAATGGAATCTACCTCGGAAAATCTTGGCCGTGTTATAATTGATCCATCTAGCCTGATGACTCGTAGGTTGAAATTAGACAGCGGTGGCAGGTGGATCGAGTTTAAATTCACACCCAGGACTGGGAGTTATTGTGATCAAAACAGAACATTTGTTATCGATTTTGCCGATATGGTGACGACGGGTGGTGAGACCCTGGGTTCTCTGACTAATGAAACGAGCTTTGAATTTATGCTGGACTCAGCCGCATAAAGAAATTTTTCTAAGTCTAAATAATTTTTGTTCAACCTCGGAATCGACCCGGTTTTTTCTGATATGTGCATGATCACCTTTTTGTGTGATCTCTCATGCAGTTGTCTTTTCCCGCTCGATGGCGGTGTTGGGCCAGCGCGGTCATCCTGCCCGGCGCATAATTCAACGCGCTTGTTTATATGAGCATGAGATACGCTGGTCAGAGTGCCTGTCTTCTCAACCAGTACATCCTCGTATTTGCGGCGCAACATGAGCGGTGGCGCTATTTGTCCGTGAGCAAAAGGCCTGGCTTGGGTCAGCCCCTTGCGTAAAGAGAAATTACATCGGTTATGATGCCGGTCGATCGACAAGGGTGATAGCCCCCGCTTCGATCAGGGTCTGTAGGGCGCCGTGTACATCCTCGCGGATCATTTCCTTTTGCTCGGGATATGAATCTTCCAGACAGGTGATGATTTCGGCTACCGTTGCGGTCGCGCCGCAGAGCTGCCACACCAGATAGGCGGTCTGATTCATATAGACCGCTTTGGCTCCAGTCACCGTGTACAAGAGGACTTCATCCTCAAATGGCTCAACCAGATAATCTTCGTTTTGTATCGGGATTTTAGCATCAATCGGGATCGGCATAATGTTTTGAGCATGCAATAAGATTTCTTTGTATGGGGGTAGAGGGTATGGGGTCAAGAGGGTATGGGGTCAAATCTTGTTTCTTGACAAAACGCGAACTCTTGCTTCTTTCCCTTTGTCTCATTTGCCGGTTAACACGGGCCTGATGCAAACAACAAATGCGCCCGTGTCTCTTTCCAGAATATTTTATTTCCACTATGATCGCAGCATATAAAGCGGTCAATGTGGGATAGCTCCTTTTTTAGCCTCTTCGTCGTTTCAAGTGGAATTGATGATATTGCCTATTGGTGAAGCGATCAGATAAATCATTGCGATGAACGTCATGGGGTTGCGATATCCTCGTGCTCTGGCACGGGCAGCCTGGAATAAGCTATTGAGCCCTTCAAGGCGTGCCGTGCTGTGTTGTGATTGCCAGCGTGCTTCGATGGCCGGGCGATGGCGGATGACTGTCTCAATAGCCTCGATCACCGGCTGTAACAGGGGGGAACGGTGCAACTCCATGCTCGACACATTCAGTAAGAAATGGCTCAAGCGCCACGTGGCAGCTCGAGGGGTGGCAGCTTTTCGTATCCATCGGAGTTTTTCCTTAACCCGCCAGGCAATCGCCGTGAAGAAGTCCATTCGCTCCAGTTCGGCAAGCGCTTCTTTCTGGTTTTCCGTTAAGGTGCCGTCAGCATTTTTCAAAGTGGCCCAGCGCGTATGTTTGGGAAGTTCCTTCTGTTTGGATTCAAGTACCCGAACTTTATTGACCGCCTCGGTGAATGTTTGTACCACATGGAACCAGTCAACGGTCACCGTTGCCTTGTCAAAGTATTCACCAACCCCGGCAAGAAAGGCTTTAGACATGTCGCACACAACCTCCACGATCCGATCAGCGTGACCTCCATGACGATGCAAAAACTGTTTGAATTGGCGAAGCACCTCTTTGCCCTTACCGACCGTGGCGAAGATAACGGGCTGTTTTTCCTTGTCCAGGTCGATAAAGACGGTCACATAGTTGTGCCGTCTTTTTGATGCAGTCTCGTCAAATCCAATGGCGGTAAGCGTGGAGAGGTCGAGTTTGTTCATGCTGACGGAGATATAATAAAAGACGATGCGCCACAATTTCTTATCGGTAATGCCGATGATCCTGGCAGCAGAGTTCACCGGCATCTCTTTCACCAGGCTGAGTGCAACCTGCTCGAACAGCAAGGTAAATTTGCTGCCCTTGCGTGCCCATGGAACCTCTATTTTCTTGACGCCGTGCTCCTCACATCTGATTCGTGGAACGGCGGCGGTGATGTAACAATGATGTTGGAAGAAATTAAGGTGGCGCCAGGTATTTTCCCTGAAATCATGGGCTTTGCATGGTTTCTTGCACACCGGGCAGGGGAAGGTTGCGCCACGATCTGTGCTGAGCGTAATCCGCAATTCATGGGGGGAGAGCTCTTGGTTCAGGCTTTGTCCGCTGATTTTCCACGGCGCTTCAATACCCAAGCCTAAGGAGATGATGTCATTACCGTTCATGATAACCTCGTGGTTTGGAGTGGATTTGGCTCATCATAACCAAATCCACTCCAAACGACGAGGAACCGTAATTGGGTATGACTGCAAAATGTCAAGGATAAAGATTTGACACCCTCACGTAGCCGGATTTGACACCCTCACGCAGCCGACACCCTCACGCAGCCTTACAGCCCCAACCACCCAGACTCAAAGGGTTATAAGTTATGTCAATAACTCTGTGTCAAGGTAATAGAAAATGAGATCACAGTGGGGAAGCCCATCAATCATGATCTGTACCGGCAGGTCGGTGGTGCTCGCCAATGAGCACTTTTTGTAGTATATGGTGATGAGTTGTAGTTTCGCATTGGCTGCAGGTATCTCTAGCCCAAAATCGAGTCCAATTTTCGTTTATGAGACGAAAACCAAAACTATCGCTGTCATCGGCGCCGTTTTACGTCTCTATCCTGGTGATCATCGCGCTGGGGGCCTTTGTCGGACTGTTCTGGTCGCTGCATGAGTATCAGGCCTACCAGGCATCGATAGACAATATCCGCGGCAACTACCAGTCGTTGTATCGGCAGCGGGTGCGGGGCGAGATATCACGGTTGGTGGACTTCATTGAATTTGAGCGGACCCAGGCCTATGCCGAGACCGAAGACGAGATCAGGCAGAAGGTGCAGACCGCTCATACCATTGCCTCTCATATGTATCGGTTCTATGGCGACGAGCTTACCAGTGAGACCCTTCGGGCAATGGTGGCGGAGATATTGCGGCCGATTCGCTGGCAAAACGGTAAAGGGTACTATTTTGCCGGCCTGGTGAGCGATGCCCGCCTGGAGCTGTTCGCCGATGACCCCTATTTTGAGGGCAAGGAGCTGAGTATCCATACAGATCAGCGCGGCAATCCATTCTTTGCCGGGATCATCGAGCTGGTTGTGGAAAAAGGGGCCGGTGTCATTCACTTCGATCTGGAAAAGCCGGCGTTTCCCGGACGCTATTTTTCAACCTATGGTTTTGTTAAATACTTCGCCCCGTTTGACTGGTTTATCGGCGCCGGCCTGGACATCGAAGACACCCAAACGCTCCTGCGGGAAGAGGTCCTGAGCCGGATGCGGGATCTGCGCGACGGCGGTGTCGAGGTGTTCGCGTTTCGCGACGACGGCACCATCATTAGCTATGATGATGAAATAATGGTGGGCCGGTCGATCCGTGAGGTGTTCGATGATGCCGGTGCCGCCTCCGGCGCACTGATGCTGGCCGCCGCCACCGGCCCGGAGAAAGAGGGTTTTTTGGGGTACCGGGGAACAGGGCGCGACTCCAGCCAAAGCGGACGTCGTCTTGCCTTTGTCAAAACATATGATGAGTGGGGATGGATTATCGGCGCGGCCATCGGGATGGATGCCATGGAGCGGGCGATTGCCTCCGAAACCGCGACCTATCGGCAGATATCGTTTCGCAATGTGGCCGCCTTCGTGGTCTTGTTCATTATCGCCGTTGGTTTGTTGCTCTACAGCTCATACGTCTATTCCCGCAAAATCAAAGCGGGGCTGATACTGTTCACTGATTTTTTCCGGGCCGCTGCCGACAGCAATATAAAGATAGACAGACAGGCGCTTGTGTTCGCCGAATTTGAGGAACTGGGCGTCCTTGCCAATCAGATGGTGGAAGACCGCGTCACCAAAGAGCGGCGGCTGATGCGCAACGAGCTTCGGCTGGATACCCTGCTGCGGCTTGGCGCCATGGATAAGCGGTCGCTGCAGGATATCTATGATTTCATTGTGCAGCGTGCCGTGCTCATCTCCGGCAGCAGGCGCGGATACCTGGCCATGGTAAACAGCAATCAGCGCTATCTGAGCTTGTGCGGCTACGTCGATGAGCAGAGAGCGGACAGCCACAGCCGGCTGCCGCACAACATCACCAGAGCGGTGGATGAGGGCGGCCTGCCCGCTCTTGCCGTACAGCGTGGTCGGCCGCTTGTCTGTAACGATTGTGCGATCCCGGCCCATCAGACATTTCCCTATCAGCGGACGGGCGATTATCACTGTGACGTGCCGCTGCTGGACGGTGGTCGAGTTGTTCTGGTGGTGGGCGTTGCCGGCGGCGGTGAACCCTATCAGGAGGCCGATGTCCGGCAGTTGACCCTGCTGGTGGAAGGCATGTGGCTCCATGTGCAGAGAATGTGCGCGGAAGAGGAGATGGCCAGGCTGGAGAGAAAAATTATCGCGGTCAGTGAAGAGGAGCGCAACACCATCGGGCGCGACCTGCACGATGATCTCGGCTCACACCTCTCCGGTGTTGCCCTGTTGAGCAAGGCGTTGCACAAAAAGCTCGAAACCGAATCCCCCGAGCGCGCCGCTCAATTGGGCGCTATCCGCACCCTGATTCAAGAGGCCATCGAGAAAACCCGCCGGCTGTCGCGCGGACTCTACCCGGTGCATGTGGTGGAGCAGGGGTTGGCGGCGGCCCTTGAGGAGCTGGCCCATGAAGCGGAGCAGCTCTTTGTGGTTCGCTGCACCCTTGAAATTGCCGATATCTGTCAGGGACTTGACCCTCACATTGCCGCCCAGATCTACTTTATTGCCCGTGAAGCAGTATTTAACGCGGGTCGTCATGGGGCGCCGAAACGAATCGACATCATCCTTGCCTGCACCGCTGAGGGGGGCAGTGTGCAGGTCATCGATGACGGCTGTGGCTTTGATGAAAAAGATGGTAAGAAGGGACTGGGACTGCACTCAATGCACTACCGCGCCCGGGCCATCGGCGCCACGCTCAATATTGTCTCGCCGCGTCATGGCGGGGTAAGTGTCCATATGTCATGGGAGCGATGATGAAATCACGAATCCTGATCGTTGATGATCATCCTATTTTTCGCATGGGGATGCGGGAACTGCTTAACCAGGAAGATGATTTCCAGGTGGTCGCCGTTGCCGATGATATCGCCTGTGCCCGGCAGTGCATCGGCGAACAGCGTCCCGACATCGCCATCGTCGATATCTCCCTGGCCGCCGATAACGGTCTGGATCTGGTTCGCGAATTATCGGAAGAACACACTGATATCTCCGTTCTGGTGCTCTCCATGCATGACGAATCGGTCTGGGCGGAACGAGCCCTCCGGGCCGGCGCCAAGGGATACATCATGAAAGATGAGGCGTCGGACTCGGTAATCACCGCACTTCGCACCATCCGGGACGGCTCCATCCATGTCTCCGAGGCGATGATGACCCAGTTGCTCTCCAGTTTTCAGGAAAACCCACAGTGCCGGGGGGCGGGGACGGTCGATCTGCTTACCGACCGCGAGTTGCAGGTCTTTCGTCTGATCGGCGCCGGCCTTGCCACCCGTGAGATTGCCCAGCAGCTTAATCTCGGCATCAAAACCATCGGCACCTATCGTGACCGGATACGGCAGAAACTCAATCTCAAGAGCGGCGCTGAACTGACCAGGCAGGCAGTGTTGTGGACGGAAAACCAGTGCATTTCCCGGTAGCTGTCCGGTAAGCAAAAACCCTACAAATTATCAGCACTGCACCTACCGAAAAAACAGCAATTTCCCGCTTTTATCATCCTCGCTTTTTTTCTATAGTCCATCCCATAAAAGGGTTGAAAGGCCTTCGGCGGTGACTGCCCATGGCAGGACACAGGGGTGTCCATGCCCTCATCTCGTCACCGGCCGCTGCCATTAATCGGAGGAGGTTTGCTATGAAGCAGAACAGTACGGAACGGCGCTCGTTTCTGAAAAAGGTCCTGGCCGGTTCCGCCATCGGCGCGAGTATGGCGATTGGCGCCAGGCCGAAAACGGCGAAAGCCGCCACCACGGGGCGCTCTGCCGACCGCGGTCAGGAAACCTTGTATCAGGAAACGGAAGCATTTCGTAAGTACTACGATTCACTGCGTTAATTTTTCGGAGGAAAGATATGGCACGCAAAAAAATCAGCAAAACCGGGGTTTCGTCAACGGCGAGAAGCCGGGTGACGCTTAATCCTAAATTGGCGCGGCGCTCCTTTCTCAAGTTGTCCGCCGCCACCGCCGCCCTTTCCGGAGCGGCGATGACCGCCAAGATGACCGGTAAAGCCAACGCGGCGCAAGCAGCCAACGATATGTACCCCGATTCACAGATGGTACGCTCGGTCTGCACCCACTGTGCGGTGGGCTGCGGGATTAACGCCGAGGTGAACAACGGGGTGTGGGTTCGCCAGGAAGTGGCGGCGGACCATCCCGTCTCACGTGGCGCTTACTGCTGTAAGGGTGCCAGTGCTATCGACATGGTGACCAGTCCGCAGCGTTTGAAAAGCCCCATGAAGCGGGTAAATGGTAAATGGCAGACCCTGTCCTGGGATCAGGCCATGGATGAGATCAGTGCGAAGCTCACCGAAATTCGCGATACCGACGGCCCCGACGCCCTGCACTTTAACGGCAGCGCCAAGGTCTCTACGGAGATGGCCTATCTGCAGAGGAAATTTGCCGCTTTCTGGGGGTCCAACAACATCGACCACCAGGCCCGCATCTGACACTCCTCAACGGTGGCAGGTGTCGCCAACACATGGGGTTACGGTGCAATGACCAACAGCCTGAACGATATCAGGCATGCAAAATCAATGATTTTTATCGGTTCAAACGCAACCGAGGCGCATCCCGTTTCACTGCAGCATATTCTGCACGCCAAAGAGGTCAATAACGCGCCTATTATCGTGGTTGACCCACGCTTTACCAAGCTGGCCGCCAAGTCCGATGAATTCGTTCGCATCCGGCCGGGCTCCGACTGCGCCTTCATCATGGGGTTGATCAACGAGGTGATCATCAACGGCTGGGAGGACAAGCAGTTCATCAAGACCCGAGTCTCCGGGTATCCGGAGATGAAAGAGGTGGCCGCCCACTATACTCCCGAGGTGGTGGAGGACATCACCGGCATTCCCGCGGCGCAAACCAGAAAAGTCGCCAAGATGCTGGCCATGAACCGGCCCACCTCGCTAACCTGGTGCATGGGCGGTACCCAGCATCATATCGGCTCATCCATTACCCGGGCCTTCTGCATCCTGCAGCTGGTGCTTGGTAACATGGGGAAATCAGGCGGCGGTACCAACATCTTCCGCGGCCATGATAACGTTCAGGGCGCCACCGATATGTGCGTGCTGTCGCACTCGCTGCCCGCCTACTACGGTCTGAGTGACGGTGCCTGGCAACATTGGTGCCGGGTCTGGGACGTGGACTATGATTACATCGTATCGCGCTTCAAGGACAAGGAGTGGATGAATGCCAATGGATTCACCCTGGCGCGCTGGTATGAAGGGGTGCTGCAAAACGACGAAATCACCCAGTACACCCCGATCAAGGCGCTTTTTCAGTGGGGTATCGGGCTTAACTCAAACTCCCAGTTCGCCAAGGTTAAAGAGGCTATGGACAAGCTCGACCTGCTGGTGGTGGTGGATCCTTTTCCCACCGCAACAGCCGCCGCCTGCGAGAGCGACAATATTTACCTGCTGCCGTCCGCCAGTCAGTATGAGACCTCCGGCTCGGTGACCTCCACCAGTCGCCAGATTCAATGGCGCTATAAGATCGTCGATCCGATCGGCGGCTGCAAAGACGATTATACAATCATGCAGGAGCTGGTCAACCGCCTCGGTTTTGCCGATGAGTTCTACAAAAATATCAAGGAAGTACCGGAGGACATCACCCGCGAGATCAACAAGGGGGCATTGACCATCGGCTACAACGGCCAGTCTCCGGAGCGTATCAAGAAGCATATGGAGAACTGGCATACCTTTGATATCGAGACCCTGCAGGCCGTGGGTGGGCCGTGCGACGGCGAGTACTACGGCATGCCGTGGCCATGCTGGACCGATGAGCATCCCGGTACCCCGATTCTCTACGACATCTCCAAGTCGGTGGCCGAAGGCGGTCTGCCCTTCAGAAATCGGTTCGGCGATGTGGCCACCTATGTGATGAGTGGCCGGGAAGAGATTCAGCTGGCTGAGAAGGGCGTCTGTAATCCGGGCAGTGAGGTAGAGGGCGGCTATCCCGAGTTCAAGGATGTAGTTCCCGGCACCAACTGGAAAACGGATCTCTCCCAGGAAACCATCAAGGAAGCGATCGGTCGAGGCATGGCCCCGTTCGGCAATGCCCGTGCCCGCTGCGTGGTCTGGAGCTTTCCGGATCAGATCCCGATCCATCGCGAGCCGCTGCACAGTCCGCGCCCGGATTTGATCGAGAAGTACCCCACCTATGAGGACAAGCCGAACCACTATCGGGTATTTACCAAGTATAAGAGCGAGCAGAATCCCGAATTGGTTAAGAGCTTCCCCTATGTTCTCACCACCGGAAGGATGGTCGAGCACATGGGTGGCGGGGCGGAGACCCGCAGCAATAAGTATCTCTCGGAATTGCAACCGGAGATGTATGCGGAGATTAATCCGCGGCTGGGTAACAACTTAGGTATTCGCGACGGTGAGATGGTGTGGATCGAGTCGCCTGAAGGCGGCAAGATCAAGGTGAAGGCGTTTTTCACCGAACGGGTTGATGATAAGACCATTTTCATGCCGTTTCATTTCGGCGGAATGCTTGCCGGAAAGTCTCTGGCGGGGAATTATCCCGAAGGTCATGCTCCCTATGTCGTGGGCGAATCGGCAAATGTCTGCACCAACTATGGCTATGACATTATTACCCAAATCCAGGCGACCAAAGACGGTCTCTGCAACGTGAGCCGAGCATAGCTCCGGGAGGATTGATCAATGTCACGAATGAAATTCTTATGCGATATCGAACGATGTATCGACTGCGGCGGCTGCGTGATTGCCTGTAAAGAGGGCAATCATATCCCCGTGGGCGTCAACCGTCGACAGGTACTCACCATTAATCAGGGCAAGCCGGGGGAAAAATCGTTTTCCACCGCCTGTATGCATTGCTCTGATGCGCCCTGCATCGCGGTCTGCCCGGTGGATGCCCTCTATCAGCGGGAGGACGGCATCGTGCTGGTCAGCAAGAAGACCTGCATCGGCTGCGGTTACTGCTTTATGGCGTGTCCCTTCGGGGCGCCGCAGTTCCCCACCGGCGAGGTGTTCGGGGCCCGCGGGGCGATGGATAAGTGTACCTTCTGCGCCGGCGGGCCGGAAGAAAATCACAGCGCCGAAGAGCAAAAGCTCTACGGCCAGAACCGGATTGCCGAAGGCAAGGTGCCGCTCTGCGCCGCCATGTGCGCCACCAAGGCGCTGCTGGCCGGCGACGGCAACACGGTGGCATCCATATACCGCGACCGTCAGTTCAAGCGCGGCTCCGGGGTAAATGCCTGGGGCCAGGACAAGGCCTATCAGGGCTGATCTTGAACCGTATTCCGGCATGCCTGATGCGCGGGCATGCCGGAACTATCTCTGGTCCGCGCACCGCTGGTGTATAGAGAGTGAATATGAAACAATTGTTTTTTGTACTTGCCGCGCTCGGGTCCATGGCGGGCGCCGCCCTCTGCATGGCGGATGAAGTAGGGTTGCTCAGCTCCTTTGCGCCGGAATCGTCCACTGCCGCCTACGGCGCCATCAACGAGCAGTTGACCAGCCAGTGGCAGGGCTACGGCGAACCCTTCATCAAGGCTACCTCGGGGTTGTTTTCCTCCATCTACCTTGCCCTGATACTGGGGATACCGGCTGTTTTTCTGCTTCATTATCTGATTGTCGGCGCCAAGCATTTTGATCACTCCGGTCCCGGTGTTCCCTATTTTGGGATAATCAGCCGAATTATCCACTGGATTGCGGCGGTGGCTTTCACCCTGCTGGTCATTACCGGGCTGGTGATTATTTTTGGCCGCTATCTGGGCGGTGGGGCGCCGATTATGTTCGCCCGCCTGACCCATCTGGTCTCAGCCCTGGTCTTTGCGCCGTTCGGTCTGGCCATGCTGGCGATCTGGTTTGTCGATATGCTGCCCGCCTGGCATGATGTGAAGTGGGTTTTGATTCTTGGCGGTTACCTGAGCAAGGAGAAAAAACCGGTGCCAGCCGGCCGCTTTAACGCCGGCCAGAAGATGTGGTTCTGGTTTGCCACCGCCGGTGGCGTGGTTATGGCCTACAGTGGTTACCAGTTGTACCTGCTGACGGCGCCCACCGATCAGCTGCAGCTCTGGGCGCTGGTTCACAACGTTCTGGCCATGGTGCTGGTCGCCTTTTTTCTTACCCATCTCTACATGGCACTGTTTGCCATTGCCGGCTCTATTCACTCTATGATAGACGGTACAAAGCCGAGTGAGGAAGTGGCGATTCTGCACAGCAGATATCGTCCCGATGGAAGAAATCCCATCTAAGGGGAAGGCGGGTTACGCTGGTTCCAGGTTGATAAGCAAGGGTGCCGGGGGTGGATATGGGCTGGCGTTTATGACCCCCATAGTCAGCTTTATCGGCCGTCACAACGCGGGTAAGACCACTCTGGCACGTCGGGTTGTGGCCCATCTGAGCGAGGCCGGCTACCGCGTTGGCGCGGTCAAATCCACCCATCAGAGCGGCATCAATTATGACCAGGAGGGCACCGACACTGCTGCCTATCGACATGAAGGCGCTGCCGCGATCGTTCTGATGGCGCCTGACCAGACGATAATGACGCTCACCGGCCGGCAGCAGAGTCTGCTCAGCTTTGTCCATCGCTGTCTGCCGGATGTTGATATTGTCATTGCCGAGGGGTTCAAACACCATCCGCGTATTGCCAAGATCGAGGTGGCGCGCGGGCCTGGCGAGAGGCTCGGCAAAACCGTGTCCGGGGTGATTGCGGTGGCCACCGATCAGCAGGTGTCAGGTGATTATGTGTTTCGTCTCGATGAGCATCGGGAGATCGCCGAATTTATTGAAAAACGTTTCCTTCACCCGGAAAGACACCGGCGGATCCGCACCGATCTGCTCATAGATGGCCGCGCCATTGTCCTTAAGCCCTTTGTCCAGCGTGCCCTGGCCGGGGTTGTGGAAGGGTTTGCGGAAACCATCAAGCACGGAGAGGCGGGTGAACTCATCGAGTTGCGGATCCGTTCGCGTCCCAAGACCTAGCCCGCGGTTTTACGACGCCATCATTAATTAGGGAGAGTAATGTGATAAAGACACGTCTCATCACCATGGTACTGGCCTGGGTTGTCTGCCTGGTTCCCTGTTCAGCAACCGCTCAGCAAGCTGCTGCTAAAATGCTGCCCGATTTCACCCTGCCGGTGCCCTCATCAAGTGAGTATCAAGCCTATCTCGGGGTAACCGGGGCTGACACGGAAGAATTCAACGTTCATGATATTGACGCGGATATCCTGCTGATCGAACTGTTCAGCATGTATTGTCCCTATTGCCATGCCGCCGCGCCGGCCGTCAATGAACTCTATACTCTGATGCAGCAGACCTCACAATCCGGCCCGCGGATGCGGATGATCGGGTTGGGGGCAAACAATACCAGATTCGAGGTGGATCACTACCAGCACACCTTCACCGTTGCCTTTCCATTGTTTGCCGACAAGGATATGACCCTTTACAGATTGCTCGAGGGTGCTGGTACGCCCGGGTTTGTGGGGTGTCGGAAAAACGAGGATGGAAAATTTGAGATCATTGTCCAGCGCTCCGGCGAATTTGACACCCCGGAGGGGTTTCTCCAGGAGCTTTTGGAGCGCGCCGGCAGATGAGAGATATCATGATTTCGATACGCACACTCTTTTTCTTGTTGGTTGTCCCGCTTCTTGTGTCGGTTGTGCCAAGTCATGCCGGGCTGCGGCCCGAGTCGATCTACCAGACCGGCACTCTGAAGCCCGTCGACAGTATACTTAAGGTTGCGGTGGGGGACGAAGCCCCTGATTTTACCCTGCCCTCGGTGGGGGGTGATCCGATCACGCTTTCCGATTATCGGGGCACAAAAAACGTCGTGCTCTCCTTTGTCCCGGCCGCCTGGACGCCGGTCTGCTCGGATCAGTGGCCGGGCTACAATCTGCTGGAGCAGATGTTTGCCGAGCATCAGGCGGTGCTGCTCGGCATCTCGGTGGACAATATTCCCACCCTCTATGCCTGGACTGCTGAAATGGGCGATCTCTGGTATCCAATCCTCTCTGATTTCTGGCCGCACGGCGCCGTCGCCCAAAGTTTCGGCATCCTGCGTTCCGACGGTACCGCCGAACGCGCCCTGATCTTTATCGATTATACCGGCGTTATCCAGCACATCATCGTCTCCGATATCAACGAACGCCCGCCCCTGGAAGACATCGCCGCTCAACTGGCAAGGTTCCCAAAACCGTAAAAATGACGGACTCGTAGAGTCAGCCGAGCAGCCTAGGATGACTCAGTAAAAGGCGCTCTACGAGGATTGTTGATCGTTTTGACCTCAATGGCGCATCGGTTACGTCAAGAAGTCAAAACGATCCTACGACGAAGGACGAGGTTTTTACGCTATCGTAATAAATCGAAGCTTTTTTTAATTGAGTGGGTTCTGCTCCAGATCTCCTCTGGGTGGAGCTTAGATTGTATAGCAGAGTGAAGGTTTGAGACCGAATGATGTTTTTGAAGGTCTCAATATTTATCCAAAATAGTCTCTTATCCAGATTGACAGTAATCGAGAGGTTATCCAAAGGGCGAATCCCGATGTCGTAAAATAGACAATGGCGAGCACCCCGTACCATGCGCGTACAACATGACGCCTTACCCGCCGAAAAAATGACCATGATGTGGTGGGCTTGGGAGGAACTGCACTGAAGCTTCCCAGAAAAATGTATGTTGCAATGGCCCACACCACGCCGACAAGACTTGGAATAAGATATCGATCCTCTTCATGCGATTGAGAGGTGAAAATGATGATTACAAGAGCGCCGGCACACGCCAGTCCGACGGCAATCGTCGGCAGACGAAGAATTGACAGAGCGCGGGCGATCTTTCCCAGTGTATCGATCATGTATGCAACATTTCTTGAAAATTCGCAGGTGCCGATCGCTGCATCTGAATTTTACGGGGACGCAATATTTTATGTAAGATAGTCAAGCAGTTCTTCCGGCTTGTTCAGTATCCGGTGGGCGCCGGTTTCGCGAAGTTCCCTGGTGGGGCGAAATCCCCAGGACACCCCGATGGTGAGAACACCGGCGCGGCGTCCGGTGAGCATGTCCGTTGACGAATCACCCACATAGGCTACCTGGGACGGGGTGAGGCCTAAAAGTTTGATGATTTCCAACAGGCCGGATGGATCCGGTTTTCTGGGAACATGCTGCCGCTGGCCGAAGCAGCACTCGAAAAGGTCTGGGGCGAAAAAATAGCTGTTGAACTGCTGGGTAAATTCATCGGGTTTGTTGGACAAAATTGCCAGACGCACGCCTGCTTCTTTGAGCTTGTGCAGGGTTTCAGGAATACCTGGATAGAGATATGCGCTGTCTCGCCACTTTTGCCCGTAGATCTCTCTAAACCGTTGCCGGCAGCTCTCAAGAATCGGTGCCGGGGTGTCGGGCGGGCAGGCCCGTCGGATCAGGGTGACGAGTCCGTCACCGATGAAATGGCGATACGCATCGATCGGGTGTTCGGGCAGGCTATGCTCGCCAAGTGCGCTGTTGAGTGTAGCGGCGAGCCCGTCAAGGGTGTTGACCAGGGTTCCGTCAAGATCGAAAATACATCCATCAACTGCTTGTTTTTTCATTGCGCGTTCTCTGCGATATTTACTGTTTCTCTCGCATATGGTCTGATGGCGTCATAAAACTTCGCTTTACGCCGTCGATGCATCGCGTTGACTTCCAGACATAGCATGTGTACGCCTGCGAGAGCAAAATACTGAGCCATCCTTAACCGCAAGATCGAATTTTTACCAGAGCATCATGGTCTGATGCTTTCGTAAAAACCAATATACCAGTCATAACGGAGTTGACCTGACATTCATAATTAATTGAAATCACTGGATTCCCGCTTTCGCGGGAATGACGGTAGCAAGCAATTTTGAGGTTTTTACGAGTTCATCATGGTCTGATAGTGCTGAAATGTATAGAGAGTATCTTTTTTTTCATAGCCATCACAACAAAGGAATATGAAACCCTACATCACGGATGCCGAAATTTCACCGGCCGGTCAGCTGGAATCGCTGTCCCGGTTTGAAGTAAACCATATTATGGGCACCAGCACCGGAGAGTTGGCCGATATCTTCCGGAGCTGCTCGCTTGCGGTGCTCAACAGCGGCGACTTGATTGATGACGGCGCCGAACTGCTTGCCCACTATGCCGATTTTTCCATTGAAGTGATAAAGAACCAGCGGGGCATTGAGCTTGCCCTGAAAAATGCACCGGCCCATGCCTTTGTCGACGGTGAGCTGATCACCGGGATCAATGAGCATCTTTTTTCGGTGCTGCGCGACGTCATCTATGCCCATGATAAATTCATCAACGTGCGCTGGTTCGACCAGGAGAAGTCGCCCGATATTACCAATTTTGTTTTCCACATGTTGCGCAACGCCGGGGTCTTTACGCCCGGGCAGAAGCCCGACATGGTGGTCTGCTGGGGCGGTCATTCGATCAGCCGGGAAGAGTATGATTACACCAAGGAGGTGGGCTATCAACTGGGCCTGCGTGGCCTGCAGATCTGCACCGGTTGCGGCCCCGGTGCCATGAAGGGACCGATGAAGGGCGCCACCATCGGCCACGCCAAACAACGCACCGGGCCGGGCCGTTATCTCGGCATCACCGAGCCGGGCATTATTGCCGCTGAATCACCAAATCCCATCGTCAATAAGCTGGTGATCATGCCCGATATTGAAAAGCGCCTTGAGGCCTTTGTCAGAACCGGTCACGGCATTGTGGTGTTCCCCGGCGGGGTCGGCACCACCGAAGAGATTCTCTACATCCTCGGCATCCTGCTGCATCCCGACAATATCGATATGCCGTTTCCACTGGTCTTTACCGGGCCGCGCTCGGCGGAACACTATTTCAACGAGATTAACCAGTTTATCGTAGACACCCTCGGTCTTGAAGCACAGCAGCGATATCGGATCATCATCGACGACCCCAAGCGGGTTGCCATCGAAATGAAGCGAGGGATAAGCAGCGTAGAGGAGTATCGGCTGCGCAGCGGGGACGCCTATCACTATAACTGGTCGCTCACCATCGACGAGTTGTTTCAACAGCCCTTTGACCCGACCCACGAACACATGGCCGATCTGCAATTACACAGGAATCAGGACAGCCACACCCTGGCGGCACATCTGAGACGAGCGTTTTCCGGTGTGGTGGCGGGCAACGTGAAAGAGGAGGGGATTTGCGCCATCAGGCAGCACGGCCCCTTCGAGCTGCGCGGTGAGTCAAACATCATGGCGGCCATGGATTCGCTGCTGCAGACTTTCATCGAGCAGGACAGGATGAAACTGCCCGGCTCAACCTACCGACAGTGCTACCATATCCATAGGTAAGCAATATACCACTATTTCTCTGGGGCAAATCTCAAGAGAGATGTCCTTTCAGGGTCTTTTCCGGGGACAGTGTATATGTTGGGGAAAATCATGGTGCGCCTATCTTCTCCACGCCATGATTTCATCCACAGGCGGTAATATTGGCCCTTGCGCCCACGGTAAAAAGAGAATAATGAGAGGGGCTGGACTGATTATGAACTTCATATATAAGTTATGAAAAAGATTCGTTTCTATCTTGAATATAAACTGCTGGTGATGCTCGGCTGGATTATCCGGCGATTGCCCCGCAGCGGTGTGATGGTGCTTGGCAGGCGGGCCGGAGATCTGATCTACTATCTGGTTCCCATCCGCAAAACCGTTACACTGGACCATCTGCGCAGGGCATTTCCGGAGAAAACGGAACAGGAAATACGGGTCATTGGTCGCCAGGCGTATCAGAATCTGGCAACGCTTTGTTTTGAGCACATCTGTATTTCCTATATGGATAAAGAGGAGTTACTGAAGTTTGTCAGATTTGAAGGAAAAGAGGTGTTGGATACAGCCTTCGACCGGGGTAAAGGGGTTATCTTCGTGGGTGGGCACTTCGGCAATTGGGAATACATGGGCGGCGCCACCAGCGTCCAGGGATATCCTATCGCCTATGTGGTTGCCCACATAGCAAACCCCTATATCGATGAGCGGGTAAACGGCCATCGGGAAAAAATGGGGGTAACCATTTTGTCCAAGGGGATGTCGGTGCGCGGTGTCCTGAAAACTCTGCGCGGCAACGGCGGGATGGCCATTTTGATCGATCAGGACTCAGGTCGCAACGGAATCTTCGTGGATTATTTCGGCAGGCTCTGCTCCACTCCCAGGGGACCGGCCTTGTTTGCCCTGAAAACCGGGGCGGCGCTCGTCTACGTTTCCTCCGTACGCGGCGATGACGGTGTCATTACCTGTGCATTTGAAGATATTGAGATCGACTACGAGGCGGGAGATACCGAAGAAAATATCCATGCCATTATCCAACGCTGTACCCTCATGCTGGAAAACAGTGTACGCCAACATCCCGGTCAGTGGTTCTGGATGCACCGGCGCTGGAAGACGAGACCGGAAGAAATCCCCGCCGAGTCGCATTAGAGGGGCACCCCCAGGCGCACCACACGTCCGATTTTTCATCGATCACCATCATGACTAACAAAGAATTTTTTTCTCGTCTGTACCAGACCATCAGACCGTATCAAACCATGATGATCGTCTCTATGGTTTCCATGGTGGTGGTGGCCCTGCTTACCGGCGCCCAGACCTATATGCTCAAGCCGCTGGTCGACGATATCTTTATCGCCAAGAGCAAACATCTGCTCCTTCCCCTTGCGGCAACCCTTATTGTCGTGTTTGGTGTGAAAGGTCTGTTTTACTACACTTACAATTTTTTACTCGAGCAGATTGGTCTGTTGGTGATCCGCGATTTCCGCGCCGCAATTTTCGCCCACATTCATCGACAGCCGCTCTCATTTTTTAGCACCTATCCCACCGGCACCCTGATTTCACGCATCATCTCAGATGTCAACCTGATGCAGCATGCCGTTTCGACCTCACTGGTTGGCATCTTACGTGATTTGTGCACAGTGGTGGTAATGCTCGGAATCGTCTTTTACCTCAACTGGCAGCTGGCCCTGTTTTGTTTGCTGTTTTTCCCTATCGTTGGGTATCCCCTTGTAAAATTCGGCAAAATTTTCCGCCGCCTCAGCACCTCGGCCCAGGAGCAGACCGCTCATCTTACCAATATTTTATTTGAGACCATCACCGGCAACCGCATCGTCAAGGCCTTTAACATGGAGGAGCATGAAAACAGGCGTTTTGACAAGCAACTCTCATCGCTGGTCGACGTCACCATCGCCGATGCAAGATTTCGCTGCCTGCAGCATCCGGTTTTGGAGTTTATTGGTGGGGTGGGAATGGCCATATTTCTGGTGGTTGCCGGGCATCTGGTGCTTGCCGGCACGATGACCGCCGGAGATTTCTTTACTCAGATCGCCTGTCTGTTTGCGGCTTATGATCCCATCAAGCGGGTGGGGCGGATAAACTCTACCATGCAGCAGGGAATCGCAGCGGCGACAAGGGTCTTTGAGATTCTCGACACAGAGCCTGAGATCGCCGACACCCCGGGTGTGAAAGCGCTGCCGCCATTTCGTGCGAGGATCAGCTTTGATCAGGTTGATTTCTGGTACGATGACAAGACCCACGCCCTCAAATCCGTATCTCTCGTCGTGCCCGCCGGCCAGACCCTCGCTATCGTCGGTCACAGCGGCAGCGGTAAAACGACGCTTACCAACCTGATCCCTCGGTTTCTCGATGTTACCGGCGGGTCAATAAGTATCGACGGAGTTGATATCAGAGACGTTTCCATGCATTCGCTGCGCAGTCAGATCGCCATCGTCACCCAGCAGACCATTTTGTTCAACGAAACGGTGCGCAACAACATCGCCTACGGTTCCATGGAAGCCGGTGACGAGGCGGTCGCCGCCGCCGCTGAAGCGGCTCACGCTCTATCCTTTATCACGGCCCTGCCGGATGGGTTTAATACCGTGATCGGTGAGGGCGGGGCGCGGCTTTCCGGGGGTGAGCGTCAGCGTATTTCCATTGCCCGGGCGATCCTCAAAAACGCGCCGATCCTGATCCTTGACGAGGCCACCTCGTCTCTTGATACCGAATCGGAGCGGGAGGTGCAGTCCGCCCTGGAAAACCTCATGAAAAACAGAACCACCTTCGTCATCGCCCACCGCCTCTCCACCATCAAGAACGCCGATCGTATCATCGTCATGAAACAGGGTTCAATCGTCGAAGAGGGAACCCACGATGTGCTCATCGAGAAAAAAGGCGATTACGAGGCCCTCTACAGCATGCAGTACCGGTAGATCGGCATAAAGGGCATTGCGCCGTCTTGGCCGGAGTCGAAGTACACACTATCGTGCCTAGCCACTAAAGGAGTGGGCATGGTGATGACTTTGATGTGGCGCTTGATCAAGTCCGGCGGGCTAGAACCTGGCCGGTGAAAAGAGCGTAAGGTCGAACCGGGGTGGAGTGTCGGTTAACAGATCGGCCAGGATTTCACCAAGAACCGGTGCGAACTTGAACCCGTGGCCGGCCAGGGCCACCCCGAAGACGTTTTTTGAGCCGGGCCGTTTGCCCAGGTAGAAATGGGTGTCCGGGGTCATGATGTAGAGACACACCTCCGAACGTATGGGATGATGTTGCAGTTCCGGGCAAAAATAGCCAAGTACGTCGCGGATGGCGTCGTCCTCGCCGGTTAAGACATCCCGTCTGAGAACATCGGGGTCACACGGTTCGAGGCCGTTGTGAAAGGCCACTTTCAGACGAGAATCAGGTGGTATTGTCGGCAGTATGTAAAATTCTCTGTATGGATCATTGGTCTGTGCATCGTTTCCCACCGGAATTTGCCAGAAACTCACCGGAAGGCGACCGAGATGGAAGCGGGCATCCGGTTCCTCCAGCCAATGCACCACCACCCGATGCGGGCGCAGTAGTGGCTCGGCAAGTCCCAGCAGTTTGCCCGTCCACGCACCGGCGCTGACCAGAACTCGTCCGGCCTCGTATCGGCCCTGGGTGGTCTGCACGATGACGCCGCCCGCTGTTTCCTGCCATGACTCGACCTGTTCGTTGAAATGCAATGTGGCCCCGGACTGGTGTGCCTGGGTGAGTATTGTGGTTATCGCGGTCTCGGGGAAAATAATGCCTGCTTCCACCTCGAGACCGGCGACAAAATCTTCCGGCATGGTAAAACAGGGAAATCGTTCCATAACCTGGCGAGCGGTAAGTTGTTCATGTTCTATCTGGTATTTCCGGGCACTTGCCAAAAACCCGGCAACCGCCGGCGAGTATGGAGGGCCGATGGTCAGGTTGCCGGTGGTGACCAGCAGGTCAATGGTTGCGTCTTTTTCCAGTTTGCGCCAGAGCTGCCAGCTCCGCATGGCCATCGGCACATATGCACTCCCTTCAAGATAGGCCCGGCGAATACTGCGCGAGGCGCCATGGTGACTGCCCAGGCGGTGCGGTGGCCGATGGGCGTCAATACCCAGTACCGAAACTCTGCGGCGGGCCAGTTCCAGACATGTTGCCGAGCCGGCGGTGCCGAGACCGACGACGATATAGTCGTAGCAATGGTTGCCTGTTTCCATGATGATCACGGGAGCAGTTCAAAGACCAGGAACTGGGTGCGCTGTGGTGGGTTGAAATTACCGTCCGATACGAAAATCAGGCTGCCATTTCCGCTTGCCAGGGGCGGGCCGAAGGATACCCCCTCGATATTGTCCAATGATTGAAATCCAGGCGAAAGCTCCGGGAGTATCTCGTCGAAATCAAGAATCAGTTGCTTGTTCGCATAGGTCAGCGGACTGTCGTGGTTGGCCAGTGAATCGATATGAGAAACATCTTGAGCCTCGGTGAGATCGACCATGAACAGGCGGATAATGTTTCGATCCAGGCTTTTCAGGTAGGCCCGTTCCAACGCGAGCAGGTGAAATTCATCCAGGGCCAGCAGTTCCACCAGTCCGTTGCCGCCGATGAGCCGCGGCAAGCCGTCTGGGGCTGGCCAGGGTTCTACCTGATAGAGATACTGGGCGATGGGGGTTGCGTGCTGGTTATATGTGATGATCCGCACCACAGAGCCTCTGTAGATTCCTGAGATGTCACCATCCTGGATCAGGGCTTGCTCGGTGGCGGCAAAGATGTGGCGGCGATCGGGGGTGGCGGTCAATGATTCAAAGCCGAGATTGTTGCGGACGCCTCGGTTATCTGTGTTTTCACCGAGAAACTGGCCGGGAAGGGGCCAGGTGCGCACGAGGCGGCCGTCTATGGTAAATTCGCGGATCGCCGGATCGATGGCGCGGTTCCTGTTGCCCTCGCCGCAGATCAGCAGGTTGCCGTTGGCCAGCATTGTTATCCCTTCAAAATCAATGGTGCCCGGTGGAAAATGAGAACCGTCGTGGTTTGTGAGAAAGGTTACGGCGCCATCCGTGATGTGCAGCCGGCCATTATCCGTGGTGATGGCAAGGGTGTAGAACCGGGCGTGATCATGGGTAGCACGATCATCGGAAACCACGTAAAAAAGATCGCGCCTCTCATCGAAGAAGAGGCCGGACAGCCCGTTGAAAGAAGTTTCATCAATAACGGTGCCGGCACTGATATTGGCATCCGCCACCAGACGCAGCGCTTGCGCCCCGGCAGGTGTCGGCCAGATGCCGACACACAGCGCCGCGATAAGTGCTGGTGCGGCAAACCTGAAGGGTATCGATATCCAGTTGTACGTAAACATTGCTGCCATGGTATTACGTTTCCCTACGATTTTCATGTGGTTTTAGATAGTTTGCAAAAAATGATTATTGATGAATCTGTAAAAGCCCCGATATTGCCTGCTTTCGTCATTCCCGCCCTCGATAACAACACTCAAGGGCAGGCTGCAGCAGGAATCCAGTAATCTCGAGTAGTTCTGGATTTGGGGTCAGCTTAACCATGATGGCAACTGGGATTTTTACGACGCCATCATTGTTGATGCTTTCGTAAAAACCCATATTCCAGTCATAACGGAGCTGACCTGACATTCATAATTAATTGAAATCACTGGATTCCCGCTTTCGCGGGAATGACGGTAGCGAGCAATTTTGAGGTTTTTACGAGTTCATCATTGTTCATGTGGTTATAAAAAAGGTAGATTATCGAAGTTCCCCTGTGAATCTAAACGACAAGGAGCGAATATGTCTGGAAAACTTTTTTATCGTGAACGTACAAAAATTAAGGACGGGGCGAAACTGCCCCGGTTTCGGATCATTGCCGCGGCCGGGCTTGATCTAAAAGTATATGGCAATCATTTTCGCCTGCAGGAACTCGAGCAGCTTGCCGCCGCCTGTGATGCCGAGCTGATCCGCCTTGAGGCGGCAAGTGAGGGTAAATACAAAGATCACTCCGGTCCTGAAAGGGGATAGCGACCATGGCACTGGTAAGGGATAAAGACGGCCGCCGGCTCCATGTCAAAAGCCGGCTCATGGGTGAGAGCCTGGTAAGCAAGGAGTTTATCGACAACCTCGACATTGCCCCGCAGCAGCGGCTCTACCCCGATGTTGCCATCGTCAAGATCGGCGGACAATCCATCTGTGATCGCGGCGCCCAGGCGCTGCCCGCAATTCTCAAGGAGATCGTCGCCAATCGGGCGGATCACAAGATGCTCATCACCACCGGCGGCGGCACCAGGAGCAGACATATCTATACCATCGGCCTGGAGATGGGCATGCCCACCGGCATAATCGCCCGTTTCGGCTCCATGATATCTGATCAGAACGCCCTGATGATCGCCACCCTGCTCTCACCCTGGGGCGGTGTCAAGATATCACATTCAGATATCGTCAAACTACCCACCTATTTTGCCGAGCGCATCATCCCGGTGATGCACGGCATGCCGCCCTACGACTACTTCGCCATCAAGCCCCAGGTGGGCCGTATACCCATTCATCGCACCGATGTGGGGCTGGTTATCCTGGCCGATTTGATCGGGTCGCAAACGGTGCTGTTCATCAAGGATGAAGATGGACTCTACGATGAGGATCCGAAAAAAAATCCGGACGCGACATTTATTGGCGAGATCGGCGCTGCCGAGCTGCTTGCCCGCGATCAGGATGATCTGGTTATCGAACGACCGTGTCTGGAGATTATTCAGAACAGTGAAGTCATCGACAAGGTGCAGGTGATAAACGGACTGGTGCCGGGCAACATTACCCGAGCCCTGGCCGGTGAGCACGTGGGTACCATCATCTACCGGCAGAAGTGAGGCCAAGGCTACCGCATCGATGTTGCTATCCGCTGATATAGATAACCGCGGTGTTTTCAGGCTTTATCTAAGATGGGCTCGTAAAAACCTCGAAATTGGTTGCTGACGTCCTTCCCACCCTCGATAACAACACTTAAGGGCAGGCTGCAGCGGGAATCCAGTAGTTTCAACTAATTATGGATGTCGGGTCAACTCCAGCATGACTGGAATATAGGTTTTTACGTAAGCATCATCTAAAATGATGTCCGCAAGGCACGCATCAGGTACCATACCCCGAGCCCGCATATGAACGCCACGCCGAGGCCGGCGGCCAGGGTGATGGCCACCATCAATATGATAATGAACAGCTCGTTGCGTTCATCCACATCGCTTATGCTTGCCCCCAGCTGAATGCCGGAAAAAAGCAGCAGGACGCCCAGTACTGCTGACGGCAGGAGCTTGAGAGCTATCACTACGTTTTCGCCGAAATAAACCACCAGGCCGATAAACAGTGCGCCGATCACGTAGTTGGATACGGCTGTTCGCGCCCCGAACAGATAGCGCGAGGCGAGTCCTCCCGCGCCGTGGCACATGGGCATACCGCCGATAAAGAAACAGAGCGTATTGGCAACCGCCATGGACAGACAGAGCCTATCAGCGCTTACCCGGTGGGCGTTTTCACCAAAGTAGCGATGTGCCAGATCCCTGGTGGCGATGATGGCGTTTCCCACCGTCATGGGAAGCTGCGGCAATACCAGGGTAAGCATGACCAGCCCGATGGTGCTGCTGGAAATTGGCGGCAGGCCGGCTAAAGAAGGCAGCGTCCATACCGGAACTAACAATACCGTGAGATTCCGCCCATCGTTGATTAGCCCCAGCACCAGCCCCAGACCGACAATGAGCAGGGCGGGGGGAAACCGTTTGTTTGCCAGCAGCGCCAGGGTGAGAATGGTGCAGCCCATACCGATTATAATGCTCAGCGGTACCGGGCCCCAATCTGCGGCCGTGCTCAGGGCGGGATGGTCGGTTCCGGCAATCAGAATGACCCCCTGACGGGCCAGCAGTAAGCCGGTTGACAGTTGCAGCCCGCGAATAATGGCACGTGGCACCAGCCTCTGTATCGTCCCCATGATCCGGCTCAGACGGATCACCAGTAAAACCAAACCCAGCAGCAGAGCGGCCAGTTGGATCTGTTCAGCGGGGATGCCGGTGGCAATGGCATAGCCGCTTACCACCTTCATCGGTTCCACCGACATGGTGAGACGAAAATAGAGCCCGCTGAAAATATAAAAGAGGCCGATGCCCCAGTACACCGCCACCGGATCGAGGCCGTTTATGACGATCATCCCTATGGAGAGCGGCAGCAGGGTGCCAAGATCACCAAGGGCGCCGGCCAGTTCACGGCGGCTCAGTGTTACTCTGGTCATGATGAGATGCGGCGTGCGCTAGAGAGCATGGTAAGCATTGTTGCCGGGGCAATGTAATCTATGATTATCTAATTGACCGATATCCCTCGATCCTGCCGCGCGGCGACAAGACGATCTGCCAGAGCTGATTAACGCGGGCCTGGAAACTGCCCATCATGGCCAGCAGGTAGTAGCGCCACATCCGGTAAAATGTATCACCGTACGTCGGTCGCAGCGTATCCCACTGTGATTCAAAATTTTCGTGCCAGCATTGCAGGGTGCGGGTGTAGTCGACGCCGAAGTTGTGCCAGTCCTCCATGACGAAGAGCCTCTCCAACGCCGCGCCGATCTGTTTTATCGAGGGGAGCATGCCGCCGGGGAAAATGTATTTGTCGAACCAGGGGTCACCGGCGGGAGTGGAGACATTGGCGCCGATGGTATGGAGCAGGAAGAGGCCGTCCGGGGCGAGACGCTGATGGACGATGTTCATAAAGGATCGGTAGTTGCGAAACCCTACATGTTCGAACATGCCGATCGAGGCGATTGCCTCGAACGAACCGGTAACACTTCGATAATCCTGCAATAAAATGGAAACGGGCAGACCCGCGCACCGCTTGAGCGCCACATCTTGCTGCTGCCGTGAGACGGTGATGCCCACCGCCTTGACGCCGTAATGGCGGGCCGCATGGTTGACGAGCCCGCCCCAGCCGCAGCCGATGTCCAGCAGTCGCATGCCGGGTTGCAGTTGCAGTTTGCGACAGACCATATCGAGCTTGGCCCGTTGCGCCTCCGCCAGGGTATCGGCCGCCGCCCAATAGCCGCAGCTATAACTCATGGATTCATCGAGCATGGCGCCAAACAGGTCGTTGCCCATGTCATAGTGACGTTCGCCGATGGTGAAGGCGCGACGGGTGGACTGGCGATTGATTGCTCGTGCCGCTGTATTTTTCAACAGCTGGGGAGCCATAACCACCGCACGTGCGGTGATGCGGCTGCGCAGCAGGTGAAAAAAGAGCTGGTCAAGCCGCCGGCAATCCCACCACTGATCCATGTAAGACTCTCCCAGGGCGAGAGAGCCGCCACGCATGACCCGGCTGTAGAAACGGGGCTCATGCACGGTAATATCCCAGGGCCGATTACCGTTTAGTTCGACATCAGCGGAACCGAACAATTTCGTCAGATAATTCTTCGCGAAATTGGTAAACCTTGATTGCATCACGAAAATTCAGAATCAGATAAAATCAAGCGGGTTGTCCAGGCTGTAGCGCTCGATCTTGCGACGCAGGGTGTCTTTTGAGATACCCAGTTCACGGCAGGTCATCATTTTTTTCCATTTGTTTCGTTTGAGCGAACCGAGGATAGCGAACCGCTCGATCTGCTCGAGGGTTTGGCCGGCCGCATCGGTCTTGTTCTGCGTTGCTTCCCCGCCATTTGTGGCGCTCAGAGATTCCGGCAGGTGGCGCTCCTGGATAAACCCACCAGGGCATAGAATAAAGCTGTATTCGATGATGTTTTCCAACTCCCGGATGTTGCCTGGAAAATCATGATGCATCAGCTTTTTCATGACCTCGTCGCTGACCCCGGCAATATCTTTTTGTTTTTCCGCCCGGAACTTATCGACAAAATGCTCAATCAGCAGGGGGATGTCCTCGCGCCGTTCGCGCAGTGGCGGCAGGGTGATATTTACCACGTTGAGCCGATAAAAAAGATCATCACGAAAGCGGCCCTCTTCCACCAGCTGCTTGAGATTACGGTTGGTGGCGGCAATCACCCGGATATCAACCTTAATGGACGTGTTCGAGCCCAGCGGTTCGTATACCCGCTCTTCCAGAACGCGCAGCAGTTTTACCTGCAGGGGGTGGGGAATATCACCGATCTCATCGAGAAAAATGGTTCCACCCTCGGCCGCGGCAAAACGTCCGTCTCGGTCCTTACGGGCGTCGGTAAAGGCGCCGGAACGGTATCCAAAAAGTTCCGATTCCAAGAGGGTATCGGGAATAGCGCCGCAGTTGACCGAGATAAACGGCTTGTCCTTGCGGGCCGAGGCGTTGACGATCGCCTCGGCCATGACCCCCTTGCCGGTACCGCTTTCACCAAGGATCAACACGGTACTGTCGCTTACCGCAATATCCGGCAGAATGCCGAAATAGCGCTGCATGGCCTGGCTTTTGCTGATGATTTCATCGAAGGTGTAGCGTTGCATGAGCTGCTTGCGCAGGGTCTCTTCAACGGAAAGATCACGGAAGGTCTCCACCCCGCCGATGACATTGCCGACTATATCGACCAGCGGTGCGGCGCTGATGGATATGGATTTTCGTTTGCCCTCCACGTCGGCGATGGTGATGGAGCGGTTGCTTACCGGTGAGGCGGTATAGAGCGCTTCGGCGACGGCGCAATTCTTGCCGCAGATGGAAGAGTGGAAAACGTCGCTGCACGACTGGCCGATGGCGTCTTCGCGCTCCCAGCCGGTGATAATCTCGGCGGCCAGGTTAAAGGAGGTGATCCGCCAGTTGCGGTCCACTGTAAACACCCCGTCGGCAATGGAGTCGAGGATTAACTTGTTCTGCAGGGCGTTGGTGTTGTCGCGAAAGGTCTGGACGCAGCCGATGGGTTGTTTTTCATCATCGAGCATGGGGGTGATGGATACTGAGATGGGGATATTGTATCCTTCCGTGTCGGTGACGAACCCCTCCTGGTCGATAATATTGCACGGCTCCCCATCGGGACGCTCAATGAGCGGACAGGCGGAAACCCCGTCAGCGGCAAAGAAAAGCTCGTCACAGGAGCGTCCCACCGCTTCATGTTCTTTCCAGCCGGTGATGCGGCTGGCGCCCTCATTGAACGAGGTGATGATGCCTTTGTCGTCAAAGGTCACCACCCCGTCGGCAACGGCATCAATGATCAGATCGCTGCGTATCGATTCGCTGATGTCCCGAAAGGTCTCGACCCCGCCGATAATCCGGTTCTTACTGTCCACCAGCGGCGATGAGCTCAGCGCAATGGGAAACGCCGAACCATCCTTGCGATGAATGTAGACATCGCGGTCGTAGTGCATGGTGGTATTTTTCTGGATTGCCGAGGAAACCGCGCATAGCTGACCGCAGATGTTGGACTTGAAGACCGCCTTGCAGGGGCGCCCGAGAACCTCATCCTGACGCCAGCCGGTCATCTTTTCCGCCGCCGCGTTGAATGAGGTTATCTTCATCTCATGGTTGACGGTGAACACCCCCTCGGCGATGGAGTTCAGGGCCATCTCCCGCACCGTAACCGCCGCCGACCGATCAATCAGTCCGATATAGAGACCATGGATGGTGTCGTCCTCGCCGGGAAGCTTTACCAGTCTGGCCATGAGGTCTTCTTTCTCGCCCCTGTAGTAGTCCGGCAGATAAAACTGTTCGTTAACAATGGCGGAGAGCGGCTTGCGCAGTCGCGTTACCAGGGGAATAAAGCGATGGTCATCCTCGATTGCGGAGAGCAGTGGCTGATGAAGCAGCTGCGCCATCGTAGAGCCGATGAATCCGGCGGCGAGTTCGTTGCATGAACTGACCACACCCGACCCAGTCAAGGTGATATAGCCGATATCGGGGCCTTTGATGCGCTGATTCCGTATGCTTTTCATTGATAATCCCGCCAGCAGAGTTCTGTGTATTCTGTAACTTTTTCACTATACACTTAAATAGTCGTTCTGGCAATGCGCTGGGCTGACATGGGAGGGGCACCTGAAAACCGTTTTTCAGGGTAAGGTGCCCGGCACAGATCGGTAATTGCCTGATACGGGATTGCTGCCACAGTCAGACATCGACGATTTCAGTGCTTACCTGCCAGACCAACCGGGCTGTAGCAAAAAAACGAGGGTAGAGACCGAATCTCGGAGTGCCTGAGGATACTATAAAATATCGTATTTCAAGACATGATCCACTGTATTTTGCCTGCTCAACGAATTTTCAAAAAGAGTGATGTTTGGTCTGTTTTGTGATACAATTAATACGAAGAGATCGGTTTTTCGTGGCGATGGGGTTTTGTCCATGAAACGGGTACCATTCAACAAAGGGGAGGCGCCATGACTGATCAGCAGGTATTCAAAATTGCAGACAAAAAAACGATGTTTCAGGAGCGCCGTCACGGTGATCGAAGGAAAATGGAATCACCGGGTTACATCTGCCTTGGGGCGATTGGCTGGTACTGTCGCCGGAAGCACGCCAGGCGCAGAGCCGACAGGCTGTAGCAGTGCGGCTTCCCTTGCCGAGCCGGGAACGTGGAACCGGCGCCATCGGCCATGATTCATCAGGAGATGGGCGAAAACGAGCAGATCAAAGATACATAAAGCGTCCCCGGAATAAAAATGTTCAGCACTGGCCCGCTTGATCAGGCGAACCAGTGTTGAGCCGTGTTAAATACCTTCTACCAGGACAGAGCCCGGCCCGGCCAGGGGCCTGAATGTTTTCGTGGAAGAGCCGCAATACGGGCATTGCCAGTCATCGGGCAGTGCTTTGAAGGCGGTACCGGCGGGGGTACCGGTTTTTGGTTCACCTTTGTCGGGATCATAGACGTATCCGCAATTACTTACCTGACACTGGTACATCTCTTTTGGATCTGCCATTGTCGTTCTCCTTATTGAGGTTCTGGTTTTGAGCAACGGAATGAGTGTGCTCTGATTTTGAGCAAGATTGGATCAGTCTGACATATGCAGAATTGGTGATGCATGCTCGTTAATCCTGACGGTAAATAGCTTCTAAATTTGAGTCTATAGCCTACCGTGGTTGAGAAGAAAATTCAATCCTTGATATTAGTTCCACGTTGCGATCTCTGATCGGTTCCACCGGCTCTATTCACCCCCCTCCCTTATTTGCCCCAGTAGCCGAGAAAAATGTTTGCCAATCAATGTCAACGGGCGATCGTTTTTAAAAGGGACAAAGCCGTACTTCTTAACGATACCCTTAAATAGCCGATCCGGTAGTGTTCATGGAAATGGATACTATCGGTGCTGCCCGCTGTGTCGATGGGATTGGCAAGGGCAGGAGAAGCGATCAGGGGCAGATAAGTATGGTGTCCCCGGAAAAAGGGTGGGATAATAAGAAAAAATCCGGCAGCCAAGCTCGCCGGATCTTTTCTGAGAGAAAAATGAACTTGACTATGGATCAGCCGAATCGGCCGGTGATATAGTCTTCCGTCAGTTGATGTTTCGGGTTTGTAAAAATTTGATCGGTGTCGCCCACTTCTACCAGGTTCCCCAGATGGAAATAGGCGGTTCGCTGGGAAACACGGGCCGCCTGCTGCATGGCGTGGGTGACGATGACGATGGAGTACTGGGTGCGAAGCTCGGCAATCAGGTCTTCAATCTTGCTGGTGGCAATGGGATCAAGCGCCGAACAGGGCTCATCCATCAGGATAACCTCGGGGCTCACGGCAATTGCCCTCGCGATGCAGAGGCGCTGCTGCTGGCCGCCGGAAAGCCCGGTACCCGGCTCGTTAAGACGGTCTTTGACCTCTTCCCACAACCCCGCCCGAATGAGGGAGGTTTCGACGATTTCGTCCATTTCGTGTTTATCTTTGGTCAACCCGTGGATCTTGGGTCCGTATGAAATATTTTCGTAAATTGATTTGGGAAACGGGTTGGGCTTTTGAAATACCATGCCCACCTTGGCACGCAAGGGAACCACATCGACGCTGGGATCGTAAATGTCCATGCCGTCCAGCCTGATCTCGCCCTCTACCCGGCAGATGGAGACCGTATCATTCATCCGGTTGAGGCAGCGCAGAAAGGTGGATTTGCCGCAGCCGGATGGTCCAATCATGGCAAGCACCTCATTGCAGGCGACATCGATGCTCACCTTCTTGATGGCGCACGTCTCTCCGTAGTATACGTAGACATCGCGGCAGACCATGCGTGGATTGTCGACATAGGGGTTGCCGACAATCTGTTGAAATTCGGTATAGAGATCAGGTCCCGCCTTTCTCCGGGCCGGCTCTGTGCCAGTGTCTTCTGTGTTGTTATCCTGATCGGCCCCGGCTGTCGGTTTCATGTCTATGTCCCTTGATGATTCCGTCATCAGGCCGGGCGCTGTCCTCGGCGCCCGGCTCGCATATCAGGCGGGTGAGATTGATCACCCGTCTTGTCTGTTCTCTACTTCATTGCCATCGGGGTGAGATTGGCAACGTCAGCGGCAAATTGTGCCCGCTCGCCATCAGGCATGGGAATCAGACCACGATCGGCGAGGTATCCTTCCGGTCCCCAGGCATTTTCGCTGGAAAACTCAGCCAGGTATTCCTCGATGCCGGGAATGGTTCCCACGTGCGCTTTCTTAACATAGAAGAATAGCGAACGCGATACCGGATATTTGCCATCGGCGATATTTTCAAAGGTGGGGGCCTGGCCCTCGATCATGGAGCCTTGGATGACATCGGCGTTCTGATCAAGGAACGAGAAACCGAAGATACCGATAGCGGCGGGGTTGGCCTGCAGCTTCTGGACGATCAGGTTGTCATTCTCACCGGCCTCGACATAGGCGCCGTCTTCACGCAGAGCGCCCGGCTCGAACTCTTTCATGGCATCTTCACTGATGCCGGTCATATCAACTTCTTCCACGCCCTCTTCCATCACCAGCTCGACAAACGCGTCACGGGTTCCGGAGGTGGGCGGCGGACCGAGCACCTCGATGGCCACCGCGGGCAGATCGGGATTGATATCCGCCCAGGTCTTGTAGGGGTTTTCCACCAGTTTGCCGTCCATGGGAACATGCTTGGCCAGGGCAAGAAAGACATCCTTGCGGCTCAGGTCGAGTTGACCTGCCTGCTTGGAGTTGGCCAGGACGATGCCGTCATAGCCGACTTTTACCTCGACGATTTCGGTGATGCCGTTTTCGGCACAGGTCTTCTGCTCAGAGGCCTTGATGGCCCGTGAGGCATTGGTGATGTCCGGATGATCGGGACCAAGGCCGGCGCAGAACAGCTTGAGGCCGCCGCCGGAGCCGGTGGACTCGATTTTCGGGGTTTTGAAGTCGGTGGTCTTGCCGAACTGCTCAGCAACCACGGTGGCAAACGGGTAGACCGTTGATGAGCCGACAATCGCGATGTAGTCGCGGGCGGCATGGGCGTTGGCGCCCACTACGGTTGCGGCGAACAGGGCGCCGGCAACAAGCAAACCTTTAACCTTCATGATACATTCTCCTTCTCTTGTGTTATGAGTAACACCCGATTAGCCTATCTAACCGGGAAATTACCAGGTGATTTCAAACTTCTTCCGCATATAGACCGCCAGCGCGTTCATCGTCACGAGAAAGGCCAGCAGGACCATAATGGCGGCGGAAGTTTTCTCGGTGAAACCTCGCTCCGGGCTGTCCGCCCAGAGATATATCTGCACCGGCAGCGCCGCCGCCGGATCGGTGAAACCACCTGGAATATCGACGATAAAGGCGACCATGCCGATCATCAGCAAAGGTGCCGTTTCGCCAAGGGCCTGGGCCATACCGATGATGGTGCCGGTAAGCATACCGGGCATGGCCAGAGGCAGGACATGGTGAAATACGGTCTGAATCTTCGAGGCGCCGACCCCCAGCGCCGCTTCGCGGATCGACGGCGGCACCGACTTTAATGAGGCGCGGGCGGCGATAATAATGGTGGGCAGGGTCATCAGGGTAAGCACCAGCCCGCCCACCAGCGGGGTGGAGCGCGGAATCCCCCAGAAGTTAATAAAAATGGCAAGCCCCAGCAGACCGAAGATGATCGAAGGTACCGCCGCCAGGTTGTTGATGTTTATTTCGATTAGTGAGGTAATCCGGTTCACCGGGGCGAATTCTTCAAGGTAAATGGCCGCCGCCACCCCCATGGGAAAGGAGAGCGCCAGGGTGATAACCAGGGTATAAAACGAGCCCTTAACCGCCGCCCAGATTCCGGCCAGTTCGGGATCGCGTGAATCACCGGAGGTGAAAAAGGTGCGGTTGAACCGCAGCTTGATCATGTTGTTATCGATCCAGGTCTGGATCCACTGCGCCTGCTGATCCTTGATGCGCCGATCGGACTCCGGCTGCGACATATCGACGTAGCCTTTCATGAACATATCAATATCGTCATCGGCCGGCACCCAGATGGTCTGAGTGGTGCCGATGAGCCCGGGATCGTCTTGCACCATGTCCATCAGCTGATAGCGTGCCCCGGTGCTGATCATGCCGTGCAGGGTGCGCTTGGCCCGGCGCCCCTCGACGTCCGGGAATTTCTCGTCCAGGGCCCGGTTGATGAGAGCCTGGTAGTTGGCGCGGGCCAGATCCTCACCTTCAAATATACTCTTTTCAAAGTTCACGGTGAGTTCTACATAGGTCTGCCGAAAGGCGCTGTAGCCATTGCTGATGATGGTAATCAGCAAAAACGCGAGAAACGCCAGGGCAAACATGATTGCCGAAATACCCAGCAGCTTGAAGCGCTGCTGGGCCTGGTAGCGTTGTTTCAGCCGCTTGTTGAACTCGCCGGAAAACGGGGATTCTTTATGTTGCGCATCCATGGCTTTGGTAGTTAGTGGTGTGTGGTATTTATTCGTATTGTTCGCGGTATTTGCGCACCACATATAGGGCGATGGCATTGAGGCACAGGGTGAAAATGAACAGAATCAAACCCAGGGCGAATGCCGCCAGGGTTTTGGGACTGTCAAATTCCTGATCGCCCACCAGCAGGGTAACGATCTGCACGGTAACCGTGGTAACCGCCTCCAGCGGGTTGGCGGTGAGATTGGCGGCGAGGCCGGCGGCCATCACCACGATCATGGTCTCACCCACTGCCCGCGATACGGCCAGCAGGATACCGCCGACGATCCCCGGCAGAGCGGCTGGAAAAATCACGTATCGTACCGTCTCGAATTTAGTGGCGCCGAGACCGTAGGAGCCGTCCCGCAGAGCCTGCGGCACCGCATGAATGACGTCGTCGGACAGGGAAGAGACAAAGGGGATAATCATGATGCCCATTACCAGGCCGGCGGCCAGGGCGCTCTCCGAGGCTACCGAGAGGCCGATAAAGCCGCCGGCGTCACGAATAAGCGGTGCTACCGTCAGGGCCGCGAAAAAACCGTAGACCACGGTGGGAATCCCGGCCAGGATCTCAAGCAGCGGCTTGGCCACGGTTCTGAATTTCTTGTTGGCGAATTCAGATAAATAGATGGCGGAGAGCAGTCCCACCGGAATTGCCACCATCATGGCGATGGAGGCAATCATGAAGGTGCCGGCAAAAATCGGGATCGCCCCGAACGCCCCGGACGAGCCGACCTGGTCGGCGCGAATGGCCATTTGCGGGCTCCAACTCAGCCCGAAGAGAAAATCTCGAATGGGAATGATGCGAAAAAATCTGATCGACTCAAACAGCACCGACAGGACAATGCCCAAGGTGGTGAGGATTGCCACCGCCGAGCAGAGCATGAGCACTGTTTTGATGATACCTTCGACGATGTTTCGTGCTCGTAGGGTGTTGGAAATTGCCCGGTAGGAGTATGTTGTGAGACCGGCCATGAGCAGCAAGATAACCGCCGAGACCACCATTCGGTAATTATCCCTGATTTGTTTGTAACGCTGGGCCACCTCGTCGATGGCCGGATCGTGGCCGATGCTGCCCCTGCCCGCCACCGTGTTTTTGATGTCGTTAAGCAGCAGGGCGTTTTGGCCCTTTGTCTCAACCTTCAGGGATTCCGGTAGTTCGCTGATAATTCGCGCGTCAACAACCCCGGTCTGCACCGATACCCAGATCAGATAGATGAGCAGGGCCGGCAGCAGACCGGCCAGCGCGGTCATCATCCCGTAATGGCGGGGCAGGGAGTGCAGGTTTTTTATTCCGCCCAGGTTGTCGGCGATTTTTAAGGAGCGGCTGTAGCCAAGCCAGAAGGCGGCGGCAGCCAGCAACAGGATGAGCGGAAAAAGAAATGAATAGATCATGGCGGTGACCGGTATGGATGTTTTCCGTCAGATCGTCGAGCGGGTGATAACGCCATCGACCAGGTAGATGACTTCTTCGGCGATGTTGGTGGCCCGGTCGCCGATTCTTTCGAGATGACGAGCCAGCAGATAGGTGTTGAGCAAGCCGCCAGGATGGGCCGGGTTGTTTCTGATGATGTCCTTGACTTCGTGGTACACATCGTTGCGGAAGCTGTCGACCTCGTCGTCCAGTTTGAATACCGCCCTGGCAAGGTCGGCATCGCGATTGATCAGGGCATCCAGACTGTTTTTCAGCATGTTTATGACTTTTTCCGCCATCTTCGAAAAATCAATATGTTCAACCAGTTCACGACTCTGAGACCGGGAAATTGCCTGCACCCGTAAGGCGATGTTAACGGCGATATCGGCAATACGCTCAAGTTCGTTGTTGATTTTGATGACGGTAACCAGAAACCGCAGGTCAGAAGCCACCGGCTGGTGCAGGGCAAGGATTTTCAGACAGTCTTCCTCGATCTCCACCTCCATTTCGTCGATCTCATAGTCGGTGAGGATGAGTTCCTGCATCTGCTCTTCATCGTAACTCTGGATAATGGATGAGGCTCGACGGACCCGTTCCTCCACCATGGCGGTGAGGTTCAGTATCTTCTTGTTGAGTTTTTGCAGCTCGATGTGAAACGTATGGTGTGGTCTCATCTTTCTGTATTGCTCATTTTATATGTTTGAGTGCAGGCCCCCTCATGCCTCCGTGTGAAACCCGCGCAAGTATACGGATGCAATATTTGCAAATGATTAGATAACTGTTAAGAAATCGTTATGTGCGGTGAAATGGCTTGCGGCCCTCAAAAAAATGCTGAAGTATTGGCGCCATACAGTCGTCTGGTGATTCATATTTCCGGCACTTTCTCCCGGATTTACCTGGGCTCATGTACGCTTGTGCCGGTGCGCAACGAGATTCAAAACATTTCGAATATCCGCAAATCATGGCCAAAGTCACCATCTTGGTAGTCGAGGATGAGGCTGCCATCCAACAGCTGGTCAGTTATAATCTCATCAAGGCGGGGTTTCACGTCAGTTGTGCCGACACCGGTGAAGAGGCGTTAGAGTGTCTGCTGAAAGAAGATATCGACTGCATTCTCCTGGATCTGATGCTGCCAGGCATCAGCGGTGTTGATGTGTGCCGCAAGATCAGAGCCAAATCCACCAGTGATGACCGGTATATTCCCATTATTATGCTGACCGCCAAAGGTGAGGAGGAAGACATCATTGCCGGGCTGGAATGCGGCGCCGATGATTACATCACCAAGCCCTTTAGCCCAAAGGTGCTGGAGGCCCGCATCAAGGCGGTCTTGCGCAGGGGTTTTGAGCGAAACAAGAGTGATCAGGAAGATAACCAGACCACCATTATGGTGGATAATCTGGAAATCAACAGGGGACGCCACGAGGTCATGCTGGGGGGTGAAAAGCTTCACCTCACGATGACCGAGTTCGGCATTCTCGCGCTGTTGGCGGCCAAACCCGGCTGGGTGTTTACCCGCCAGCAGATTATCGATTCGGTGCGCGGCTATGATTTTCTCATTACCCCGCGGGCCATCGATGTACAGATCTTCGGGTTGCGCAAAAAGCTGGGAGAAGCCGGCTCGCTCATTGAGACGATACGCGGCGTGGGCTACCGGTATCGACCAAAACAATAGGGGAACCTGGCACGAAAATCCTCATTTGCCACGGTTCCCATGACAAAGATTCACGCGGCGTGATGTGCTTGCCGCGTGCCAAATTCTTTGTTTTGTGGTACGTAAGGCAACATTGCTGCCTGTCACCTTACTTTTTCCGACCAGCATTACCGTTGAGGGGAACCAGATGCTTGTCAAACAACACGGTTTGTTTTGGCACATGTTCCTGCTCACCTTCATTACTCTGATTCTCACCATCGGCCTCGTTGCCTGGCTAATTTCTACCACTGTTGATCGTTTCTCTCTGGAGCAGGCCGGTTTTGCCTTGCAACACCGTGCTCAACTATTGAGAGCACCGGTCAGTGAGCTTTTGCAAGACGGTGCCATAGACGAGTTGCGCACCTTGTGCATCGATGCCGGCCGGAGTTCTCGTACCCGGTTGACGGTGACAGCGGCGGATGGAGTCGCTCTTGCCGATACCAGTGAGAATCCGGCCCGCCTGAACAATCTTGGTAACCGCCCTGAAATAGCGGCTGCACTTGCCGGTCGACACACAACAGAGGTACGGACCGGTAATGTTTCAGGAGAGCTGATGCTCTTTGTTGCCCTGCCGATTTATGGAAAGGGTAACGGAATCACTACGGAGCAAACCTCGCCGACGGTACTGGGCGCACTGCGTCTGGCAATTCCCGCTGAACGCGCCCTGCTGCCGCGCTCCCGGATTATCGTACACGCCCTCCTGGCGGGTGTGGCCGCCTTGGCGGGGGCAGTGTTGATTTCCTATCTGTTTTTCAGACGCACTGCTCGACCCCTGGAAGAACTGACCGGAACCGCCGTTCAATATGCCCGGGGTGAATTAAGCAAACGCTCTGTTGCCGGGCGCGGCCGCCGCTCCACCAGAGAGATCGGTCTGCTGGCCGCCGCCATGGATCAGATGGCCGCCCAGCTCCAGGAGAAAATTGACACCATCGAGAGTCAACGCAAGCAGTTGGAGACGGTCTTTTCCAGCATGGTGGAGGCGGTCATTGCCGTAGATATGCAGGAGCGGATCGTCATCATCAACGATGCCGCCGCTGCTCTGTTTGGCATTGAAAAAGAGCAGGTACACGGCAAAATCGTCCAGGAGATCATTCGCAATCCAGCCCTGCACGAGCAGATTGGTCGCATCATGCGGGACGGCCAGCCTTTTGAAGATGAGATTGCTCTCGATACGGGTTCCGGTGAGGCCTCTCTGCAGACCAGTGTGGTTATGCTGCATAGCGGCGACCGGGAAAGCAGCGGGGCCATGGTGGTGTTTAACGATATTACCAGGCTGCGTCAGCTGGAGCGGATGCGTAGCGATTTCGTGGCCAACGTTTCCCACGAGTTGCGCACCCCCATCACCTCGATTCGGGGCTATGTGGAAACCCTGCTGGATGGGGCCATGGACAATTCCGGAGATGCCCGCCGTTTTCTTGAAATTGTCTTTCGCCAATCACTGCAGCTTAACGAAATCATCGAGGATCTTCTGATGCTCTCGCGGGTTGAGCGTGATATCAAGGAGGGCGATGTCTCCCTCACCTCGCAGCAACTGCTGCCGGTGCTCGAAGACGCGCTGGACACCTGCCGGCTGCAAGCCCAGGAAAAGCGGATTACCCTTCGCCTCAATTGTCCCGCCGATATCTCGGCAACCATCAATGCAACCCTTCTTGAGCAGGCCATCATCAATCTTGTGGGTAACGCCATAATACACAGCAATGAAGGTGATACGGTAACGGTGCGTGCCGAGATGGAGGGGCGTGATGATGGCGATATGGTGGTGATCAGCGTCATTGATCAGGGCAGCGGTATCGCCAAGCAGCATCTGCCCCGGCTGTTTGAGCGATTTTATCGCAGCGATCGGGCCCGGAGCCGCAAACTGGGCGGTACCGGTCTTGGCCTGGCCATCGTCAAGCATATCGTTCAGGCCCATAGCGGTTCGGTGAGTGTTGCCAGCGTGCTCGGGCGCGGCTCCACTTTCCGCATCGAATTGCAGGCTGATTGAGTGGGTACCCTAAAGGGTTTCCACTATTTTCAGAAAAGTGCTTATATTTTATAACTAAATTTTCATTTACTAAATTTTCATTTACTCCGGGATTCGCGCAGTTACGGTGATTTTTTGGGCTGGCAGCTGGTATCGCCTCAAGTCCTTCTGAAGGTGGAGCGAAAGCATTAAGGAGTTGACTATATTTGATGGACTCGTAAAAACCTCAAAATTGCTTGCTTTCGTCATTCCCGCGAATGCGGGAATCCAGTGATTGAAGGGAACCTTGAAAAATGGCCTTTTCGCCCAATCTTCGCATTGCTCTAAAGGTAGTTTTATCCCGGCACTAACGGTCATAGGGTCGGTAACCTGCTCCTAGCGCCTCGATTTTGAACGATAATTCTCATTTTTCAAGGTTCCGTATGGCTGACACATCGAAGGAAAAAGAACATTCCCACCGGACCGGCTCAGAGAAGATTGTCTCGGATTCCTCTTATCCGGCGCCAGAGCTGAGCGGTTCAACAAGTGCCAATGAGCTTGCCCGGAGCAACGAGCTTCTTTCGGTTATGCTTGACAGCGTCGACGGTATTATCTTTGTGGCCGATATCGACACGCATGAAATCCTGTTTGCAAATTCTTATCTGAAAAACCTGTTTGGTTTCGATCCGGTGGGCAAGAAATGCTGCCGCTATGTACATGCCGGCGCCGACAATCAGTGTGGATTCTGCTCCAACTATCAGTTTTTAAATGAACATGGGGTACCGTCTCCGCCTCATTTTTCTGAGTTTCAGAATCCCTTCACGCAAAAATGGTACCGCGCCAAGGATCAGGCGATCCGCTGGTACGACGGCAGATATGTCGGCCTGGAAGTGGCGGTTGATATTACCGAGCAGAAGCGTCTGAGCCGATTTCTGGCAGAGGCGCGGCGTCAGGCGCGGATGGCGGGTACCATCCACAGCCGCTTTGTCGCCCTGGTCGCCCATGATCTGAAATCACCCTTTTATTCCATGACTCAGATGCTCAAACGTATTCTTGAGCGTGAGACGTTTGCCCATACGATTCACCGCGAATTTCTTGAAAACATCGTGGAGAATGGCCAGCGAATGCTGCACATGATCGACAACCTGTTGACCATGGATCGGCTCAAACAAGGCGATTTGAGTCTGGACTGGAAGTTTTTCGATGTCTCTCAGATGGCTGATGAGGTGGTGAGCAATTTTCGCCATGCCGCCTATGAGAAGAATATCACTCTGGTCAATGCTATCCCCCGCCGGACAAAGCTCTACGGCGACCGGTATCTTATGTTTGTGGTACTCAACAACCTCGTTTCAAACGGGATTAAATTCAGCCGGCCGGGCGGCGGGGTGGAACTCTGCGTGCCCACTGCCGGCCGCTCCATGACCGTGTCGGTACGCGACAGCGGCAGCGGCATGAGCCGTGAGGCGATGCAGAATCTCTTTCAGGGCGAGGCTCAAACATCGGTGCCGGGCACCCGGGGAGAATCGGGCAGTGGGCTTGGCCTGCTGTTCTGCCGGGATATCATCGCCGCCCACCATGGCGCAATCACGGTTGACTCGGCACCGGGTGAGGGCACCGAATTCCGGGTCGAACTGCCGGAATGCTATGCCCTGGGAATCGAGCCTGACGGGTCTCAGGAGAATGATTGATACTACGAATCGGCGGCGACCGTCTTGCGGTGTTCGGTCTTCTGAGAGCGACCAGCGATGTTCTGTATTGCTTCTCTGGCAAGCAGTCCGCCGGTGGATTGCGGGGTTTGGTCATCGAGAACGGCGGTAATGATTTTTTGGGTGGTGATGTGTTCAGGGGGCAGTGACGGCATAAACTCGCCACTTTCGGGATTGCGGTGGATGATGCCGCCCTGCTCCAGCCGTTGCACCGCCTGGTTGATCGTCTCCGGCTGATAGGAGGAGCAGGCTGTGTTGATAGCAGCAAGTGAGGCGCCTCTGTTTTCCCGAAAACGGGTGTTGATTAGTTCACCGATGTCAAAGGCGGCGCTGAGGAGCTGGGCGGGAGAGAGTGGTTTTTTCAGCAATGAGTAGGAGGCAAAATGCTCTATGGCATAGGCTACCTGGGCGCCGATAAGCACAAACAGCCAGCCCAGGTACATCCAGGAAAGAAAGAGCGGGATGGAGGCAAACGAGCCGTAGATCGTGTTGTATTTGGCAACCCCGACTTGCAGCGAGATATAGATGTTCTGGGTGATGAACCACAAGATACCCGCCAGCAGTGCGCCGATGGCGGTGGGACGAATTTTGGGATTGGTGTTCGGAAAGAAGAGGTACAACACGTACAATGTCGCCGACAATAACAGGACGGGAACACCCTTGAGAATGATAACCTGAATCCACGACGCCGGCATGATGCGTTCGATGTGTTGTAGCGCGGACTGGTTCTCCACAACAGCGCCCGCCGCCAGCGCCACATTTAGGGAAATGGGGGTCAGCACCAGCAGGGTAAGGTAATCGGAAACTTTACGCAAAATGGAGCGGCCACTGGCCACGTGCCAGATACTGTTCATCGCCGTTTCTATCTGGTTCAGGATGAGAACGGCGGAGAGCAGGATGCCGACAATACCGAAGGTGCCCAGGGTGGCGAAGTTGGTCTTGTCGACGTAAGAGAAAATCTGGTTGGCAATGGAGCGCAGTTGCGAGACGAGATCGGTTGCCGGCGGAGATTGCCCGGCTCCATCGGTTGATGTGTTTTTGTCCTGATTGTCTGTGGAACCGTCGGTCTCAGAGGTGGTCGGCAGCAGGCGGGACACCGTTGCCGAGCTCTGTTCAAGACTGTCTATGTAGTGAAAGACTACGGTACGTAGCTGATCACCCCCGCCCAACCCTTTGACCACCGCGGTGCTTGTGGCCAGCAGCGGCACCATGGAGAGTAGCAGGGCATAGGTCAGCGCGGCAGCGCGCATGGAAAGCCGGTTACTGCTTGTCTCAAACAGGGTGGTGAGGATAATTTTCGTCAAGCCATGCACCATGCCGAGTAGGCGCGGCCGTTCGGGCGCCGGTGCATCGGCCCATTCGATAATGCGGGATGAGACGGCGGAAAAATTTTTGTTGTCGGTGTTCATCGGCAGCGAGTTGCGTCTTCCTGAAACTACCCGATACAGGTCATCGCCTTGCGTATGTGCGCCCGTCAGAGCGGTTCCACCTGTGGAACGAGAAGTCGGGTAGCCGGCTTGAGGGTGGTGAAGCCGATATCGGCATTGTATTTTTTCATCAGCCAGAGGGGCAGATTGAACACCTTATAGCAGATCGACCAGAGGGTGTCACCCTTCCTGACGGTGTAGGAATCAAAGCCGACGATGGCATAGGATGCGAAGAAATCCTCCTGGATTTCGCGATGAAAATCAAATCGCTGCTGCTCGAACGTTTGCGGGTCGACGGTGGTGAAGACAAGGGTGAGCTGCTGTCCCGGCACAATCTCTTCATCCGCGGCCAACCCGTTGGTGCGGCCGATCGACTCCGCGGAATTACCCAGCCAGCGGGCGAAGACGCCTAAAGATTCATCAGGCTGCACCTCCACTTCACCGGTAATGGCGCCGTTATGGCGGCGAGGGTTCATCACCTGCAGATTGCCGGCGACGACAATATCACCAGTGGCGGCGCTTTGTTGCCGCTGGGTGGCGTATTTTTTGTTGTCGTTGAGCACCACCAGCTCCTCATCCGTTCCTGAGGCGGATGGAATACGCAGGTTTTGACCGGCCTGAATAAAGCCGTTTTTACCGAGATGGTTGATGGCCAGAAGGGTCTGCAGCGATATTCCGTGTTTTTTGGCAATGGCCCCGGCGGTGTCGCCTGGTTGGACGCGATAAAAACGGCTGGCCTTTTGCGCACCGCTGAAAAGAGAGGCGGGGGGATTGCGCAGAGCATTGCTGATTTGCGGTTGCGAGGGAAATTTCAGGGCATAGCCTTTGGGGATGTATTTTGTCCCGTCAAACACGGGATCGCGCAGCGCCGGATTGTATCGCCTCATGGTTGGCTCATCGATCTGCAGATACCGCATCAGGTTCACTGCTTTGGTGTAGCCGGGAGTCCTGAAAATGAAATAGCTCCGGGGTTGATCGAGTCGCAACTGGCCTGACTGTTCATACATCTTTGCTACTCTGACCGCGGCCAGAAATTCCGCATAAAAATTTCGTGAGGCAAACTTGAAGTGTCCTTTCCGGTAGTGAGCGAAGATGCGCTCATATGACCCATATTCGGCCACCGCCCTCCTCATGCCGGCCGGGCCGTAATTATAGGCGGTGATTGCCAGTGGCCAGGAGCCAAGCTGCTCATAATTTTTTTTCAGGAAACGGGCGGCACCATCGGCGGCGATCAGCGGGTCGCGCCGTTCGTCGATGATATAATCGATCCTCATATACTGGGAGCCGGTTTCCCGGGTGAACTGCCAGGCCCCGGCGGCACCGAACTTGGAGTAAGCATCGACGTTGAACGATGACTCAACATGGGGCAGGTAGGCAAGGTCCTCAGGCAGGCCGTAAGATCTGAAAATCTGCTTAATGTTTGCCATGTAGGCCCCTGAGCGGATGACCCCGCGGCGAAATTCTTCCTTAATACCGGTCTGGGCGCGGATGTTTTGTGCCGCTTCGAGGTAGTGGCTGCTGCTTGCATTGGCGTCGAACAGAGCGGCAACCCGCTTTTCTTCGCTGGTTCGCGGACGATTAGGGCCGGCCAGGGAGGTGAGGATGGCGGCGTAGTGATCTTTAGTTTTTTCAATGAGAGCGCGGTTGCTTTTCCTGGCCGCGCTTGTTTTTTGTGGGTTAAGCTTGATTACCCGGTATATCCGATCAAGGTCTGTCTGATCATGAATTACCGCCATGGAGCTTGAGTAACGGCCATAAACATGTTCCCAGAATGTTACGTTGGCGTGTATTTCCGGGTAGTGTGGGAAATAGGCGGGATCGGCGCCGCTGCCGGCTTCGGCCATACACTTTCCCGAACATACAAAGACAATGCAGACGTACACGATAAACCGGCTCAGCCTGGCCGGACTCGATACCACGTGGTGAATTAACATTGCGGAGGGATGAGAGCGATTAGTGGTGTAACTTCACGGCTATTGATAGAATAGCAATGAATACCGCTATGTATACCAAAAACTGAATACATTCAAGGGAGCCCTGAAAAATGAGGATTTTCTTTCAGAACCAAGGCGCGAAAAAAAGGTACCACGGGCATATTACTGATATTGCCAGGATAACATTATTTGAGCAACGATGAGACAGGACGAAAAGGCCATTGTGCAACCTCCCCTCTATAATCACCGGCAGCAAGTACAATGAATACCTATACGCCGATTCTGGCAACCCTTGGTTTCGTGATGAGCGCTGATCAGAGCAGCACTCTGCTCGTCCACCGAAATCGGCGGACGATGGATGTACACTACGGCAAGTTTAACGGTCTTGGTGGAAAGGTACTGGCGGAAGAATCGATTTATGAGTGCATCTGCCGGGAAATTAATGAAGAGGCCGGCATTACATGCGAACAGGTAGTGTTGCGGGGTACGATTAACTGGCAAGGATTCGGCGGTGACGGGGAAGACTGGTTCGGCTTCATATTTCGTATCGATGGCTACCGCGGCACGCCCTTTACCAAGAACGATGACGGGGAATTGATCTGGCACCCGGTTACGCAGCTCCACACCCTGCCCATGTGGGAGGGTGACAAACAGTTTCTACCCATGGTGTTTGATGCCGACCCCCGGGTTTTTCACGGCGTCATGCCGTACCGTGGCGAGCAGCCGCTGAGCTGGCGCTGTGCCCGGCTGTAATATTTTTTGATACGCCATCATGCTTGCCTGTGTTCCATCCATGGTATACTGTGAGCGATACCGATCATTGTAAACAGAAAGTTAAAAAATATGGGGAGATCATGAACGATACGAATGAGTTGAGCAGACTCGAACATAATATCGACCAATTGCTGGCCGGCTACCGGGAGTTGAGGGCGAAGCATGACCGGGTGCAGCAGGAGTTGAGTGAACTGAGATCAGAGAATCAGCAACTCAAAGATTCACTTACCGGCATCGATGATGATCGCAGTGAAATTCAGAGCAGGATCGGCGCTCTGATTGAGCGAATTGAGTCCTGGGAACAGGAAATCCAGCAAACCCCCGACGTCTACGAGCCAGATGGACACAGTGACACCGGTAGTGCCGGTGAGCCCAAAGAAGTGGACGACTCCAAGGTATTTGTACAAAGCGACGAAGCTGAGCGTTATGCGACCCAGACCCCTGAGTCAGAGGATGGGGGCGAGGCGAGCGGCAGCGTGCAGGGTTCTCTGTTCAGGGCCTGATTTTTCCTGTGTAATCATTGTGCCGGTGCTGCTGGGGGGACTTCATGGCTGAAACGGAACGGCTGATTACCTTTCATCTGTTCGGCCAGGAATTTTCTTTTTATACGGCGGCAAGTGATGAGGAGACCGATGCGATCCTGACGCTCGTTCGAAATCAGTGCAAGGAGCATGGCACACACGGCGGCTCTACCGTTGCCCAGAGCAAAATGACCATGATGGCGTGCCTCAACCTTGCCGCCCAGTACCTGGCCCTGCAGCGCGATTATACCCAGCATCGTGAGGAAACCGGCCGCCGGCTGGCCAGAATGAATAAGCTGCTCAGTGCATTCACACCGGCGCCAACCAACACCAATGATGAATAAACGTTTCGGTTTTTCTGATGATATGGTACTGTGTTGGTAAGAACACACTGTTTTGGGGTGACCTGGAGAAAACTCATGGGATCCTTTAAAAATGAGAATTTTCGTTCAAGATCAAGGCGCGAGAAAAATTTTACCGCGGGCCGGGCTGATACTCCGAGGATAAAATTTCTAGAGCAACGATGAGATTGGGCGAAAAGGCCATTTTGCAAGATTCCCTCATGTTTCAAGGCTGCCTTATGATGGAGCAATACAGACCTCTACAAGAGACAAGGAGGAATAATAGGGGAATGTTATAGGGATTTTCCCTGCGCTGTTGGTGATTTGTAGTGTTCTTGAGCCAACTCTCACCCTAAGGGAGCCACCACTGCCCCGCAACGAAAGACCGTCACGTTTCTCGACGCCGGGTATGCGGATCCCACCTATTTCGATAGGTTCTAATACGTCCTACAGACACGGCAGGGTGGGGAAAATGAGTTTCAACACGACTCACTGAGTCGTTGTTTTTAGATAGAGGCGGCCGTCGGCCACAATTGCCGGGATGTCGCCTCAAAGCCATGGCATAAGCGGTACGGCAATGGCGAACGCGAAGCGAGCGATGATGACAGGAAGATTCCGGGAAAGTTTCGTGCCTGGCGACGCTGGGTGCAAATCATTTCCCGTTATAGATATATCCGTGATGAAGGGATTATCAGCTATCAGATAGAGCCATTCTTCTCGTCAAGCAGCAGTCCCACCGGATGACGCACCGGTAGTCGGTTCGTCCGGGACGACTCGCATCTCTTAGTGCCACTGCCCTTTTCCCGTCCTAACGGGAGCCTGCGGGTTATGCCGCGGATACTTAACCGTAGGATAACCTCATGTATATACTGAATCATCCGTCCATTTTTGTGGTTGTCGGTCTGCTTGTCGGGGTGGTAGCAGGGTTTTTCGTTCGCAAGCGAGTCGTCGAAAGCCACGTCGAAAATATCAAGGACCAGGCTAAAAAGCTGATCGAAAACGCCATCGTCGAGGCCGAGCAGCTGAAAAAAGAGGCGTTGCTGCAGAGTAAGGAGGCGGCCTACCAGGTAAAACAGGCCGCCGAGGAAGAGCTTCGGGCCGACCGTCGCGAACTCAAGGAAGAGCGGGCCCAGCTCGACAAAAAACGTGAGCTGCTGAAAAAAGACTGGGAGACCTGTGACCGCAAGCGGGTTGAGCTGGATCAGGCCGAGACCAGGGTGGTGCGCCGCGAACGCGAGGTTACCCTGAAAGACAAGGAAGTCGATAATCTGCTCAATAGGTATCGGGAAGAACTCTCGAGAATCTCCGGGCTCAGCCAGGAGCAGGCCAAAAAGCAGCTTATGGACATGCTCGAAAGTCAGGCAAAAATGGATGCCGCCAAACGGCTTGCCAAGATTGAAAACGAGATGAAAGTGGAGGCCGACCGCAAGGCCAAGAAAATTATCGCCCTGTCAATTTCCCGCTATGCAGGCGATTATGTCGCCGACAAGACGGTGACCACGGTTGCCCTGCCCAGCGACGAGATGAAGGGACGGATCATTGGCCGGGAGGGCAGAAATATCCGTGCCATCGAGGCGGCCACCGGTATTGACATCATTATCGACGATACGCCGGAGGCGGTCATTCTGTCAGGCTTCAACCCGGTTCGCCGTGAGGTGGCCCGCCTTGCCCTCACCCAGCTTATCAATGACGGACGCATCCATCCGGGGCGCATCGAAGAGGTGGTTGAACGGGTCACCAAGGATCTTGAAAATGAAATGCGCGAGGCCGGTGAACAGGCCACCTTTGATGTGGGCGCTCATGGCATCCATGTCGAACTGATCAATATTCTGGGACGGTTGAAATATCGAACCAGCTACGGCCAGAACGTCTTGCAGCACTCCCTCGAAGTCGCCTTTCTCTGCGGCATTATGGCGGCGGAACTGGGGCTGGATGTGAAAGTTGCAAAACGTGCCGGCCTGCTGCACGACATCGGCAAGGCGGTGGATCATGAGGTGGAGGGATCACATGCCATCATTGGCCGCGATCTGGCAAAAAAATATGGGGAACAGGAAGAAATCGCCTACGCCATCGGCGCCCATCACGAGGAAATAGAGCCGCGCTCGCCGCTGGATGTTCTCGTGCAATCGGCGGACGCCCTTTCCGGGGCGCGGCCCGGCGCCAGAAAGGAGATGTTGCAGAGTTATGTAAAGCGGCTGGAGGATCTGGAGGGTATTGCCAATTCTTTTAATGAAGTGGAGAAATCATATGCCATTCAGGCCGGCCGCGAACTGCGCATCATTGCCGATTCCGGTCGCATCGGCGACAGTGAAGCGGTCCTGTTGAGCCAGGATATTGCCAAGGCGATTGAGCAGCAGCTTACCTATCCCGGTCAGATAAAGGTAACCGTGATCAGGGAAACACGAGCGGTTGAATACGCTAAATGATAGGAGGCGGTGCGCACCATGGCGGGCATACAAGACGAGGTTGATAAGCAGCTGGCGCTTATCGAACGGGGCGTGGTGGATTGTATCTCTCGCCCCGAGCTGAGTGAAAAAATCAAAACATCTCTTTCTTCCGGTAACCCCCTGAAGATCAAAGCCGGTTTTGACCCTACCGCGCCTGATCTGCATCTGGGCCACACCGTTTTGTTGCAGAAGATGAAACATTTTCAGGAATTGGGCCATGAAATCCATTTCCTGATCGGTGATTTCACCGGTCTGATCGGCGATCCTACCGGTAAATCGGAGACCCGCAAGCCCTTGAGCCGCGAAGATATCCTGCAAAACGCCGAAACCTACAAGGAGCAGGTGTTCAAGATTCTCGATCTCGACACCACGATCATTGATTTCAACAGTGTCTGGCTGGGAGAACTTGATTCTTTCGCTATGATCAGGCTGGCCTCAGAGCTGACCGTGGCGCGGATGCTGGAGCGTGATGATTTCAAGAAACGATTCGAGCAGAACCGGCCCATCTCCATTCATGAGTTCCTCTACCCGCTCATCCAGGGATACGACTCGGTTGCCATGCGGGCCGATGTGGAGCTGGGCGGAACCGACCAATTGTTCAACCTGCTTATGGGCCGTGATTTACAGAAGGCGCGTAATCAACCCCCGCAGATCGTCCTTACCATGCCCCTGCTGGAGGGGCTGGATGGAGTCAACAAGATGAGCAAATCACTGAGCAACTACATCGGCATTACCGAACCCGTCACCGAGATGTACGGCAAGGTAATGTCCATATCCGATGAGTTGATGCATCGTTTTTATGAGCTGCTCAGCGATCTCTCCAACGAGGAGGTGGCGGCCCTGCGCCTCGACATCGAGCATGGCCGCGTCCACCCGAAAGCGGCAAAGCAACGGCTGGCGCACGAGATATGCACCAGGTTTCACTCAGCGGTAGCGGCTGATGATGCCAGGCGCCACTTTGAATCGGTATTTGCTCACAAGGAGCTGCCGGACGACATCCAGCAGGTTACCCTCACCCATTCGGAACCGCTCTGGGTGCCGAAACTGCTGGCGGAAATCGGTCTGGTAAGTTCAACCTCGGACGGTCGGCGGATGATCAAACAGAACGCGGTTCAGATCGATGGTGAAAAAATCACCGACGAGCAGGCTACGGTTGAACCGCATGGTGAGCTGATTATCAAGGTGGGTAAACGCCGTTTCTGCAAGGTGGTATTTCACTGATTATGTGTCCGGATTCAGGCAGGGGTTGAAATATCCGGTTCGCACCGCCGGAAATGTCTTGTTCAGCAGCCTCAGCCACCCAGACATTCCGTGTCCATCGAGATCGGCGGGCACCCGCAGTTCGTTAAGGTAGAACTCAGGGTCGATGTTGAGGTTGCGCAGCTGAATCAGATCGACCCCTGTCTTTTCCAGGAGGTTGAAAAGCGCTGTCGTCTCGTCGTGTGAGTCGGTAAACCCGGGCATGATAAAGTAGTTTAACGAGACAAAGCGGCCTGCCTGTTTCATGATGGCGATGGACTCGATCACATCGTTTAATGAATAGTTTGCCGGGCGGTAATATCTTTCATAATAGCGCGGCTGGGCCGAGTTCAGACTGACCCGGATACTGTCGAGCCCGGCCCGCGCCAGACGCGCCACCGCGTCCGGAAGGCTCGCGTTGCTGTTGAGATTGATCGTACCCCGTTCAGTATGACGACGGATTTCACCAATGGCCGTTTCCATCAGACGCGCCAGCAGCAGCGGTTCCCCCTCACAACCCTGGCCAAAGCTCACCACCGGATTTTTCACCGTATCGATGTGCAGAAGAGCCACCTCGGCCAGTTCATCGGCAGTGGGAACAAAGTTGATTCGTTCCTGGGTGGCCGGACAGCTTTGGCTCGGTTGTTTTGATATGCACCCCAGACAACGGGCATTACAATGAGGTGAACAGGGCAGCGGCGCCTCATACCGAGCCAGAAAAAAATTGCGTGCGGCCGGGCATTGATAGCTTAGGCAGCAGGTGCCCAGATGCTGAACAAGTCGATTATCCCGGTATGCCTCCAGCCGGGCGAAGGTTGCCGTATCGATTGCTCTTTGCTTGAAATGGTGTGGTTCCTGGCGCTGGTCCGGGTCGCTTCGAAAGGCCGCCACCCAGAACCTCTCATCGTGCCAGCCCACTGCGGTATAGGCGTAGAGCGGAAGACGAACGCAGTCAGGTGTTGAATGATAGGCAGCACTCAGGATTGCAGTATGGGCCGGGGCCATGAAAGCGGCCACCGCCTGCACCTTCTTTGTTGATCGATGCGGATCATTGGCCAGCAACACCGGTTCATGGGTATGTGGGTCAAACCCCACCGGTTGGCGCTGGGGCAGGGCAAAGAGCTCACTGCCGGGGGGCAGTTCGATTAATTCGCTGAGTTCGGGCAGCCGGTAGGCGCCGGCCGCCATGCCGGCCATGGAAATCTCGTCGAAATCAATGATGTTGCCGGCGCTGTCGGCATACACCAGGGACGGGATCTCGGACGGATGAATCACCGTGGGCGCAATGCCCTGGTTATGGAATCGACGGCCCGATATACATCGATATCCTCACCGAATACATCGCCGATATCGGGATGCTCCACCAGATCCTCAATTATGAATTGGGTGAGATAGAGGGTAACGATATTGAAATCCTGAACGAGGGTGCGGATGGGGGCGACCTTCATCTGCAGGTCAAACTCGTCCATCATGTGCAGGGAGCGGAGCTGTGCCGCGAATGATTCCTGGATCGACTCCACGTTTACCGTTTCGATGATCTGGCGATCCATTAAGCGTTGCACGAGTTTGGTGGCAAGCGGTTCGGCGTGGTCACGGGCAATAATGAACATCTTACGGCGCTCATTCTCGCGCTTGCGATCGATGGCCCGCACTGCCTTGTCGGTTGCCCGGTTCGGGTTGACGTGCATTTTTGCCATGGTGGTGTTCTCCTGTATCAAAAGTAGTAGCGGCACTCTCACTGCCGACAAATACACAAACAATCAACTCTACTCAGAAACCGCAACTTTAACTAGATCAAAATTCATTTTCTGGTGGTGCGGACCTGTTTTATCAGGGTTTAACCAGGATGATTTTTTTTTCGGCATGGCGGGGACAGAGGTTTTTCCGAGTTCATCAAACACACTTCTCATTTATGGTGGTCTTCTAAATAGTTCTTGAATTTGACGCCATGTCCGGTAGAATGCGCCGTCTTGTTAATCGATCTGGTAGGAACCCGTCAATTGGGCGTCCTTCCTGAAATCGGCCGCGGTCAGGTGATATACGTTGGTAAAATTTAGCGGGAGCGGAATCATGAACCTAAGGATTTCTGTAACATCAGTTTTCGTTGTACTTTTCGGCTTGTTTCTTATCAGTGGCTGTGGTGCTAAAAAGACCGATGACGAGGTGAAACCGGAGCAGACTTCGTTGCAGGATGCAGGCAGTGCGCAGGGCTCGGAAGAGCCGCTGGAGACCGAGGTGATCGTGGAGATTTCCGAGGGACGGACCTCGGAAGGGCTGCTGCCGGTCTACTTCGACTTTGACAAGTCCGATATTCGCTCTGATCAGGAAGGACGGATGCGGATCAACAGTGATTTCATGAAAGAAAACCCCGCCTTTACCGTGCGCATCGAAGGCAATACCGATCCACGCGGTTCAAATGAATACAATATGGCCCTTGGCGAGCGCCGCGCGTTGAGCGCCAAGAAATATATGACGAACCTTGGTATCGATGAAGCGCGGCTCGATACCATCAGTTACGGCGAAGAACGACTGTTAATGTTCGGCAATGATGAGTTGTCCTGGGCGCAGAACCGCCGGGCCGACTTTGTTATCAACAGGTAGTGTAAAGGTTGCCGTGTTCGTCGGTGAGCGCCGGAGCGGCAACGATATTTCAGCAATAAGCGAGGTGTAAAGAGTTAGCCATGCAAGTCAAACGAGGTCTTTTTATGTATGCAGCCGTGCTGGCTGCCTGTCTTATCTGTGTCGGTTCTCCCGCCCTTGCCCAGCAGGCGAAAATTGGAATTATGAGTGTTCAGCGGGTGCTCAGCGAGTCCGCCGCCGGCAAAGAAGCGAGAAATCTCATGGATGCAAAGATGAGTGAGCTGCGCGGGCAGTTAAACGCTGAGGGACAGGAAATCGTTGCCTTGCAGGAGGAAATCGAGAAAAAAAGCTCCGCCTGGAGCGAAGAAATGAAACAGGAGAAGCGGATCGAGTTTCAGCGGCGTCGGCGTGAGTTCGAGGCAAAGCAGGAAGATGCGCAGTTTGAGATGAAGGGGCTTCAGGAGAAAGAGCTGACCCCGATGCTCAAGGCCCTTGAACAGGTCGTGGATAGCTATGGCAAGGCCAATAATTACACCCTGATTCTCGATGAACAAAGCGGTGTTACATACTTCAGCCAGGCCATAGATATAACCGACAAGTTGATTATTGAGCTTGACGCAGCCATGGCCGGACAAAATTAGTAGTTACGCTTTATCATCCCGCGATGAATCAAAACGATGCATGGGATATCCTATGCATCGTTTTTCTTTTTAACCTTTTTTCCCGGTAATAATGTCACTGAAAAGCATGACCGGCTACGGCCGAGCTGAAGTCAGCGGACAAACCACATCATGGGTTGCCGAGGTGCGCGGCACCAATCACCGTTACCTTGATATTAAAATCAAGCTGCCACGAGAATATAACGGGTTAGAGGAGAGGGTCAGAAAGCTGGCGGGACGCTTCCACCGGCGTGGCCGGGTGGATATTTCGCTTTCCGCAAGCGGTGATGGGGCCGATCTGAGCGCTCCGGCAATTGATTATGGGCGAGCCATGGCTTACAAAAAAGAGCTGGACGCGCTGGCCGGCGAACTCGGAATTAGTGACGAGCTGACGATGTTCCAACTAGTGAGCCTGCCCGATGTGCTTAAAAAAGAACAGGCTTCCGTTGATATCGAAGAGGCCTGGAACAAGCTCAACCCTGCCCTGGAAAACGCTTTAGGCGATTGCCTGGCGATGCGAACCCGCGAGGCGGATATGTTGACTGTCGATCTGCGTGAGCGGGTCTCCGCCTTTACCTCGATGCTCAACGAAATTGAGGCTGAGTTGCCGGCCGTTGTAGCAGGCAAGCGCGAAACGCTGCGCCAGAGAATTAATACCTTGCTTGAAGAGGTGGAGATCGATCCGGTTCGCCTGGCCCAGGAAGTGGCGTATCTTGTGGAAAAAAGCGATGTAACCGAGGAAATCGTGCGGTTGCGCAGTCATCTCGAACAGTTTGACACTCTGCTTGCCGCCGACGATCCGGTGGGGCGCACCATGGATTTTCTCATTCAGGAGTTTCTTCGTGAGGTAAACACCATGGCGTCGAAACTGGGTGATGCCGCCATGGCCAGGAAAACGGTGGAGCTTAAAGGTGAGCTGGAAAAGATCCGCGAGCAGGTGCAGAATATCGAATAACTACATCACTACATCTTCTTGTAATCAATGCAACTATTAAATATCGGCTATGGCAACACGGTTATGGTAAGCCGGGTAATCGCGGTGATCAATACCGGTTCGGCGCCGGCCAGAAAGCTCAAGGAAACGGCAAAAAACAGTCAGCGGCTGGTGGATGTTACCGAGGGACGTCGCACCCGCTCAATCATTATCACCGATTCCAACCACGTCATTCTCTCCTCCGTGCAGACCGAGACCATTGCCCAGCGACTTGCTGCCCTGCGAGCCGAATATCATCTCACCAGCAGCGACGAAGGACCGGAAGTTATCGCCATCTAAGCATCATGAGCGGCCAGTTGATCATTGTTTCCGCTCCATCCGGGGCCGGTAAGACGACCATGCTCAAGCGCGTCATCGGCACCGTGGCGAGGCTGAGCTTTTCAGTCTCTCACACCACCAGGCAGCCTCGACCCGGTGAGATCGAGGGTCGGGATTACTATTTCACCGATGATTCCCGGTTTCAACAGATGATCGCCGAGCATGGCTTTATCGAGTGGGCCCGGGTGCATGAAAATTACTACGGCACCGCCCTCGCTCCTCTGCGCGATGCTTTGGCCGAAAATCTCGATGTGCTGCTCGATATCGACGTCCAGGGCGCCGCCATCGTGCGCGGCCAGTCGGCGCTGCCGGTCTACTCCATTTTTATCATGGCCCCCACCCCGGAGGAGTTGGAGCGTCGGCTGCGGGGCCGTCGCACCGAGGATGAAAAGGGTCTGCGGGGACGGATTCGCCAGGCCCGGGAGGAGATGGCGCAGGCCGGTACCTACGACTATCTCATCGTCAACGAGGATCTTGACCGCTCGGTTGACACATTGTGCGCCATTATCGTTGCCGAGCGGGCGAAACAGCGGCGCAGTCCCGATGGTGAGCCGATTAGATGGCACGAACCCCATTGACCAAACCATCGCGGCGGCCGGCCCCGGCTGAAAAACGGGTTCGGTACAGTGACGATCTGATCTGGGGTATTCATCCCGTTCTGGCACTGCTGACCCGCCATCCCCATCGGATTACCGAGCTTATTTTACAACGCGACCGGCGTGGTGAGGGGTGGCAACGGCTGTTTGCCGCCGCGAAAGAGGCACAGGTAAGATATACCCTGGTTGACCGGCTGGTTATTACCGGAGCACCTGATGGTGAACCTGTCCATCAGGGTGTTGTGGCGCGTGGTTCCGTCGTCGATATGGTCTCCTTTGCCGAGCTGCTCGCTATCTTGTCAGATGGCGCCGGGCAGACGCCGCCACCGCGGATTCTGGCATGTGATTCGATTCAGGATCCGCGCAATCTCGGCGCCCTGATCCGCTCGGCCTACGCGGCCGGGATCGACCATATCCTTATCCCGCGGGAGCGCAGCGCCCCCCTTGGCGGTACCGCCGCCAAGGCCTCAGCCGGCGCCCTGGCCCACGTTACCATCAGCCGGGTGGTCAATCTTCGTGACGCCCTCGACTCATTGAAAAAAATTGGTTTCTGGATTTACGGGGCAACCGCGCAGCCGCAGGCCGCAAGTATTTATGAGATGGATTTGACCGGGCCTATCTGCCTGGTGATCGGCAGCGAGGAGAAAGGAATCAGGCCCCTTGTCCAGCGCCAGTGCGATGCTCTCATCGCCATTCCGATGGCGGGTGAGATTGACTCGCTCAACAGCTCGGTGGCCGGCGCGGTTATTATGTTTGAGATGTATCGGCAGGCAGTGGCGGCGGCAAAGTAACGGCGATCTACCGTTTTTTTTGGGCCAGTTTGGCACGCAGCAGCGCCCCGAAGCTTCCTTCCTCGGGCTGATTGTCGCTCTGTTTTTTCTGCTTCTGGCGATACTCCTTGAATTCCCGTTCCTGGCTGTGCGACTCTTCTTCCGGATTGGTGTAGTCGGCCGGTGCCAGAGATATCTTACGGTTTTCAAGATCGATCGATTCCACCACTACTTCCATGTTCTGACCGGCCTCGACAACCTCGCGGGGGTGGCTGATACGGCGGCCGGAACCAAGTTTCGAGATGTGAACCAGCCCGTCGATGCCCGGCGCCAAAGTAACGAAAACGCCGAACGGGGCAAGCCGGGCGATGGCGCCGATGTGTGAGGTGCCGGATGCGAACTGCTCCTCAACCTTTTGCCACGGGTCTTCCAGGGTATCTTTTATGCTCAGGCCGATACGCTCTTTGTCCCAGTCAAGGCTCTTGATGAGCACCTTAACCGGTTGTCCCACCTGAAAATGTTCGGCCAGATTGTCGACCCGGCTCCAGCCGACCTCGGCACCGGGTACCAGCCCGTCGATACCGCCCAGGTCGACGAAGACGCCAAACGGTTGAATGGATGAGACGGTGCCCTCAACCACCTGGTCGATTTCGAGACGATCACGTAACTCCCGGCGTTTTTCTTCCCGCTCCTGCTCCATCAGCGCCCGGGCGGACAGCACGATGTTGCGGCCGGGCGGCTCGTAGCGGGTTATGAGAAAATTCATCTGGGCCCCGACATACTCCTCGACGGGGTTTTCCACCCGCCGCAGCCCCATCTGGGAGTAGGGGCAGAACCCCCGCACACCGCCGGCCAGGGCTATTTCAAAACCACCCTTTATTTCGCCCTTGACGGTCCCGACAACCGGGACGGCGCCGCGCCAGGCCTCTTCGAAGTGGGCGCTGTCGGAGCCGGTCCCGATCCGTTTGGTAAAAAGCAGTTGACCGGAGCTTACCTTGAGGAAAAAGACCTCCACTGAGTCGCCCGGAGCAATAGTGAGGGTGCCCGTTTCATCGACGAACTCAAATGCATCGACGATGCCTTCGCTCTTGGCGCCGACATCAAGAAAGATGGTGTCGCGATCAATAGATGCGACAACGGCTGAAATCTTCTCGCCGGGAATCAGGGCCTTTACCGCCCTGGTCTCGGACTGCTTCAACAATTCAGCAAAATTTCCGTCGCTCTGAGCCATACATTGCTCCTCTTACCGCATAAAAACAGATAGCTACTGGTAGATGATTTCCGTTCCCTCAGGTGGTGAGAAGGTGAACAGCGCCGCAATCGCACCTTCATCCTCAGAGGCGAGGGGGTCTATCAATACGCCTTGTATGTCAATGATTGTCACGGTATCGAAAAAATCTGTAATAACCAACCGCTCAATCAGATACTCATCGGTGATGAAAAGATGCACCGCGCTGATGTTGGTACGCGGGTCAAGGGGTTGCAGCCGGATTACCCGCAACGATGGCAACGAAACGAGACGGGAGAGCACGGCATCATCGGCATCAGTGATTAAAAACGATTCGGCCAGGGGGGTGCGCCCGGAAAAAAATGAGAAGAGCAAATCGGTCTGAGCCTGTTCGACAGGGGCGATTATCTGTTGGTTGAGCTGGGCAAAATACATGGATACGGTAGTGCCATCGGAGATGATAACCTGATAGTCGGGTTCGTCATAGTCCCAGCGCATCCGAGGTTGTGCACCGTGTGAGCTGAACAGGGCGCGGCCTGCCCCGCGCTTGCTTCTGCCGGCCATCTCACCACTGGTTTGCTGGACAAAATCAAAACTCAAACTCTCTATCCCCGCGTAGCGCTGCCGCAGTTGTTCGGCAATTTGCTCCGGTTCCGGGGAAATTTTCTCGTCTCCCCAGCAGGTGGTGGCATATACCAACACGAGAAGGGCTAGCATGGTGATCAGTGGGAGAAATGAGGATTTCATAAATGCTCGACTACAGTGGCGGGTGGTTCAGGGGCATGGGCCGAGGTAGCGCCCCTCAAAGGTGCTTACCATTTCCGTACCCTGTGTGACGATGGTGATTTCTCCTTCGGATCGATCCTGAAAATAGGTGGCGCGACCGGTGCCACGGGAGATTGCACCCTCATTGTCGCAGGTGAAATTCCAGCTTACGCTGCTGCCGTCGATGCGCTGCTCCATGGTGCATCCGGTGTTACCGAGCCGGTCTACCCCGGTCTGAGGCACGAAGTTCTCCTTTGTCATGCACTGGGTGTTGGTCTGGGGCGGCAGGTTGAACCCCGTCATTTCAGTCGTGATCGTTATCTCCCAGAGTCCTTCTGAAAAATCGGGAATGTCGTCGGCATAGCAAGGAGATACCAGTGCGACAATAAGCAGCACAAATGTTGATAATCTCATGTTCAGGCTCCCAGGCTGTAATGTAACTTCTTAATCGGCGACTTTAGTAAACTCGCCGCTGGTTGTCCATTGGAATTATCGGGTGAAATGGTATGAGGGGCAAATCCTTACCCTGCTCCCATTGCACGTTCTGCTTGTGCCTGTTGTGGATTGACAAGAACAACGGCGGGCATTATCACTGTGTCAAATTTTTTTTACACCATCATTATAACAAGATGAATTCGTAAAACCTCAAAATTGCTTACTGCCGTCATTCCCGCCCTCGATAACAACACTCAAGGGCAGGCTGCAGCGGGAATCCAGTGATTTCAATTAATTATGGATGTCACGTCAATTACGGTATGACGGGAATAAGGGTTTTTACGACGCCATCATAAAAAAAGAGGTTTATCAATGCCGATTTATGAATATGAGTGTCGCGCCTGCCAGAAGATTCACGAAATCCAGCAAAAGATTGTCGACCCTCCCATCACCAGTTGCCCAGACTGCCGGGGACCGGTAAAAAAACTCGTCTCCACAACATCCTTTCTGCTCAAAGGCGGCGGCTGGTACGCGGACGGCTATGCCTCCACCAAAGATGCTCCCGCCAAAAAAGAGGAGACCAAGAAAGAAGGTGCGGCCTGTACGGCGGCGAAAGAGTCATGTGGCAGCTGCCCGGCCGCGGTGGGGGCGGAGAAGTAGAACCCGCCCAGCTTCGCCTCTGCAGCCGGATTACTCCTTTTTGCCACTTTTAATTAGCGCCATCGCGTCGCCGTAGGAATAAAACCGATAGCCCATTTCAATTGCCGCCCTGTACGCCGACAACAGTCTTGTTCGGCCGCACAGCGCCGCCACCAGAAAAAGAAGTGACGAGCGCGGCAGATGAAAATTAGTGATCAGGTTGTCCACCACCTGAAAGGTGTAGCCGGGCGTAATATACACATCACACCATTGTTCAATCGGTTTTATCTCATGTTCTGAAACGGCGGCACTCTCCAAGGCCCTTACCGTTGTCGTTCCCACCGCCCACACCTGAGCTCCCCGTGTTTTTGCCCTGTTAATCAGCGCAGCGGTTTCATCGCCAATCTTGACATATTCCTGATGAATCTTGTGATGACGGATATCCTCATGGGTAACCGGGGCAAAGGTGCCGTGCCCTACATGCAAAGTAATGGAGGCTATGGAAACCCCCAGCCGGGAGATTTTATCCAGCAGCGGGCCGGTGAAATGAAGGCCGGCGGTGGGCGCTGCCACCGCGCCCGGTTCGGCTGCATAAACGGTCTGATATCGCTCAACATCGATTGCGGTGGGGCCATCCTCTCTTTTCACGTAGGGCGGCAGCGGTACGTTGCCGTGGGCGGCGAGCAGGCTGTCGAGATCATGACCGGTTGTGGTGAACAGCGTACCCGACCACCTGCCGCGGCCGAGGTTCTCGTCAAGTGCAAAGATGATTGCATCAGCGATCCTCAACTGCATGCCGGCTCGCGGCGGCCGGGAGCTTTTTACCAGCACCTCGCACTGGTAGGCAGCGTTGCCTGATTCACCACCATTCTTGATGTGGACGGGATAGTGGAGCAAAAACAACTCCACCTTGCCGCCACTCTCTTTTCTGCCGAACAACCGGGCCGGAAATACCCTGGTATCGTTGCGTACCAGCACATCGCCGGGTTTAAACAGGGTATGGATCTGATGAAAGAGGCGGTGCTCGATCCCGCCGCTGGCTCTATCCATTACCAGCAGCCGGGACTGGTCGCGACCATCCACCGGATACTGGGCAATTGCCTCCTCCGGTAAATGATAGTCGTAGGATGAAAGGGAAAAATCTTCTTGGCTCTTCACGGTACCATATTGCTTGACATGACAAGGGGTATCTTCGTACCATGACCAGGCATGACATGGCAATTACCCGGTTCCCCAAAATGAACGATGCGGCGGAAAAATATCTACAAAAGGTATGGGGATGTGTGCTCATCGGCGGGCGCAGCTCGCGCATGGGCAGAGCAAAACAGTTGCTCACCGATGCAGCCGGAAAAACCTGGCTGGAGCGTATCGTTTCGGCCCTGCTCACCCGGGTACCCGATGTGGTGCTGGTTGGCGCGGGCGAAGTCCCCGCTGCCTTGCAAGATCTGCGGGTGATTGGCGATGCCGAAGGGGCGGCCGGGCCGCTGGCCGGGCTGGCGGCGGTGATGCGGTATAAGGCGGATGTTTCGTGGTTGTTGACGGCCTGCGATATGCCGCTGGTGAGTGCGGAGGCGATGGACTGGTTACTTATGCAACGGGCGCCCGAGGTGACCGCGGTTGTTCCCTACAACCCCGATACCTTGCGCCATGAACCGCTTTTTAGTTGGTACGATGGACAGTGCGCCCCCTATGTGGAAACACTGCTTAAGAGTGCGGAGCAGCGCATCACCCGGCTTATTGACTGTCCCGGCGCCGTTTCGCCGCCGATCCCGTCTCATCTTTTGTCCGCCTGGCGCAATATCAATACGCCGGAGCAGCTGGAACAATCAAATATCTGGTAGTTAGTTATGAAATATAGTATTTCTCGCCTGCAATCGGCACTTTTCATCCAGATTCTTGTCTGGTTGTCTGTTGCCGGCCTTACCGCCTGTGCACCGGAGAGCTCGAAACGACTCAAAATCGGTGATCAGGCCCCTGATTTTGCAATTGTCGATCTCACCGGCGCCTCCATCTCACTTGCCCAGTGGCGGGGCAACCCTGTCATCCTGCGTTTCTGGGATACCGAGTGCAAATACTGCCGGGCCGATACGCCCTCCATCAATTACTATTTCGATCAGTACCAGGAGCGCGGTCTCAAGGTGTTATACGTCGCCACCGGCAACGAAACCGAAGCACGGGTGCGCGAATTCATCGAGGTTCTCGATGTTGCCTTCCCGGTGGCCATCGACAGCGACATGAAGGTAGCCGAAAGCTATCAGGTGACCATTGTCCCGCAGACCATTTTTATCAGCCCCGATCAGAAGATCATCACCGCCGTCGTCGGCGGTGTCGGCAAGGCGGAGCTGGCCGAGATCCTCGGGCCGTATCTATCCTCTTAATCGCGATGAACTGGTAAAAACCTTGAATTTGCTTGCTAACGTCATTCCCGCCCTCGATAATAACACTCAAGGGCAGGCTGCAGCGGGAATCCAGTAATTTCAATGATTATGGATTTCGGTTCAACTCCACAATGACCATAAGTGGGGTTTTCACGAAGCCATCAATCGTAACTAAGGAGAAATTGATCACATGAATAGTATCGTGAAGGGTGTTCTTGTTTTTGTTGGTATTCTGCTCTCCGTTCCGGCCGGAGCCGAGCCAGTAGATCCCATCGACCCGAAGAGCAGATGCCCGGTATGCGGCATGATGCCCGCCAAGTACCCGCTGTGGATTGCCCAGATCCATGCGGTGGATGGTGAGCCGGTGTTTTTTGACGGGGTCAAGGATATGATGGCCTACTATTTTGAGCCGGAAGTCTACGGCGGGCCACCTTCTCTGGATGATGCCGATATCTACGTGCGCGACTATTACCGGCAGGAGTATATCGACGGCCGGAGTGGTTTTTACGTGGTGGGCAGCGATGTGATGGGGCCCATGGGGTATGAGTTGATCCCCTTTGCCGAGCGTGGCGCCGCCGAGCAGTTTCTTGCCGATCACAACGGTGACACCATCCTGAGCTTTACGGAAATTACCCTGGAGCGCATTAACGAGATGCGGCAGGCGCACATGCTGAAAATGAAAAAGAATAAAGGCAACATGAAGCATGACCACAGTGCCGGCGCCATGAACAGCCAGCAATGAAGTGGATGTCGAAGCCGCGGCCGTCAACCTGGCTGGGTATCATCGGCGGCGGTCTCATGTTCTGCCAGCTCATCCTGATAGGGCTTGCCCATGTCCAGCTGGCCGCACGTACCTCCGGGCAGGAACTGATGCGTGCCCAGGTGCAGCGGCTTGGCCTCAGCGACATCTGCATCGCCACCGAGGCCAGATACATCAGGCATTTGGCCGTCACCGATCAGGTGGCGCCGTTCATGGATCACCCCTTGGCTCTTGAATATTTCCCCTCCGGTTCACTGTGGGCCCCGGTTATCTCATCTCGCTGAGGCGGCAGCGTAACCTGCTCGATTTCGCCCTGGGCAGCCTGTGGCGGGCACGCTGGAAAAACGGCGGTATCGTCGTGGTGTTCAGCCTGGTCATCTTCATTATCGCCTCATTTCGGCTGATGGTGGCCGGCCTCGAGCAGGCCTCCACGGCGGTGTTGGCCACCGTGCCGGACATCACCGTGCAGCGGCTTGTGGCTGGTCGGCAGATGCCGGTACCGCTTTGGTGGGTGGAGGAGTCCGGAGCCGTTTTCGGTATCAGAAGCATTAAACCCCGCGTCTGGGGGTACTATTTTCATGAGACCAGCGGCGCCAATTTCACCATTATCGGGGTGGAGGATTTCCCCGGTGGCGAACCGCTGCCGGGTGTCGCCATGCAGGCCGTAAGCGCGGATGAGCAGGTGGAGGAGAACCAATTTTCTCCCGTGGTGCTGGGCCAAGCCGTGCACCAGATGCTTGCTCTTGGCGACCGGGTCAATGTTTCGCTGTTTCGGCCCGATCTCACCCTCAAAGGGTTTTCAGTGGTCGGTCTCTTTGCACCGCAAACCGGGCTGGTAACCGATGATCTCATGGTCATGGCCATCGACGATGCCCGTGATTTGTTCGCTCTCGCGCCGCACAACGCCACCGATCTGCTTATTTCGGTGCCCAACCCGCTGGAGGTGGACACCATCGCCCAGAAGCTTATGGCAAAACTGCCCGGCAGCAGGGTGATCACCAAAGCCCAGATTGGTAAAACCTACAATGCGGCCTTTGGCTGGCGGAGCGGGTTCGGGATGATCTGTCTGATCGGTACGGTGGCGGCCTTCGTTATTCTCGCCTGGGATAAGGCGGCCGGTCTGAGTCCGGAACAGCGCCGCGAGGTGGCGCTGCTCAAAACACTGGGCTGGCAGACCGGCGATGTAATGGCAATCCGGTTCATGGAATCACTGGTTGTCTGTGTGGTGGCATTTCTGGTGGGCACCGGACTTGCCTGGGCGCATATCGTTTTTACCGACGGCTTTCTGTTCAAACCATTGCTGCTGGGCTGGTCGGTGCTTCGGCCATCCTTGTCGCCGGTACCGGTGATCCGTTTCGATGATGTGCTCATCATTTTCGTCATGTCGGTTGTTCCCTATCTTGCCGCTACCATCGTACCCGCCTGGCGCGGCGCGATGATCCGGGCCGATGCCACCCTGTAAGATGATTATCAGGCTGCACGAGGTTCATAAGTTTTACAACCGCGACACCCCGCGCCAGGTGCATGCGGTGCGCGGCGTCAGCCTGGCGGTTCAAGAGGGCGAGGCGGTATGCATCAGCGGTCCCAGCGGTTCGGGTAAATCGACCCTGTTGGGTATTATCGGCGGCTTCTTCGTTCCCACCAGCGGGCTGGCCGAGGTTGCCGGCGTCAAGCTGGCCCGCCTGCCGGATCGGTTTCTCACCAGCTATCGCCGCGACTATATCGGCTTTATTCCGCAGCGTTTCCCGGTTATCGGCGCGATGAGCGTGCTGGCCAATGTCATCCTGCCCCTGCTGCCGCTGGGCGTGGAACAGCGAGAGAGCGAAGAGCGGGGAAGACAGCTACTTACCCGTCTCAACATCACCCACAAACAAAACATGCCCGCCGCCGAGCTTTCCGGCGGCGAACTGCAGCGTCTGGTCATTGCCCGGGCGCTGATCAACGATCCGCCCATCATCCTGGCCGACGAACCCACCGCCCATCTTGACAGCGCTTTGAGCACCCAGTTCATCTCAATTATGAGTGAGTGCCGGGCCGAGGGCAAAACCGTGGTGATCGCCTCCCATGATCCGCTGGTGTTTCAATCCTCGTTGATCGATCGACACCTGATTCTGGAAGACGGCGCCATGGTCGCCGGGTGATGCGGCGCCATGTTGTTTGAACCGTTCTCCCTCGCCCTGCTCGGGGCCGGCCTCATCTCGCTCTATCTGGTGCTGGTGGCTTCATTCACCGCGGTTCAGGTGATCAGATACTGGGATCTCGAGGCCGACGACAACCGCCAGATCGAACTGGAACAGCGCACCTGGCTCTCATCGGCGCTGGTGCAGGGTGCTTTGGTGCTGCAGATGGTAAGCCTTGTCATCATGATCGGCGCCGCCGATCATTTTGCCGATCTGCTCAGTGGCGCCATGTGTGCCACCGGGGCGCTCACCGCCAATTCATTCGGCGTCCCCGCCCTGATGGTCAAGATTGTCACGCTTTTTTGTGCCGCTATCTGGCTGACCATCAACCGAATAGACCTGAGCGTGCCGACCTATCCACTCACCACAGCCAAACACTGGCTCATTCTGACCCTCTTGCCGCTTATCTGTCTCGACCTCGGCCTGGTTACCGCCTACCTCGCCCTGCTGCGCCCGGATATCGTGGTATCATGCTGTGGGGTGATCTTTGCCGAGTCGACCCCCAACGGTTTCAGCCTGATCGGCCTGCTGCCCACACTGCCGCTGCTGGGTTGCTACGGTGCGCTCGTTGGCGTGCTTATCTGGCTGGCTATTTTTATGCGGCTCAAAATGGCCAATGGTAAAACTATCGGTGGTGCCGAGGCGTTTGTCGCCGGGCTTGGCTGGCCGCTTTTTTACCTGCTTTCGGTGGTGGTTATTACCGTTATTGTCAGCCCCTATGTGTACGCCATGCCGCACCACCGCTGTCCCTTTGACCTGCTGCGCGGCTCCTACGGCTGGATTGGCTACCCCCTCTACCTGAGCCTGCACGGCGCGGTCATTGCCGGCATCACCATCCCGGTCACCTGGTGGTCGGCCAGATACCCCGGCGCAGCCGACACCGCCCAGCGCATCCAACGCCGGGCAGTACCGGGCGCCATGGCACTGCTGCTCGTCTTCCTCACCATAGCCGCATTCAAACCGCTGATGTACAACATCCTCGGCGGCCAATGGTGACACCGACGGATGCCAGATGAGCTGATAGGAATGTGAGTTATGTGAGAATCCTATTCGCCGGTTTAGAGAACTGTGCGTCCGCCCCAATAGACGGTAACCGAAAAAAAGCATAGACCGGGAGGGTCGATCTCCAGATCGACCAAAAAAACACCTTTCTAGCAACCACCCTCATCAGGAGTCCGGCGCACTCTTTCGCAAAGCCAATCATTGTGCCTGCCGCGCCATGATCGCCGCTGCCACCGAAAAAACACAAGAGGTAACAACAAAGCATCTTCGGCGTGCCAACTCGAAACCGCCATTATGCATACATCACAAACAGGGAGCACATCACAAAACAGCATTCGTTTTACACAGACAAGCCCCAAAATCAGTCACTTCTATATTGTTGTATTTATTGACTATTTTACTCATAGATCCAATAACATGTAGTTATTTAGTCGTCCGTATAAGTGGTAATATTTCGCAAAAAGCTGCACAAAGGCTGGGTAAAACCCCCTAAAAATGCTCCTAAGAGCCAGCTATGTCGAAGTAAAATCCCAAGTTATACGGCAGCGATATAACACGGCTATTTCCGCAAAAAGCCGCACCGAGACTCCCCATTTTTAATCTTGTCAATGATTCGCCTATCAGATATTATAGTGTATGGGGCCGACATTTATATGACATTTCGGTACGTTCCGCCCCCAGTACGCAGAAGAACATCCAATGGAGAGGAGGAAATGGAAAAGAGGACGTGCAGTATCGCACGAGGATTTTCCGGCGTTTCTCCCGAAAAAGCTGCTGCGTGATATTATACGTTAGTGATAAAAATCAATATTATCCCAAAATGCTCATTAGAAAGGCCAAATACACAGAGCACCAGAAGCTTACAGAAATATCATTCGAATCAAAGGGCTACTGGGATTACCCAGATGAGTATTTCGACATTTGGAGAAACGAACTTACTATAACAGCAGAATATATAAATATTCACCGGGTCTACGTTGCCGAAATTCAAGAATCAGTTGTAGGTTATTACTCGATCGTCAATCTTCCGCAAGACATTGAGGTTTCCGGTATTTTCATTAACAAAGGTTTTTGGCTTGAGCATATGTTCATTTTACCAAGTTTTATTGGTAAAAGAATTGGAACCAATATGGTCTCCCACCTTATTAAAGTATGTAATGATAATAATATTAAGCAAATAAGTGTATTGGCAGACCCAAACTCTAAAACATTTTATGAAAAAATGGGGTTCCAATATGAAAAGGAATATCCATCTACAATAAATGGAAGATCAACCCCTCTTCTGAAAAAGAAAATATAAAAACACTAACCAACCGTTACACTCGGACGCGCGTGATCGCGCGCCGGTGAACTTAAACGTTCGGCTGAAAAATAAAATTGGGTTGCAAAATAATGTATAAACCAGCGAAAGAACCAAACGATCTTGAGAAATACTTCGTAGAACGTGCCAACGCTGGAGATGTTGAAGGGCTGGTTGCACTCTATGAAGCGGATGCAATATTGACTGATGGTGCAGGTGAGATAGCTGTTGGAAAAAAACAAATTAGAGAATTTTTTATAAATTTTTTGGCCGATCTTCCAATGCTAGAGCCCAGCAATCAAACTGAAGCATTGTGTAGCGGAGACCTGTCTCTTACCTCGTCCAAACTCAGTAATGGAGATATTACAGCTGAAGTTGCTAGGCGCCAGCCAGACGGTAATTGGCTCTGGGTAATTGATCAATTTGCACTTGGAAAGTATAAATGATAATTGCCGAACCAATTGTTCCACATGACCCGCAAACATCGCGGGCCTGTGAACACAACGTTATGTGGCGCCTTAAAAAATGAAAGATAGGTCAGAGAAAAAACTTGAAGAGGTGTTACAAACTGCGTCTGATCACCTTTTCCCATCTGAAATAGGCAAAGCGAAGGTAAACTTAGACAGCAGAAGTTGTGATGGCGACACCCCGCTTCATGTATTCATTTGGGGCAATGAAACAGAAAACGCACTGTTTCTTATTGAGAATGGTATCGATATCAACGCCATCGGAGATATGGGTGAAACAGCACTTCACGTAGCATTACACCAAAACAACGAAATAGTAATGAAAGCTCTTTTAAACGCAAATGCCAAAACAGATATAGTATCTGAGTTCGGTAAAACTGCAATGGACATAGCAAAAGAAAAAGGTATAAACCTTAGCAAGGACACATAACAAGGCTAATACAGCCGACGCAAAAAGCCACGCGGCTGATTAGCAGCGTTGGGCAGGAAATAATAAATGAGATTCACACATTACGATCTTGGTCAAAAGAGAGGTGGGGAAATCATTGAAGTGACGTTGCAGGGTAGCTCAGCCAATGTCAGGCTAATGGATTCCTCCAATTTTTATAGTTACCGAGCTGGTCGAAGTCATCGCTATCAGGGCGGGCTGGTTAAAAGGTCACCATATAGAATTCAAGTACCAAGATCGGGACATTGGCACGTTACGGTTGATATGGCTGGTCTTAGAGGCACTGTTCGTTCTTCTATTCGGCAATTACCGGGAGCATTACCGACTGCACAAGAAGCTCCACTCTCATCTGTTCCATCTCTTGTTCGTGATAGAGAACCAGGATTTCAAGCGGCAGAAGATCTTGAATTCGATGTTTTTATATCTCACGCTTCAGAAGATAAAGAAGAGGTAGTTCGCCCCCTAGCCCATGCACTCAAACAAGGTGGACTCAAAGTTTGGTATGACGAGTTTGAATTAAAAATTGGAGATAGCCTCAGGAGAAAAATCGACACCGGTTTGTCCAAAAGCCGTTTTGGTATTGTCGTTTTCTCAAAGATATTTCTCACGAAAGGATGGACCAATTATGAACTAGACGGTTTGGTCACAAAGACTATCAGTGGAGACCAAGTGTTACTACCCATTTGGCATAATGTAACAAAAAAAGAAATCATTAATTATAGTCCTTCCTTAGCTGACAAACTGGCAAGAAACACATCCACTCACACTGTTGAGGAGATCGCTGAAGAAATAATCACTCTTATCAATTGGGACTAACCAGATAAAGAGAAACCAGCAAAGGAGACTCTAATTGAAAGACCTGATAGACAAATTCTCTTCTTATAACATTTTTAACTACCTATTACCTGGAGTGTTGTTCGCGGCCTTAGGTGATCGTTTGACATCATATTCTCTGCTTATTGACGACATTGTGGTCGGAGTTTTTATCTACTACTTTATTGGGCTGGTTATTAGCCGAATAGGCTCACTATTCCTTGAGCCACTTTTGAAATGGCTGAAAATTGTTAATTTTGCACCGTATTCTGATTTCCTGAAAGCAGCATCCAGTGACAATAAAATCGAATTATTATCTGAAGCAAATAATATGTACCGCACACTATCTTCGGTATTTATTTGCCTTGCTGTTCTTAAATTTATAGAATTCTTGGAAAGAACCTATCCTTCTATTTCTAGCTATACTTCGATTATCTTTATATTACTACTTGCCTTGCTTTTTGTCTTTTCATATCGAAAACAATCAAACTATATCTCCCTAATAATATCTTGCGCTATTCAATCAAAGGCTGTCAGTAATGACCAAGACAAGGAGGAAACATAATGCAGTTAAGCATTCATAATGTCGGTCATGGACTTTGCATCAGTTTGCTCCATCAGAATGGTAATGCCATGCTATGGGATTGTGGTCATCAAGACGACTATCGGCCTTCCGCTTTCTTGCCTGGAATAGGAATAACAAAAGTTGATTATTTTTTTGTCACAAATTACGACGAAGACCATTTGAGCGACCTCCCAAATTTGCGGCAGAAAATTCGCCTTCGTTCAATGTATAGAAATAAAAGCATCTCAGGTCATCAACTTCGACAACTAAAGTTGCAAGGTGGACCAGTTAGCGCCGCTATGGAATCAATGCTTGATATGATTCAAACATTTACTGGCGGCCCTTTAAGCCCTGCTCCCGAATTTCCTGACGTTAGCTTTAGAATTTTTAATAATTCGTACAGCAATGATTTTCCTGACACAAACAATATAAGCTTAGTAACTTTCCTGAAATGCAGGGAGGTCAAGTTTGTTTTTCCAGGGGATCTCGAAAAGAAGGGTTGGCTTTCGTTATTAAAAAACCAAAATTTTATTGCTGCGCTTGCAGATGTAAACATTTTCGTAGCACCGCACCATGGTCGTGAAAATGGTTATTGCCCAGATGTTTTCGAATACTGCAACCCTGACGTTATAATTTTTTCAGATAGCTGTTGAACCCCAGATTATCTAAAATAAAACCAGCCTTTTTTGTCAGAATCTGTTAGCAGTGGGTGGTGACACTGCAGATTATTTTGATTTCTCGTAACGTTATTGCACACCCCTCGTGAGTGGTGGCTGCCGGGGCCGTGGACACGGCCCCGGCAGCCCTCCAGGCAGGAAACCTACTTCCTGAAAGGAGTTGCCTTGTGGTACTGTTTGTTGCCGCATCCGTCAAGGAAATTGCTCGTCTCGGCACCGCCTACCCCTGGAATAAACCATCGTGCTGTCCCCGGTGCGGTGGACGGTTGTGGTGGCATGGATTTGTTGTCGCCTGGTTTAGCTGCCTTTCTCATTGTGTCTATCTTCGACGTCTGTTCTGTTCGCAGTGCCGCGCCGTTCATCGGTTGAAACCACAGGGGTATTGGCCCCGGTATCGCAGTTCCAGTGCTGAGATTCACCAGGCAATTACCCACCGACAGAGCACAAAACGCTGGCGGCCCGATCTGCCGCGTTCGCGCCAACGCCAGTGGTGGCGTCGGCTAGGTCGGATGATTCGGCTGGTCTTCGGGATGTCCACTCAGCTTACCCACCGGGAAGGATTCACTCGACTCATTGCACGAAACATCATCCCGGTCACCCAAGCAATACACCATGACAATCGACACATCCATGACCCACCCTACCGTATTGTAGCTCTGCCCGGCGGCCTCTGAGCATGGTATCGGCAGACAGACTCGGATAACCCGACTCTGATACCCCATACCCAGGAGGACGCCCATGGAAGACGAAGCCTTACGTACCGAAGTTGCCCTGTTTCGCTTCGGAGTCATCAGCGAGTTGGTTGCATCACGACTCGAACCCGGTGAGTTGACCGAACTCATCTATCAAAAAAGTGAGCAGCACTGGCATATCCCCGGCTCTCATCGCACCCGGGTGTCGGCAGCCACCGTCAGGCGCTGGCTGCGACTCTATGAGCGGGGCGGCCGCGAGCTCAGTGCCTTGATGCCGGCCAGGCGGTGCGACCGGGGATGCTCTCGCACGGTCGATGATGAGACTCGCGGCGCCCTGATCCGGTTGCGCAAAGAACAACCAGGTTGGCCGGTCTGGCGGCTGGTGCAAGCACTTGCTGAAAAACAAGTAATCACACCCGGCACGACCCTGAGTCTCTCCACCGCCTATCGCATCCTCACCCAGGAAAAGCTTGACAGCGCCGCTCTGCACAAGCGAGCCCCGGTGGATCGACGGCGTTACGAGGCCGAATTCCCCAACGATATCTGGCAATCAGATATCATGCACGGCCCGCTGGTAAAAGGCACCGGCAAAAGGCGCAAAGCGTATCTGATCGCCATTCTTGACGATCATTCCCGGTTCATTACCCACGGCGAGTTCTTCTCTTCGGAAAAACTCGAATCCTGGCTCCAGGTCTTTCGCCAGGCCCTGCTTACCAGAGGACTGCCGCGTAAACTCTACGTGGACAACGGCGCCGCCTTTCGCTCACGCCATCTCGAACGAATCTGTGCCTCGCTCGGCATCGCCCTGATCCACAGCCGCCCCTATACCCCACAGGGGCGCGGCAAGATCGAGCGCTTCTTTCGCACCGTCAGATCCCGGTTTATCTCGCGCCTCGATGACCAACCCGACACCCTTGCTCAGCTCAATGAGCGGTTCCAGCACTGGCTGGAAACGGACTATCTGCATCGGGTTCATTCGGTCACCGCGATGACCCCGTTCAACCGCTTTGCCGCTCATCTTGAAATGATTCGCGAAGCACCCGCTGATCTTACTGATCACTTCCGTAAAGAAGTGCGGCGCCGGGTCAGCAAAGACCGGGTCGTCACCATCGACGGACGACTCTTCGAAGCCCCGGTTCAATTGATCGGTGAACGGGTCACGCTCTTGTTCAACGATGATCGGCCGGAACGGGTCGAAATCTTCTGTAAGGGGCAGTCGTGTGGTCTGCTCAGGCCGGTTGATCTGGTGGTCAACACCCTGGTGAAACGAACCAAAAACGGCGGTGAAGAGATGCTCGCCGAAACCTCGACATGCCGGCCGGGACGGCTGCCCTTTGATCCTAGCGCCGACGGAGGTGGATCATGAGCTATCGAACTTTCTTCGGCCTCAGTGCGGAGCCCTTCAGGGCTGATCTCGCCCTTGAGCAGGTGCTCACCACCCCGGAATTGCTCGGCGTCCAGCAACGCCTCGACTATGTCTTGCGTCTGGGCGCCATCATGCTTGTCACCGGCGAAGTCGGCGCCGGCAAATCAACCGCCGTGCGCTACAGCTGTGGAACGCTTCATCACTCTCGGTACAAGACCCTGTGGGTCACCGCTTCAGCCGGCTCTATTCTCGAACTCTACCGCCAGCTCCTGGCCGAGCTTGACATCGCTACCGCATCGTCCTCACGGGCCGTATTGACCCGGCTGATCAGAGCACAGATCGACAGCCTGGTCGCCGGTAAAAAGCAGCAACCCCTGCTGATTATCGATGAGGCCTCACTGCTGCGCCTCGATGTCTTTGCCGAGCTCCATACCATCACCCAGTTCGAAGCCGACTCCAAACCGTGGCTGCCCATGGTGCTGGCCGGCCAGAATAACCTGGCGGAAAACCTGCTCTACCGTACCGCCATACCGCTGGCTTCTCGCATTGTTGCCAGAAGTCATCTGCCGGCGGTCACCCGCCAGGCGATGGGTGAGTATCTGGACCATCATCTCACCATTGTCGGAATAAAAAACTCACCCTTTACCGAACAGGCGGTAACCGCCATTCATCAGGGCTCCGGCGGGCTCTTTCGCAAAGCCAACCATCTTGCCCGCGGCGCCATGATCGCCGCTGCCGCCGAAAAAACACAAGAGGTAACAGCGGAGCATGTTCGGTGTGCCGACTCGGAGCTGCTGTAATTCAACCATCAAACACAAGGAGCACATCATGAAACCTGAACAGACCATCCAGTTTCTTGCCGAACTGCTTGAACTGGCTGAAGAACTAAACCGTATCGTCAAACAGTATTGCCGACTCGTAACCACTGATCAATCTGGACACGGACACTACGCAGAGAAGAAGGACTCAGAATATGATGCATTGTTCTGAGTAAATCTGTACTCTAGTCGTGCCGAGATGCTCCCCCCGGGCGGCGCTACGCGACGCACGCCCGGGGGGGACGCCTGCAAAATATTCTGATATCACTGGTAAGATATTCAGACAAATGCTGTGCATTTAATGTGAGAATCAACATAGCTCAATAAAACATGCCACACAAGAAATGTCTCAAATATATGGGGGGCATGCAAAAGGAATCACATTCAGCGGGGCGCCTCGAAAAGTTTTATCTACACGAAATGACGGGACTTTGACATGGTCAATTAATTAATGGGACATTGCCCAACAAGGCTAATTCAGCCGGCGCTAAAAGCCGCGTTGCTGATTAGCGTCGTTGGGCATGTCTACAATGATCACGTGGAGCATCGAATGAACAGGACAGAAGTCCTTGTGCGGGGCGCGGCTCGTGACTTCGACGATATCTACGAAGGAACCAAGCTCGAAGTGATCGCCAGGCGTGAAGAGCTCATGCTGCTACTCGAACGTAAGTTCTCTCTCTCGGAGTGGACGAGGAACCCAGACAGTAACAACACATGGACGGGCTCCTCGAGAACAGTACGTACGACCTGTGATCTCCTCGTGCGAGAAGATGATGGCGTGGTCATGCTAAGCATCGCAAATGCTGACATGGACGAAGTTGTTTCGTTCAGCGAGGAACTGGGGCTGGGCATCTTTGATTAGGCCGTGACACAGCAACCGCAAAGACAGGAATAGGCCCAACAAGACGAATGGACAGAGGACGGGAAAAACTGCCGCCGCCTTCGGCTCTGGCAGTCCTCCCCGCCCGTCATTCGCGGCGATATGTCTTGAAATCACACACACTACTGAGATGAACTAAAAATCAGGTAATTAAATGACACTTTTTGAGCTGGAAAGCATAGAAAGCGAGAGTGATGTTGAGCAGAAGATCATTATGCCACTTCTCAAAAATGTTCTTGGATATTCAGATTTAGAAATACGAACAAAAGATTACCTTGCACCGACTCAAATAGACAAAGGGGCAGGGAAGAAAATGGGGTACTACCCGGACTATATTATCTATATTGCAGGTATTCCTTGCTTAATTATAGAAACTAAAGATATTTGCGTACCTTCTGAAGAGGGCTACAGAGAAGCGAGATTATATGCAACAGAGATTAATAAAAGGTATCCAAAAGATGTAAATCCTGCAAAGTATATATTGTCATCAAATGGAATAGAAATCCATTTAGGTCCATGGGATTCTGAGCAAGAGTTACATGTTCTTGAAACAAGAAATCTCAAAGAAGGCTTGAAAGATCTTGAAACACTGAAATTAAATATTTCCAGAAGCTTTCTATTAACCCATGCTCAATTAGTCAGAGATAAATTAATTGCTGTAGATCGTTATAAGCCTCTTTTTCTTCTTGGTGGCCCTTCCCGTCAGAGCTCACAGCTTTCACCTAATACATTTGCCGCCGATTTAGTTCCAATTTTGAGAAAATACTTTGACCCTGATGAAACTAAATGGTCGGAGGAAATTTTAGAAAGAGGTTATTGCTCTTCTGACGAGATTACTAAATATAATTCTACACTTGAATCATTACTTAAAGATAGAATAATGCTGAAAGGGGGTGTTGAATCATTAAAAACTACGAAAAATAAAGCCGACATTATCGATAAAGCTCTTTCTAAAGCAGTCACTTCGAAAAGAGACGTTCCAGACCCATTCATTTTAATAATTGGTGGTGTTGGTTCTGGAAAGTCGATGTTCATAGAGCGATACTATAAACATTTAATTAATGAAGAAATAAAGAATAATACACTTTGGGCTGTGGTGGATTTCAACACCGCACCTCAAGATATTTCAGATTTAGAGACTTGGATATGTCAAGAATTTATAAATGATTTTTCTTTGAGAAATGGTGACGATGACTTTTTCACTTTTGAAAACCTTAAAAGGTATTTTGCACCAGACATTGCTAGACGCGAAAAAGGCCCGTATAAGCTATTAAAAGAAGAAGTATATCAAACTTATGTAGAAAAGATTACTAATGACATAACTAAATGGAACGACGATCCTGAAAAATTATCAGAGAGTATCATTAGATACTATTCAAAAGATAAAAATATTCCAATTATAGTCGTCTTTGACAATGTTGATAAAAGAGACAGAGACCAGCAACTAAGTGTTTTTCAATCAGTACAATGGTTCAGATCTAAAAATAAGTGTTTTTCACTTTTGTCGCTTAGAGATGAAACATTTGATGCATACAAAGATTCACCACCATTAGATGCATTTTTAAAACCTTTTGCTTTTAGAATTGTTCCACCTAGATTTATAAATGTAGTGAAGAGAAGGCTTGAATTAGCAATCGGTTATTTATCCGCCCAAACAGATAAAAGTCTCACATACACACTTCCGAATGGCATTCAAGTTACATATCCATCTACCAAAATAGGAAAATACCTTCTTAGTATTTACCTTTCGGTTTTTAATCCACAAAGAAAAATAAGCCTGATTTTAGAGGCACTTTCAGGAAAAAATATAAGACGTGCACTTGAGATGTTCGCAGATATTCTAACCCTACAACGAAACTTATATTGACGTCATAGCCACAATATGTAACACTGCGCAACATAACCCAAACCATGGAGGTGGGCCTATGTTGCCGTCAATTCGATCCGTTGAGCACACGTACGAAATACCGAAATTCTCGATCACCACAAAAGACATTGATGGTTTTTATTCCGAACTTGAAGGGTATCATGAGGTTTTTGCCGACTGTTTCCACCGGAGTGAGTCGCGGGGCCATTTTTTTAAGTACATGGCCGGCCAATTCAGTGAGCTTGAAAGGAAGTCGATTGAACCGATTGCCGTTAATATCAAAGGCGGAAATGTTAGAGCAATGCAGCGGTTTATCAGTGACGCGGAATGGGATGAGGATAAAATAAGCCGCAAGTATCGTCATATGGTTAATGATGATATGGGTGATCCAAACGGCATTCTCATTTTCGATGAATCTGGTTTTGTCAAAAAAGGATCCGACTCGATCGGTGTAGCCAGACAATACTGCGGCACCATTGGAAAGGTGGATAATTGTCAGGTCGGTGTATTCGCGGCGTATGCCTCCCCCCAGGGGTACGCCCTGATTGACAAGCGGCTTTTCATTCCAGAGAAATGGTTCACCAAAGACTATGCCGCAAAACGGGAAAAATGCGCTTTACCCGAAAATATCAAGTTCAAAACCAAACCGCAACTGGCGGTTGAGATGTTTACTGCAATTCGAGACGAGGGGATACTTCCATTCAAATACATTGCCACCGACAGCCTGTATGGCTCAAGCCCCGAATTTATCAATGCGGTTGATCGGCTTCCCGGGGTCACCTATTTTGTATCCATGGCCAGTGACACCCGTTGTTGGCTGAAAAGACCCGTCGTCAGGGAAAAGACATACAAATACAAGGGCACGGTCAAAACCAGGAGAATTCTGGAAGATACATCAAAGACCCCCATTGCGTTCATCGATCTTGCCAAAAGCATCAATGATTTCTTCTGGTACAGGCGAAAGGTCTCCGAAGGCACCAAAGGCCCTATTATGTATGAATTCACTAAGCGCCGGGTTGTATTGTCAAAAGATGGATTGCCGGAAAAGGAAGTGTGGGTTGGTCATCAAGCGAACGCTCGGCCCCAAGCCGGAATATTCGTTTTTTATCAGCAACGCCCCGGTCAGCACTCGCCTTGCAAAGTTTGTCTGGCTGAGCGGAGTGCGGTGGGCTATTGAGCAATGCTTTGAAGAAACGAAAACAGAGCTGGGGATGGACCACTATGAAGTTCGTAAATATTCCGGCTGGAATCATCATATTCTGACATGTATGCTGGGGCATTTTTTCCTCTGGCACCTCAAGATACGGTTGGGGGAAAAAAACGCCGTCTATTACTCTGTCGCAGCTTAGGATGTTGATTGAAACGGTTCTGCCAATCGCCCCTATGACGCCATGACAATGTTGGCGCTGATTGAGAGCGTGCAGGTTAAGAATCACAGAGCGTATCTTTCGCATCGAAGACGACGCCTGCGATCATTAAATGATTTTAAATAACTTTCGTTGTAGGGCTAATCT